>Ga0272444_10001626_pt1 | contig 21419 bp, 17 predicted proteins | sample SSMForm13_FD_201033 | JGI IMG/M metagenome (GOLD analysis project Ga0272444, IMG submission 201033) | Marine sediment archaeal communities from Little Sippewissett salt marsh, Falmouth, MA, United States - SSM-Form-13 | ecosystem: Environmental > Aquatic > Marine > Wetlands > Sediment ...
ACGTCTGGATTGGCAGAACACTTGTTCCGAACCCTCTGGTCTATTCCATTGTTTTTCTGGCGATACTTATTACGGAATTGGTTGTTCTGGCCATCCATTTCTCCGTCGAAACCGAACAATTCAAAATTTTTTTTCTCCTGTTGACAGCGATTACTATCGCAGCCTTAATCCTGTTCCTCATTGAGGGTTTGAGGATGCTCAGAAGAATCAGAGCCCACACGTCAGAATAAACAGCCCAAGCTGAACGACGTTCCGCTTCAAGAACGCCTCTGTTCCGCAGGGAGAGCTAAGAGTAACTTTTCAGCCAGACTATAACGGAGAAAATGCGGATATGCTTGATTCTGCAAAAAGGTTACAGTTGCTGATTTCAGTGTTTCTGGTAACTGGCTTGGTTGTGTTCGGCGACCAGAAAGTTGTTGAGGCAAGTTCTCAAACAAATTATTACCCATTGGCTTCTGGAATTTACATCAAAGCACCAACTAACAGTACGTATAATACCCCTTTGCTTACTTTAAATGTCAATGTTACTGCCTTGGTTTTTCGTAACGTCGGGGTTTCGATGACTTATAGTTTAGATGGAATGAACAATAACACAATTCCGTTAATTATTCATCCACGCGAAAATTCGTTCCAAGCACTAATCACTGGAGAAGTGAATTTGCCAACACTGTCTTACGGTTCGCATAATGTAACAGTTTTTGCTGAATACACTATCAACAACAAAGTTTCTCGCTTAGATAATAGTACAATCTATTTCACAGTCAGCACAAATTTAACATCAGAAATCCCCGAGTTTCCATCATCGGCACCACTGCTGATAATCTTACTTCCTGCAACCATAACTGCGACAATTTACAGGCATAGCATCTGCAAACACAATCAAGGAAGGACAATAGAATGAAAGAAAAAAAGCCAACAAAAGTAACTGGACCAGCGTTAGTAATGCTTCTGGCGGTCACCTTAAGCTTAGGATTCGTAAACGTCCCAAAGGTAAAATGCGCCGATGCTCAAACTGTAGGTTATTGGCATCTTGACGAAATCACGCCAAACGGTTATATGGTGACTACGCCCGATGTCGCAGGCTATAATCATGGAACAGTAGGCGGCGAACCTGCTCCCACTCTTGTTGAAGGAAAATTTGATAAGGCTTTAGATTTTAACCAAGGCAGCTTTGTGTACGTGCCCATACGGTTTCTGGTAGGTTTTCCGCCCACTCCTGAACCCACATACATACCCATTTCTCCCAACTTGGACGTCCAAAAAGAATTGAAAATCGAGGCATGGATAAACGTCAAAGCCTTCACAAACGCAAGCTACAACAATATTGTGGTAAAGGTCACAAGAACAGGACCTGAAATAGAAGATGTAACCAGAGTCTTCGGACTTGCAGTGAAGCCAAGCCCTGAACAAAACGAAAAAGGGGTCCTCAGTGGCTGCGTATTTACGGATTCCAGCGGATTCAACGAAATATTGACGACGGAACCAGTTGTTTCTTTGGATCAATGGATTAACGTTGCATTCACCCGCACATCTACAGGCATGCACCTGTACGTGAACGGTGAAGAACAGACTGTCAAGACAATAGAGGGTGTGCAGAATCCCATGGGTTCAATCATGAACGGAACTGAAGTCTACATTGGACACGACTCAGAAGTCATAATAGACGAAGTCAAAATCAGTGACCTAGCTCCAGAAGAGGTTCTGTCAGCACAGGTTGACATTGGAAACAACACATTAATCGCCATTATCATCGCAGTCGTAGTTTTCGCTACAGCATGGGTTCTACGGAAATTCATACAAACTTGGGTGATTTACGCAAAATCCCGAAACTAACAATATTCCACAAAGGACAGTGACAAAGAGTGGGCGTCGGTATCAAACTTCTCCAATTGCTGCTCAGACAGAAGATCACAGGCAAGGGATTGAAAGGAGAACCCCTGACGCCACAAATTGTATCCTTTGCCGTCACCAAAGCATGCAACCTCCTGTGTCTGCATTGTCATGCTGATGCACGGGAACCATTTCCTAATGAACTCACGCTAAAGGAAGGTCTGCAGGCAATAGATGAGTTGGCGATGCTTGGAACTGAAGCTCTGATTTTTAGTGGTGGTGAACCTTTGCTGCGGAAAGATTTTGTTTTGAGCCTCGCCGAACACTGCATTGATGTGGGAATTATTCCTGCAATGCTGACAAATGGGGTGCTGATTGACCATAAGGTGGCTTGGGAGCTTAAGGAGGCAGGAATCATGGCTGCAGGCATACCAATTGATTCAACAGACCCCAAGATTCATGACAAGCTCAGAAACGTGCCCGGAACCTTTGATAGAGCATTGAGGGGCATCAGATCTTGCCTTGATGTGGACTTGAAGGTGGTAGTTACGACGATGGCGCTGAGAAGTAATTTTGCTAAGATTCCCCAAATGATAGACCTGATATCCGACTTGGGTGTTGACCAAGTTGCCATCTACGATTTGGTGCCTAATGGAAGAGGAAAAGGCATGATGGAGGAGATGATGCTTCAGGAACAACGGAAGAGCCTAATGCGGTATCTTCAAAGAATGCAGGAAGAAAAGGATATGATTTTTGTGTTTTCAGGAGGAAATCCCCTTTATCCACAGATTTCGGCAACAATGCACGAAACAAATGGCACCAGTCCACCAGATCTTCTTCTGAAACAGTTTTGGATAAATGAGCCAGTAGGCTGCCACGCAGGAATCAATTATCTCAGCTTGCGACCTAACGGCGATGTGTACCCCTGTCCATTTCTGCAAATCGAAGTTGGAAACATCAGGGAGAAGAGCATCACTGAAATGTGGTATAGTTCAGAGTTACTGAAAACGCTTAGAAACAGAAGTTTGCTTACGGGAAAGTGTGGAGACTGCGAATACAGGGAATCTTGTGGTGGATGTAGGGGTAGAGCCTACGCTTACAGTGGCGACATTTTGGCGGAAGACCCAGTTTGTTTGAGAGATTTGATGATAGAAGAAAACGTTTTTCCATCTAAGGTGGAGTGTTTTGGGTGGTGCGTTGGATAGAAGTCATAGGTTTAAGCACATCCTATTCCAGCAATATCACAAATGCCTCCATAAAAACGGCGATAAGAAAAAAAACTTTATTGTGTCATTCGGTTTTTGCCGGTTCAGGTGTGGGTTTTCGTTTGAATGTGCAGAGATTAAACCATTTTCGTTTCCATGACTGGCAGTAGCCGTTAGAGTTTGTTTACGCAATGTGTTTGATTGCACTCTATTTTTCCCAGCGTCTGTTACTATCCAAAACTCAGGTCATAAATCTGAAAGCAAAGTATCAGCATTAATTGTTACCTTTTTTGGTTACTTTTGGTTTTGGCTTCAAGCTAACGTCTGGAACTAGGATGCCGTGTTCGGTTATGACCGCGTCAACATATACTAGTGGGGTTATGTCAAAAGCTGGATTCAACACTTTGATGCCTTCAGGTGCGATTCTTTCCGAGCGGACGTTTGTGACTTCAGTTGAGCTTCTTTCTTCGATGACTGCCTCTGCTGAGGTGCGAGATTGGTCCATCGTTGACATGGGAGCCGCTACATAGAAGGGAATGCCGTGTTCGTTTGCTAAAACAGCAACATTGTATGTTCCAATTTTGTTCAGAACCGCATCTTTAACAATTCGGTCTGCGCCAACCACCACTTTATCCACCAAACCTTCAGACATGACATAGCCCACCATGGTGTCCGTGATAAGCGTTACTGGAATATTGTCCCGCATCAACTCGTAACACGTGAGACTAGCCCCCTGAAGTCTTGGTCGGGTTTCACAAGAAATAACCTTAACATTTTTACCTTCTTCGATGGCAGCTCGTATAACCCCAAGGGCTGTGCCGTAATCAACCGTAGCTAGACTGCCTGCGTTACAGTGAGTAAGAACCGTATCGCCGTCCTCTATGAGAGTGGCTCCGTGCTTGCCCATTCTCCGGTTGACTTCAACATCCTCATCCGCCATCCTCTGAGCCTCAGTCACAATAGCTTTTGCTAAAGCTTCTTTAGTCCCCAAGGTTTCTTGCGCCTTTTTTATTACCCTGTCGATTGCCCAAAAAAGATTTACTGCTGTTGGGCGCGTCTTCCGCAAAACCGCAGCCGAAGCTTCCAGCTCCTTAATCAAAGTCTCCCTGTTTTCGGCTTTTGAATGGAATGCTGTGAGAGCTAAACCATAAGCAGCTGCTACACCAATGAGGGGTGCACCCCGCAGCTTCATTTCTGTGATTGCTGAGGCAACATGGTCAGAGTTTTTCATGTTCACCCAGACTTCTTCGTTGGGCAATTTTGTTTGGTCAATGATTATGACTGTGCCATCTTTCCATTCTATGGTTCGCATCTTTTCAACACCGCCTTTATGCTGTTTTTGTTCCGCTAGGTAATATGTTTTCTGCGAAGATAAAGATTCAATCTTGCCGTTAGTGACTGCAAGACAGTACGATCAAATGCAAACCTACAGTTTACTTACTTTGATGTGCCCAGAAATTTTAGTGGATATGGGAAGAGTTCACGTTCGGCGACGACGTGGATGGTTTTTCATTTTACCCTACCTGCGCTTCCCAGAGTTCCACCATAAACAATTCTTTAGTATGAGCACTATTGCTCATTGATGATTTGTGATTATGTCTTCTTGTTGATTTTTATTACAACCTCAATTGGGCTGCCCTTAGGAAGCTTCAGGTTCTGTCGCCAATCGTCGCCAACAGCAATAAGAGAGTAAATTCCAGAAACCTCAGCGCGAGCCTTCTTAACAAAGTTGACCAATGCAGCCTGAGTTTCTCCTGACTTTATCATGTCATCAACTATGAGGACGCTGTCTCTCCGCTTCAAAGCATCTTTCGGCAAATACAAAGTCATGGTTACGCCTGAACCCCGCAGAACATATGTTTCCTCCAGAAAAGCTGGAACTCCCACTTCCTTACTCCGCTTCGCAATCAACAAATCAACACCCAAAGAGTTTGCAACCAACGCACCAAGGGGGATGCCATCAACAGCAGCAGTCAAAACTTTAGTCACGCGTCCCCCAGCGAAGGTTGCGAGGGCGTGATGAGCGGCTTGCTGGAGGATGTTGTGGTCGCCTATGATCCAGGTGTTGTTGAAGTATCCTGCTGAGTTGAATTTTATTCTTCTACGAAGCTCAGCCTTCAAGCCGACGAGTTTGGTTAGGACGTTCCAGAGTTCTTTGGCGCGTTCAGCGTTTGGCAGAACATGACCTTTTGCATACCTACTTAAAACTGTGACAGGCAGGTTGGTTTTTGCGGATAATTCTCTGTACGTGTATTCTTTTTTTGCTGTTCGAAGCAGCTCGATAGTCATTAGCCGAAGTTTAAGGTCTTCTGCGTGTGTGTTCATACTCTTATCACTTTCTTTGTACACCAACAACTCAAACTGTGAATGTACAACCTACCTATTTTAACTTAGACAGATTTATAATTTCCGTATAACATGACGAACAGTTAAGCTGTAATACAGGCAGAGAAGTGTTTTCATAGATGCACAAAGGTGGTTACACCCATAATCATATCTCATGTTTCAACTCGACAGTCCCAAACTCGCGTATCTAAAATAACAAGCAGAAACACAGTCACCTATCAGAAACAAGAAGGTGTAAAAAGGAAGGTGGCGGATCCGCGGGGATTCGAACCCCGGATCGTTGGATTTCTTCTTCCGTAGATTAGAAGTCCAACGCCTTATCCTGACTAGGCCACGGACCCATGAACCTTCATAGTCTAAGAATTGCCTAGATATAATCTTTCATTAAAATAGTATGGTAAAGCCGAGGGTTATGCGACGTAAATTGCTGGACGATAGGGTTTGGCATATCTAGCCTTTCTTTGGGGGTCATGAATCTGCTCGTCATCTTCGCTGTAGGTGTGGATTTTTGCGTTGAATTCTCTTCCAAAGAATGCTTCAGCTTGTTCTAGTAAGGTGTCTTCATCTAAGGCGCCAATTTGCAGCTGTTTCTGTTTCATGTCTTCGGGCATGCGTTGGATTTCTTGTGTGATTCCTTGGACGAATTTGGCAACTTTTCCTGCTACGAGTTTCAGTTCAGGGTCAGCCATCAATTCCTTCATCAGAGTGCCTACTGCAAGGGTGCCTGTTGCCGATTTTTTGAGGGCTGCCAAGTAGGCTTTCCATTTCCATGATGAAGCGGAGTAGTAGTAAATTTCTTTGGGCACCATCTTTGTTGCTCTGAGAATATTTGAAGTGTCTTCGAGGACATTTTTGACTAGGTTTTCGGTTTCTTCTGCCTCAACATTGACTTGTTTTGGGTTGTAGGCTGGCCAATCAGCCAAGGAAACAAAGTCTGTTTGACCTAGTTTGCTCCAGATTTCCTCACACATGTAAGGCAAGAAGGGAGCCAGCAGCCGAGCCCACGTTTCTAGAGCATCTTTTAGGGTTTTTGAGTTAAAGGCTTCTGCTCTTCGCATGTACCACCGGAAGTCGTTCCAGACTTCGAAGAGGGCATTTTCTAGGGCGGTTCGGGTCTTTAGGGCATCCAAGTTTTCTGTGACAATCCTGATTCTATGCTGCAGCATGCTTGTGAGCCATGTTTCCAGATGCCCCGTTTTTTGTTGTTTTGCGTTATCAATTATTTTGTATGCTAGGTTCTGGAAGCCCCGGAGCTTGCCTTTGACGTCTCCGACTGTTTCTTTTCTCCAGTCGGGGTCATTCATTCCTTCTCCCCCCAAGAGTAGAGCGCAGCGGGTAGCGTCTGCTCCGAACTGGTTAAGGGCATCCTTGAGGGTGATAAAGTTGCCCTTCGATTTTGACATCTTCTTTCCTTCGATGCTTAGCATGCCGTTTACGCCGACGGCTCTGGGCAGATTACCGGGAAACAGGGCTGTGTGCTGAAAAAGGAAGAAGGTCAAGTGATTGGGAAGCAATTCTTTGGCTGAGATTCGCATGTCCAGTGGATACCAGTATTGAAATTCGTTCCGCATCTCCTCAAAGATTTTTGGGTCTATCTTGGTTTGCTCTGAAAGTTTTTTGGAGTCGCCCTTTCCGTAGAAAATATAATCGAAAAATTCGGGAGGCAACTGTTCCGCGGTTATGCAGTGTTTTTTGAGGTGGTTGTTTATGGTGTAGAAGGCCATGTAAACGGTTGAGTCTGTGAGGGTTTCGACGATCCAGCCGGGACTCCAGGGGAGGGGTGTTCCTAAGCCGCTTTTTCTGGCGCATGGCCACTCTTTAAGCCAATCGATTATGTTGAGGAACCATTGGCGGGCTGAGTCAGGGTAGATGGAAGCCTGAGCCAGTGTGTCCTTGGTTTCCTGCTTCCACTTTTCATCTGAGTATTTGATGAACCATTGTTCTTCGAGGAGCTTGACTACGCAGGGCGTCATACATCGGCAAACCACGGACTCGGGTAGGTCATACATTTGGTCTGCTATGCCTTGTTCCTTAAAATCTTGGATGAGTAGGTCTTTTACTTTTTTGACCTGTTTTCCTGCGTATTTTCCGCAGATTTGTTTTAGTGTTCCGCCGTGGAATTCTTTTTTGTAAAGGGTTTTTGTTGCTTCTTCTGCTTTGGGGTCATGCTGGTCCTTTACTTGCAGTTGGTCAACGAGTTCGAGGGCGGGGTATTTGCCGTAACCTTCCACGGTGATGAGGGAGATGGGCTTTATCTGTTTGACCTGTTCTGGGTCGATGTTGAAGTCTTTGAGGAGGTCTGGGTTGTTTTGGAGGTCTCTTAGAGCTAACCAGTCAAAGGGAGCATGAGCTGGGACGCTGTAGACTACTCCTGTTGCGTTGTCGGCGCTTACGAACCAGCCTGGCAGAATCAGCATTTTTCTGTCGCTGAGGGGGCTGGTGAACTGTTTTCCGATAATTTCTCTGCCTTTGAAGGTGTCCAAGATTTTGACTGTTTTTTGCTGTTCTTTGAGTTTGTTTGCTGCTGTTTGGCTGATTATCCATTTTTCGCCGTTTACGTCTGCTTTGACGTAGTCGACTTCCGGATTTATCCAGATGTTTGTAATGCCGTAGATTGTTTCTGGTCTGAAGGTTCCGGATGGTAAAAATGTGCCATCTAGCATACGGTATTTCATTAAGGTGTATTCTTCGGGGACTACGCCTTCTCCTGTTTGTCTGTCATGATCTCCTGTTGGGCTCTGGTCATGGGGGCACCAGACCACTGGGTAGGTTCCCTTTATGATGTAGCCTTTCTCGCGGAGCCGTTCAGTTTGCCATTCAACAAATTTACTAAAAGCTGGATAAAGGCTGGTTGTGGTGAATTCTCTTCTCCAGTCCACACTGTAGCCGATTCTTTTCACGGATTCTCGGCTATCATCCGTGTAATATTGTGCCATGAAGACTGGGTCAACAAACTTTTTGAGGTTCTCTTCGGAGACGCTGTCCATTTCCCTGAAGGCTTGGATTAAGGTTTCGTCCCCGTTTTTTACGCGTTCGCTTGCTCCGGCTATGGTTTCTCCTGTCCAGTGCCAAGCCCATGGAAACAGGACGTTGTAGCCTTGCATGCGTTTGAAGCGTGCGAGGGCGTCGACACGGGTGGCTGTGAAGCCGTGTCCAACGTGGAGGGGACCGTTCATGTAAGAGAAGGGAAAAGTGATAAAATATTTTTGTTTAGCGTGGTCTGGGTTTGCCTCGAATATTTTCGCTTTTTCCCACTTTTTTCGCCACTTTTCTTCAGTCTGCTTTAAGGATGTCATTAAAGCCAATGGAGTACCCAGAACGTTAAAAGTTTTTCACTCAACACCAAACTTGCTTCTGTCAGATTTTTCTGAAAAAAGTATTTTTTCAACAATGAACTATTATTAGGCTTCTAATATGGCTGGTTATAGCCAGCTTAGTTTGTTTGAGTCGACTTCGAAGTTAGCGGCTTCTAGTTCTTTGACGAGTTTTAGGTACCAGCCTGTTTTGTATTCAATCCACAGAATGTTGCTGTCGTCTGGGATTTCCAATCCCTGTTTCTGGGGGTATATGGCAACCACGTTCGTGTTTCCTAGACGTCCTACTAGGTAGCCTAGTGTGTAGATGGTGTTTTGTGTTGGTTGATTTTTTCCTTGGTCTAGAGATAAGATGACCACAGCAAAGGAAACATGGGGATAGGTAACAGTTTTATCGGTTAATTCTTGTGGACTATTCACGGTGATGACTTCTAGGTCTAGGTTTTCTAGCGTGTTGGTTACGTCGAACACCATTGGATTGACTTTCTCGAAGACTAGGAAGATTTGGTTTGACCGCACCTGACTGTTCAGCTTAGTTGGGGCAGGCGGAGACAAAAGCAGCTTCACTTTCTGTAACAGAACGTCGGACTGGTTGACTATTTCCCGCATTTTCGCCTTTTCCTGTTTAGTATAGCCAGAGTCGAAGGCTTGTTCGCTGAAGGGAACCTCTTCGATGGGGGTCAGCTGTTTGTAGAAGCCTAGAGACTGAAGGTCCTTGAGTAGTCTGTTGTATGTTTGGATGTAGTTTTCGTAGCTGCTCCAGAACTCATTAGCAAAATCTTCCTTTGAACTAGAAACAAGCGATTCTAACTCAATTATCAAAGCACCAAAATCGACTCTCATCTACTTGACCACACAAAAAGAATGATTCAGCAACCAACCTATTTACATATCCTTCAACTATGTTATCATTTCCAGAAAAAACATTGTTTCAAACAATATTGCTGCTATTAGGCTCCTAATAGGGTTGGGTGTTACTGTTATCAAGTTAATATAGGGTATCGTTTGGTACAGTCTTTTAGTGAAAGCGTAGTCTAAAGGGAGATGATGGGTATGCCTTCGTTAGCGAAAAAGAACAAGCAAAAGAAGAAGAAACATGATGAAATGGGGAAAGTAACACGGCATATTATGAAGCTGTATTAGTTCCCTTTCTTGTGCTCAAGCACTGCCCGTATTCTTCTGACTCCAGCTGCGATGCCCTTTTGTTTCTTTATCTTGAATACGCCCAACTCGCTGGTGTTGTTGACGTGGGGTCCTCCGCAGATTTCGGCAGAAAAGTTGCCTACTCTGTAAACTGAGACTGTGTCGCCGTATTTGTCGTCGAATACGCCCTGTGCGCCGCTTGCTTTTGCCTCATCTACAGTCATTTCTGTTCGTTTTACAGGCAGGCATTTTTGTATCTGTTCGTTGACCAGCTTCTCTACAGCCGCTATTTCTTCGAGTGTTAGGGCTCGGTCGAAGTTGAAGTCGAAACGTAGCCGCTCTGGAGTGATGTTGGAGCCTCTCTGAACAATGTCCTTCTTCTTCAGCACTATCCGCAGTGCCTCATTGAGCAGATGGGTTGCGGTGTGGAGGCTTTTTGTTTCAGTTGATGCGTCGCTTAGGCCGCCCTTGAACAGTTTTTTGGCACTTGCAGCTGAAACCTTTCGATGTTGTTCATACTCGTTCCTGAATTCTTGCTCGTCAACGTGGATGCCTTGCTCTGCTGCAAGCTCTTTTGTCAGTTCGATGGGGAAGCCGAAGCTCTGGAAAAGCAGGAACGCGTTTTTTCCGTCGATTTTTGGGCTGTTTTCGGTCAGTCGCTGAAACTTTTTCAAGCCTTTCTCCAGTGTTCGTTTGAATTTGGTTTCTTCTTTGGTTAGTTCCTCGAATATGCTGGCTTGTTTTTCTTTGAGTAGAGGATACTCGACATGGTTGATTTTTATGACTAGTTCAGCAAGTTCAGGCAAAAAGTCTCTTTCAATACCGATTAGGCGCCCAAACCGTATTGCCCTTCTGATTAGGCGACGGAGAACGTAGCCCCTGTCAGCGTTGCTTGGTTTGACTCCCCGCTCGTCACCTAAAAAGAATGTCGACGCTCGAACATGATCAGTGATAATCCGTATTGACTTTTCCTGAACCACTGTCGGCGCATTTATGGAAGCAATCTCCTCCACCCTCGCAGCTATTGGACGAATGGCGGCAATGCCAAAAACGGTTTCCTTCCCCTCCAGCATCGCCGCAGTGTGCTCAACACCCATCCCAGTGTCAACATTCTTCTGCCTAAGAAACTCATAAGCGCCCGAACTGGTTCTGTTGTATTCCATGAAAACGTCGTTCCAAAGCTCAAAAAATTTGCCACACCCACAGCCTGGTCCACACTCTGGACCACAAGCATGTTTTCCTGTATCATAGAACATTTCGGTGCATGGTCCACAAGGTCCCGTATTGCCGACTGGCCCCCACCAGTTATCCTCCTTCGACAAGAAGACAATGCGGTTGTCTGGGATGCCTTGGCTACTCCATGCCTCATAGCTTTCAAGATCCCGTGGAGCAGCCATGTCTCCAGCAAACACCGTCACAGACAAACGGTTTTTGTCTAGGTTGAGCCAACGTTTGTTTGTCAAGAAGTCATAGCTTAGGCTAATGGCTTCTTTTTTGAAGTAGTCACCTAATGACCAACTGCCCAACATCTCAAAGAAGGTCAAGTGGGAACTGTCTCCGACACATTCGATGTCCCCTGTTCTGAAGCATTTCTGAACGTTCACCAGCTTCTTTCCAAGGGGATGAGGCTGCCCCAAAAAGTATGGAATAAGGGGATGCATGCCCGCGGGAGTAAAAAGAACGGTAGGGTCATACTCTGGAATAAGAGGAGAATTAGGAATCAGCTTGTGACTGTTTTCACTAAAGAAATCCAAGAACAGCGTCCTTAACTTTTTGGAATCTATGACCATAGATAGGGTTTTGGTCAAAACTACAATATATTCCTACTGTAAATGTTTCAACAAAGAACAACTTTGCAGTAGCTAGCAAAACAAAAGAAAATCAAAAAGAGCACAAAAGAGAGGCAAAGCCTCCTGAATGTTCAGGAAAACGATACTAGACCGCTTATCCAAACAGGGAACCTAGACCTTCCATTGCTTCTTCTTCTTTCTTGCTTTCGTCTTCTTCTGGTTCTTCTTCTTTCTTCGCTTCCTCGGCTGGTGCCGCAGCTGCAGCCGCTGGTGCCGCCGCCATCATTGCAGGAGCAGCTTTGATTGCTTCCTCGATGTCAACTTCGGCAAGGGACGCCACTAAAGCTTTAACCCGAGCAGCATCAGCAGTAACGCCGGCTGCCGTGAGAACTTCAGACACGCTCTTTTCACTTACTTCTTTTCCAGCTTTGTGCAGGAGCATTGCAGCATATACGTATTCCATATTCTTTTCCCTCCATCTTTTCCAACATACTTACTTTTCAACTTTTCTGAAACCTAACTTGCTGACTCACCCTTTTTCTCGATTTCATCCAATTTTTTGCTTAGGCTCTGCATTTCTGCGTTAGCCTTTCGGACAAGGTCAGCGACAGTGTCCTTGTTGATTATGCCTGCGCTTAAAGCCAAACTGTGGGCTTTTTGATGGGCTGAACTGAGCAGATAATTGATGTTTTCTGGAAGAGGAATAGCCGCCTCCATACTCAAGTTGAAAGCAAACTGATGAGCCTCTTCAATGCTTCGCCTAACACCCTCAAGATCAATAGTCAGGTCTTCTTCTGTCAGAATCACGCCATCATCGTAAACAACCTTTAGGCTGAGACCAACCTCAACAGGCTTGATTCCAAGCTTCGAAAGCAAACTTGCCAGCTGAGGGCTTATAGGCTCACCCTTCTTGACAACCATAGTGTCCTTAGCTACATAGACGCTTCCTGCCTCGATTCGGGTACGCAACCCCACAGCAGTAAACTGGCTGATAATCGGACCAGGAGGCAATCCAGTGTTTCCAGCAGGCACAACAACATCGAAGGCAGCTAAGTCACCTGACCTAGCTGACGCTTTGACTCTGCTTTTTTCAAGAAGAATAACAAGCTTGAAGGGATTCAGGTTGGTGAAAAGGTACAGGTTTGGTCCTGTCAAGTATTCTTCAAGGTTTTCTATTCCAGTCTTATCTTTAGCTTGGGCAACAGCTCGTCTTATGAGGGAATTTTTGACAACACGCAGTTCTGCGCTTTCTTGCAACTTCTTTCGCAGTTGCTGAAGGTTGGCAGCCCTCACCTTTTCTAGGCTGGCGATTGCCACAGCATTGTATTGAGTTAGGCTACTTGTTAGCTCTTTGACTTTGTCAGCCTTTAGGAGAGTTGATTGACGGACCACCATAGTTTTTCCCTACATTGCCACCTTTATTGAGGAACCCATTGACGTTTTCAGGTAGACAGACTTGAAGTTTTTGATTCCTCTTTTGAGTTTTCCTTCGATTCGCCTTACAACCGTCTGAACGTTTTCTGCAATCGCTTTATCTTCCATTTTTTCGTTTCCTATGCGGCACTGAATAACAGGTTGTCCCCGCATCCGCACAGAAACAATTTTTTGATGCCTCTCAATTTGTTCTGCGATGTTAGCGTTAGGAGGCACAGGTGTAGGCATTTTTCCTCTGGGTCCAAGGGAGGCACCAAGGCTTTTACCTACAAGGGGCATCAAAGGAGCCTCAGCTATAAACAGGTCATAAGTTTTGGCGATATCCTTCTGCTTTTTCTTATCCCCCACTAAAGCCTCTAGAGCAGCTTTTTCAAGAACCAAGCTTGCTCCAGCCTTTTTGGCTTTCAGCGCCATCTCACCTGTAGCGACAACGCAGACTTTAAGGGCTGTTCCAACAGAATGCGGTAATTCGATGCGTTCCTGAATTCTGCCTTCAGGCTTCTTCATGTCAATGTTCTGAAGGTTTATGGCGAGGTCTATCGACTGAGAAAACTTTCGTTCTTTTGAGCTGCTTTTAACCTCTTTCACTGCAGCAAGGAGGTTTTTCATGTTCAACGGCATACTATGAACCTCGCGCCAATGACGTACAAGAGCCAGTTATAAAAATCTTATTACTTTTAAGCCTGTTCAGTTAGTAGTGCGTCATGTTTTCCTTCAACAATTTCATTCTGAATTTCCCGCGGGTCTTTGCCTTCAACGGTTACGCCCATGCTGACGCCAGTGCCCAAAACCTCTTTGACCTTTGCCTTCAGGTCTCTGCCCAAAACATCAGCACTCTTCATTTTGGCGATCTTTACCACCTGCTCCATGGACAGGTTACCAACTTTGTCGGTGTTAGGGGTTCCTGATCCTTTGCTTACACCTAACTCACTGACAAGTAAGGCTGCAGTTGTAGGCGTGCCTACGGTTACTTCAAACTCTTTGTTATCGGTATCAACGCTAATTTTCACGGGCACTTTCATGCCGGCGTAATCTTTTGTTATTTCGTTGATTTTGTTCACTATAGCCAAAACATTGACTCCTAAAGGCCCAAGTGCGGGTCCTAGAGGTGGTCCAGCTGTGGCTTGTCCACCGTTAACCAATGCTTCAACAACTTTCTTTTCTCCCATGTTTCTATTCTTCCTTTTTGGCTTTTTCAACAAGTTTCACGTAGTCTGCGTGAACTGTGATTGGTAGAGTGAATGTAGCTTCCAAAAGCTCAAGAGTCACATCTTCTTTTGCTTTGTCTACCCGTGTGATTTTGGCTCGCATTCCTTTGAATGGCCCTCCAACAACTTCGACGAGGTCATCTTCGTCTAATTCTTCGATTACCGGTTTTACGATTATGTATCGTTCTACTTCAGGAAAAGTTACAACACCGGGAACTCGAGATCGGACATGTTTAACTCCGGCTATGGCTTTTTCTACAGAGTGGGGTCCATCTGCTTCAATGAAAACGTAGCCTTTCAGCAATTCAGGTACAAGAACGGCTTTTATCTGAAGCTCATTCATTTTCACTTTTGCTTCGATAAGGTTTGCCACGTTTTTTTCTTGTCCTGCAGTTGTTCGTACAGCGAAGACGGCTGTTGAAATTTTGTTTTCCTCACCCATGAGTAATCACCATCATATTTGGGTACCTATGAGTTGGATTATGAAGCCGATTCCGCCGATTGCGAGAATGCCTAGGAAACAGATTTTTATCGATAGCCAGAGCTCGGTTCTGCCAGGTTTTGTTGCAAGTTTCAGCAACCTGGATGCTGACTGAAAGAATGTTTTTAGTCCCAATGTTCCTCGCTCCTTTCCAAATTATGTTCTAGTATGTAAAGTTATCCCTAGAACTTCCTGTTTCTAACATATTTTGATAATGTACCTAAATTTTTTCTGAGGATATACCCAGCTTCTCCAGCGCAACAACTATCTTGAGTTTGTGTTCGCCTTTGATTCCCTTCCAGTCAAGAAGTGCAGAATCCACCGTTTCTAATGTTCTTTCAACACATTGTCCAACTATTTCTGGGTCAACCTCTGCGAGAGCATACTTCGGAATCATGTGGCCAAAGGCTGTTTGACTGTCTAATGCTAGTTTTGTGAATTTTTTGTTGTAGTGGGGTCCACCGATTCCTAGTGCCACAGGACAGCTGGAACGTTCAGCAACAGCCGCAACCGCGGCGTGGGCCACAACCTCAGCAGCCTTCAGGTCCTTCCACTGCTCTGGCGAGCTTCCTAGTTCCACGAACATGGCGGGGGTATCCAAGGAGGGACCGTGGTGAGTGCATTCATAGGAAACCTCGTAGTCCAGTCCTCGTTCATCTACTAGTTTTGCCATTTGTTGGAGGGCATTTTTCATGGCTGCTGCAGGGGAGACAGAGACTCTTCGGGGTTCTCCGCCGAATTGAGCTTCTGCGAAGTTGCCGGGCGTGTGCACTGACAGGGTGGGTATTCCTTTGGCGCTGCTGTGTCTAGATAAGAAAACAAACATGCTGGGACTGAAGAGGCTGCCTAGAAATTGGGTGTTCACGATTTCTGTGTTGACAAAAAGTAGTTTGGTTTCTTTGTTGTGCAGCTTTTTTGTGTAAACAGGGCTGTTGTGGAAGGTTTCTGAATGTTTTTCGAAGCTGTAGTGGTCTATGAGGCTTTTGGCGATGTTCATGCCAGCTGTGTCTTTGGTTGATGCAATGAATAGTATCAATGTTGGTTTCGTTCCTGAAAGAGTATTTGTGGATGATTGACGGATTAAGGTTTTCATGTAATAGAATCGAGTGCCATCTGGCAACTGTTGCGATTTATTGTCGTAATTGTCTATAAACTAACTATAGAATAAACATCCATGGTCTTTTATATAAAAGGCTGTTGTTGGTTATTTGTTATACTCCTCTGACAAGGGTTGTAGACATGAAGAAGATAAGGATAAAACGGTACCCTCCTCGAAATTTTCCCGCCAAGTCTCTGTGGGAGATTATAGCAGTTCCACCTAATTCTGAAAAAGACACCGAATTTATGATGCTCTACAAAGCTAACCCTAAACATCCAGCCATCATAGAAGAGATGACAGAGGTTGTGGAGCTTGAAGTTAACGAGAAAGCCTACAAGGAGCTAGTGTGGCTATTCAAAAAGTATAAGCTGCCATGCAAACCCATCGACGAAGGGGTAGAAATCAGACACATAGGAAACAAATCCAAGTTCGTCAATGATACCAGCTGCTGAAACACCAATTTTTTGGAAGCAGCATCTTTTTTACATAAATCGTTCAAGTTTTGTTAAGCCAATTATCTCCTCAAAATCCAGCCCCAATGCATCAAGAATCTGATCAAAGGTTGAGCGCAGGTAAGCAACATACTTGTCGATATCCACCTCACTGTTGGAGGCTAACTGCAGGGGTTTAACACCCTTCACAACTTTGACGTATGTTATCAGGTCTCCAGCCGTCATTTTATAGCCCAACTTCTCCAGCATAAGAGCTGCCTTCACATGCTGAGGAGTAGTTTTGGTGTATGCTGAAGGAGGTTTTCCGAGAACAACATGAAAAGCCAGCTCCTCGGGGGTTTCTCCCCATCGCCTTTGCTTCAGTCGCAAGTAACGGTCTCGGATAATTTGTTTGATTTCCTTTTTTGCTTCCTCGAATTCTGCGGGCGACTGCACCTGCTCTAGCCGATCTTCTAGCGTGTAGAAGGCTTTTTTGATGTAGACTGGTATGTGGCGTTTCTTTCCTGTCATTCCTTTGACGTCAACGCCGCCTCCTTTCAGGATGCCTAGGTAGTTCTTTTTGCGGCTGCTGAAGACTGCGTAGCGGTACCATTTTTCTACTTCTAGTTCCATGCCCATGGTTTTTTTGGACCATTCTGCCATGATTTCCACTTGTTCATGGGAGGGGTTCTTCAGGAAGAGGCTGTCTGTGTCGCCGTATAATACTTCGATGTTTAATGTTCTGGCTTTTTCTATGGTTTTTGTTATGACGTGGCGTCCGATGGCGGCTGTAGCCTCTGCAACAGGTGGACAGTATAGTCCGAAGGCGGGTGACCCGAAGACTCCGTAGCTGGCGTTCAGGATAACTTTGAGGGCGCTTGGAATCACGTTGTACCAGCTTCTTAGGTCCTTTGACAAAGTTTTGTCTTTAGTTTTGGGTTTGTACCATTTGACTCTAAGGTCTCTGAGGCTACCAATCAGCAGGCTTTCAAGAGCCTTCTCTTTTGTGCATATCCAATGGTCGGTTTCAGGCACCTTGTTTGACTTACATTCTTCATGTTTACAGAGGAGTGTCTGGTAGCCAAGATTGTAAACCTTAATTATGGACGGGTATAGGCTAGCAAAGTCCATAACTGCCACATTAAAGTGGACTCCAGGTACAGGATCAACCACTATGGCGCCCTTGTACTTCTTTCCCTTGATGATGGCTGTAGTGGATGTTCCCCCTTTGATGGCAAGGATGTCTTCGGCGTTTGGAATCAGCATACCTCGTTGCCGATGCTCAAAATACAAAAAGTTACGTATCCATCGGGATACTCCTTGGCGACTCACGTCCTCCATCGGCATTCGGGCTATCCTTGAGAGGGCTAGAATCAGTTTCATGACAAGGTTGTCGTTGTAGGATGTTAGGTTTAGGGTGATTTCTGAGTCTCGCAGGTTGTATTCGGCAAGTTCTGTGTAGCTAAGTTCTGACAGGGGCTTCTCAAACGCTATTTTGGGGAGTCCCAGCACTGCGGTGCCGACTTCGTTTAGGCTTATGTCCCTGTATTTGTTGCCGAAGGCGTAGATTTGGATTGACCTGTTGAAGAAGAACTTGTAGAGGTCGATGTGGACGCCGTGGCTGACATGAAAGACTCTTCGTCCAGCGTCTATGGGAATCTGGCGTCGGGCAATACCAAGATTCTTGGCGCGGTTATACAGGTACGGCAGGTCAAAGTCGTCGCCGTTGAAGGTTAAAATAAAAGGATACTCACGAAGAGCCTCAAACAGTTTGAGAAGAAGCTCCTTTTCTTTATCAGTATCAAAATATGTGACAACAGCGTCTGGGGGCAACTGTTTGTTGCCTTGCCTTATTCCTTCTCGTTTCAAAACAAAAAGCTGTTTCTTGCCGTTTGAACCATACAGTGCCGCACAGGCAACAGGGTCTTCAGCTTTATTTGGGTCAGGAACACGGGTCGCCACAGGTGAACTGACCTCAATGTCGAGACCAGCTCTCAAGAATTCTGGAGCAGGAGACTCGAGCAGCCGTGCCCACTTTTCTACGCTCTTCAGAAACTCCTTATCTACTTCAGGGAACAGTTTAAGAATCTTTTCTACACTGCCTTCATCCGACTTCTGTTGTACAGCTATCAAGTTTCCGTTCTGTATTTTGTATAGCATGCCTGGGGCGAGGTTGTTGTCGTAGATGTAGGATTGATAGTATCGTATGTAGGATTCCCAGACTTTAGGCGGGTCCTGTATTCCAGTGAGTTTCGGGTAATCTTCAGGGATTATGTCTCTCATGCAGCCGCTTTGTCGACCACCAATCGCCAAGGGGTCTTTAGCTACAACCTTTGTAACCGTAACATCCTTGTCCATAAGGGGGTCAAACTTTTTTATAGTTTCGAAGTGGTCGAAGCCGGGGTGTCCTGTTACGCGGCTGAGTTTCTGCAGCATCTCTGGGGGGAGGCTTGTGAGGCAGTAGGGCTTGTGTCCAGTGTTGTCGTCCCAGAAATAGATTTTCTGTGACTCAGGCTCATATAATCCGAGAGTGGCAAGCTGTTTTTTGCCATCGTAGCTAATCGAAACAAGGTATGATAAGGGTAAGTCTTTTGGGAAATCGGAGTAAACAATCCTTTCCTTTTTTGTTTGAGCCTTTTTTTCTGGCAGTGGTGGGGCTGCTTGTTCAGTGGTGGAGGGCTTTGATGGCGTCTGCTCCGTTTTAGTTTGTTTTTCTGGGTTTTCCTGTTTAGGGCAGAAGTCAAGGAGGCTTGTGGTCATTTGTGTTTGTGTCCGTTAACAGGGTATAAGGTGTCCGTATTAAAAAAATCTCTGATTTAACGGTTTAGGGTCTTACGCATTCGGCTTTTGCTCTGAAGGGACGCTTCCGTTTAGGTCTGCTGTGCTTTTGGCACCGTTTGACACAAACCATTATGCCTTCTTGAATCTCGAAAACGCAGCCACAAAGGTCTGTCCTCCGCTCAACCAACCCAATATCACCGCATGCTTCTCTGTTAATATAAAGTCATATAAAATGTTTCAAGCGCTATGTTGAAATTCCTAGAATCAAAGTGGGTAAAAGACAGAAACTGGAAACATTAATTGATGAAGAAGCTCTACTTTTAGCCAAGTATCTGAGAAATGAAATAGGAAGTTGGAAGCCTAGAACAGCAAACTTGTCATAAACGAGTGCAATGAGGTGGGTTGATTGACAGCATACTATTTGTTGGATGCTTCTGTTTCAGAGAAAGAACGAGGTATCAAACTCGTTTTTTACAACCCATCTGAGAATAAATGGAAAGAAGTCATAGATATTGATTATAGACCATACTTTTTCATTCCTTATCCCATACCTGAAGATGATTACGAAGAGATACAAAAACTAGGTTTAGGAACAGAAGGAGTGGAGAAGACAGATCTTTTCAGTAGAAAAACTGTTAAACTAACAAAAATCACCTTGACCGATTTTTCAGATCCTCTCCAAATCTCAAGAAAATTCAGCAAGTCATGGGAGAACGAGGTTTCTGTTGTTTCAAGTTACATGTTTGACAAAAATTTGGTCTTTGGAGCTAAATACAAAATCAAAGACAAGGAAATTGTTCCCTTACTAGGTGTTTCAAAAGAAGACTTGAAGAACTTTGAAAAGGCTTTTTCAGAGATTAGAAGAACCGATCCTGAGAAGTACACACTTTCTAAAAGGCTGTTCATTCTTTCTTCTCAGCCATTTCCAGAAGTTTCTCTAGAAAGATTTGGAATAGAACCAGTTGATTCGGAAAAACTTCACGAAATGTTCATGTTAGCAAGACTGGCAAACATATCTATTCCTTTGACATACAAAGCTCATCACGTTACAGTTTGGATTAAATCAATTCTCCATAACTATCTAAAAAAGAACAACATTTTGATTCCTACAGACAAAGAGCTTAGAAGAGGAGAGAAGACACACCGGGTCAAAGGTGCATTAACTCTTACTCCTGAACCTGGTGTTCATTTCAACACGGTTGTAGTTGATTTTGATAGCATGTATCCAAGCCTTATTGACTCTTACAATCTTTCCCATGAAACAGTAGACTGTGATGATGAAGAATGTCAAAGTAACAAGGTGCCAGGTCTCGACAATTATATTTGCACCAAGAAAAGAGGCGTTTACTCAATCTTAATTGGTTCATTAAAGGATTTGCGAATTCATTGGTTTAAACCGCGATCTAAAGATGAAACGTTATCGGATCAGAAGCGGAGTCTTGCTGAATCATGGTCCAAGCTTCTGAAGTTGATGTTGGTTTCAAGCTATGGTGTAGTGATAAGAATGAAGGGATTGTCTAGATCCTCTTTAGGAGAAGCTATCACTGCTTATGGTCGTTACAGTCTGAAAACTGCAAAAAAGATAGCAGAAGAAAAAGGATTACATCCAATTTATGGCGATACCGATTCTCTGTTTTTAGAGGATCCAACCGAAGAAGAAATCGAGTGGCTAATTAAAACGGTGAAGAAAAGTTTGAAGCTGGATCTTTCAGTTGAAGTAAGATACACTTTATGTGTTCTTCCAGAAGCAGCGAAAGCATATTTTGGAATTAAGAAAGATGGAACATATGACCTCAAAGGTTTGACTGCTATCAAATCTAATTCTCCAGAGTTTATTTTCAACGTCTTTGATCAATGCATCCAAGAGTTAACAACTGTTACCAACAAATCAGAATTCAAGAAAGCTAAACGCAAGATAAAGGCGATCGTGCAAGATGCCATAGATGATCTTGTTCTAGGAAAGATTCCAATAGAAGAATTGGAGTATTCTGTTAGAATCCATGATGATCCAAAAGAGAAACTGAAAGGAGCTTCACTTCATCAACCATATCAATGTGCAATTCAACTTCTCGACTCAGGAAAAAGTGTGAAGAAGTGGGATGAAATGCGTTTCGTGAAAGTCAAACCTTTCAACTATCATGGAAAAAGATTCACAGTCAAACCTACCGACCAAATAAAAAGGCTTAGTGAAATCAATGTCTTGGATTATATTAGGAATTTAAGAACTGCTTTGAATCAAACATTTGAACCGATGGGCATATCAATTAACGCAGCTGAAAAAGCTAAAGGTACTCTTTTTGATTTTATCTAGTTCATGTTGAATAAGCCGTGGTTTGTTGGGTTAAAATTTAACCTTT
>Ga0272444_10001629_pt1 | contig 21415 bp, 21 predicted proteins | sample SSMForm13_FD_201033 | JGI IMG/M metagenome (GOLD analysis project Ga0272444, IMG submission 201033) | Marine sediment archaeal communities from Little Sippewissett salt marsh, Falmouth, MA, United States - SSM-Form-13 | ecosystem: Environmental > Aquatic > Marine > Wetlands > Sediment ...
AGGCTTCGCGGCGCCGAACATCTGACCTAGAGCAAGCTAGGAGCTGTACGACCTAGCGGTGTTCGAACTCCTCAACCGCCGGGAACACATTGTCGCCAGTGGCCGTCAACTGAGTCACCGACCCATCGTCGAACGAGACCTTGTAGAGATCGTACAACACACCGGTATTCACTCGCCGGGCGAACACGAGTCCGCTGCCGTCCTCTAGCCAGAACGGACAGAACTCATCGCCATCCGTCGTAATCCCAGTTAGCGGTGTGCCGATGATCGCCTCAACGTACGCTTCGAGGGTTACCTCGTTCTGGCCGTCGGCGTCCATCACCCAGATATCGATGATCCCGCCGAACCCCAATCGCTCGCTTGAGAACGCGATTTTCGTTCCTGTCGGATTCCACACGGGCTTGGAGATTCCCGCCACGGCCGGAAGCCCGATCCCCGTGGCCAGAGAAGCTTCGAACCCTGTCGGAGAGGCATCTCCATCCCGCCCCGGTCCATCAAACAACTCACTCGCGGTGTCGGTTGCGCTGTTCCAGAGCCAGATCGAGCTCTCACCGTCCGCATCCATATTGGAGACAAACAGGATGTCGTCACTCACGGTGGAGAACGATGGAGCAATCGCCCATGATGGGCTCTGCGAAGTCAGCTTCGCCTGTGATAGCCCCTCGGCGGTCATCGTCCAGATCTCCCAGCGGTCTGGCGAACTCGGATCGGCGGCGTTGGATGCAAACGCAATCGACAAGCCGTCTCGCGACCAACTCGGCTGAATCTCGCTTGAGGTTTGTTCGGTCAGTTGATTCTGGCCAAGCAAGCCTCCCGCGAGGCTGATGGTGAAGATGTCCCAATCGCCATCGGCATCGGACGCAAAGGCAACGCGGTCCCGAGTCGTGGGAACCAACGCAGGAAACACCTCTTCGTCCCCGGTATTGAGATAGATCGCTCCTGGCCCGGAGCCGTCGGACTTCATCTGCCAAATGTCGTAATCCCAGGTCGCACCGTTTCCGTCACGGTCCACGGAGAATGTGATCATCGCCGGGCCGACGGTGATGGTTCGGCTGACCATCCCGATTCGTCCGTCGTTGTCCGTGACCGTCAACGTGATCTCGAACGTCCCCGCCTCGTCATATTCGTGTGTAGGTGTGTCGAGCACGTCCGTGCCGGTGTCCACTGCGGTTCCATCCCCGTAGTCCAATTCGTAGCCCACAATCAAGCCATCCGGGTCATTCGAATCCGACATATCGAATACGTAGACCACCGGGGCTTCCTGATCGTCGTTCGATGTGAACTCGAGGAGGGCAATCGGGGCTTGCCCGAAAAACCCTCGGCAGGCAGCAATCCCGAAGGCCAACCCGCAAAGCAGCATCGCGACCATAATGCGACGAATCAAACCCGTTGGCGCTGCTTCTCCAAACGCAGGCATATCTCCTCCTTGTTCTCGCACGCATAGCCTCCCTATAGGCCGAACTGAGACGAGTCTATCTGGATCCTCTACGTCCGTTGATGAACGCCGTCCCGCATCTTCCGGGGGATTCGTCCCGGAGGAAGGTGACCGATGTCAAAACAGGGAACGAATCGCACCAGTCGGTGTATATTGGTCAGCAGGAGGTCAGGCCGGCGTGTACAGGCTACTCGACGAGGTGAGTCTGTTGCGTGCATCGCTACAGGGAGAGACAGAGGCATGGGGTGAGATCGTCGCCCGCTATAAGGACGCCGTGTTCGGGCTGTGTTTGGGGTTTCTCCACAATCCGGCGGACGCGGAGGACATCACACACGATGCGTTCATCCGCGCGTACGAGAACCTTCGCCGCTACAAGCTCGACAAGAAGTTCTCAACGTGGATCTTCACCGTCGCTTCGAACCTCTGTCGGAACCGCCTTAGGCACCGCCGGTATCACCCCGTCATCCCGCCTCCGGACGAGATCGCAGGCGGATCGGACCCTGCGGTGGAATATGAACGGGATGTTCGGCTCGGCCAGGTACGGAAGGCGCTAGATCAGCTCCCGTATCTGTACCGAACGCCGCTTGTGCTTCGGTTCTACAACGAGCTGCCGTACAACGAGATTGCCGAGATTCTCTCTGTTCCGGAAGGAACTGTGAAGACGAGAATTCATCGGGCGAAGATCCAGTTGAGAAAAATCATGGAGAAGGATGGCTTGACCGATCATGAACAACGATGATCTTGAGCGCCTACTGAAGGAGGCCTTCGAACGAGAGGTCGCTTGCCACAGTGAGCGTCTGGAGGGGCTTGAATCGCAGCTCTCGAAGGAGCTTGAAGGACAGTTCCCCAGGGCCGGATTCGGGGATCTGATCCGCAGCCTCGTTGCGCCCAGCCGGGCGGGGCGGGTCGGCCAGCTTGCCGTTCTTGCGGCCACGGCAGCCGTGTTCCTCATTGTGGGCGGACTTCTCTTGCCACAGCTCCTGCCTCAGTCTGCGCCATCGGTCCGCTTGGGGGAATCCGTCGGTGGTGGCGTGACGGTCGGGACAACGGTGTTTCTTGTCCCAGCTCCCAGCGCGTCCGAAGTCGTCCTTGTGGGTAGTTTCAACAATTGGGAGGCAACCCCGCTTCAAGACGAAGATCTCGATGGAATCTGGCGGGTGGAGTTGGAGCTTGATCCGGGCCGATATGAGTATGCCTTCGTGGTGGACGGGCAGTGGTGGGGGCAGGACCCGGCGGCGGACGAAACCGTCCGTAGCTACGGAGGCTACAACTCCGTGCGCTATATCGGGCTGGTAGGAGGCGACGCATGAAGCTCATCCGAAGGATCATCGGCTTGATTGCCGTGTCTCTGGCGGTGTCGATCGTCGTGTTCCCGTGGGTCGCACCTCAAGCTTCCGCTCAGACCGTGCTGGATTCCGTGGGAGATCTTCTGACATCGGCATCGATTCCTTCCACAGACAGAGTCCTCGCCGCGTTCACTCTCGGGCTTTCCGCAGGAACGCTCTCAGCGGAGGATGCGCTCCTTGTGACCGATCGCATCGTTCAATCGGGTGGATTGACGGCAGACAAGGAAGCCGTTCTGGTTGCCCTCGCAACAACGTTGGAGCAGGCCCTTCCGGTGGAGCGCCTCATCGACAAGGTCATCGAGGGGATCAGCCGCCGGGTTCCGCTGTCGGCGATCCGATTCGAGATCGAGCTTCGCGCACGCCTGCAAGCCGGTGTTCGCGATCTGCTGTTCTCAAAGGGGATCTTCGCCGGTGGATCAGCTTCGGCCGGCGGAACATCCTTGCCCCAACACAGATTCGACTTGCTCGTCATGCACATCTCTGACGCCCTGGGCGACTATCGCGAGGGCGGCGGCAGTCCACTCGACTACCCCGCGGTGTACTTGGCTGTGGAACAGCGCCTCACGTACCTCGGTGGATCTGTCATCCAGATGGCAGATGTTGAACTGGCGCTGTCGCGGATCGAACCCGCCGAACTGGGCGCGATTCTCCTCGGCGCGCTAGCGTAGCTCATCCAGAGGCACCGGTCTTCTGCGTCAACTCGCTTGGTCCGATGAAACTGCCGCGTTAAGATAACGGCGCGATGAACTCACGCTTGCTTGCCATCGAATGGACACTTGCTCACGAAAGCCTCACCCGAGACGGATTCTTCGATGCACCGTCGTTCTCCTCATATGATGCCGTTCTGATCGATCCGCAATCCATCGCCGGTCATTGGGCCTCCGTGGGGATCGACGGTTCCGGGGATCGACGCACGCATCGAGGTCACGATCTCGGCCTTGGGCGGGCTGTATCCGTCATCATGGCACGGCGCCGGCGGGAGGCGTCTGACCTGCTTCTCAAGGCTGGAGGAACGCTGGTTTGCCGCCTTCGCCCGAGAAGCTGGCCGCTTCACATCCTGTCAGATGATGGTCCTTCCGAACGGATTGATCGCTATAGCTGGCTTCCGTCTGTGTCGCTGGTTGACCGTCAGCATCACCTCGCATTCCCGGCAAACGGCCGGTTCGTCCCGCGTCGGGGCACGGACGTTCGGTTCTCGGGAACAGACAGTCCGTTCGAGACGTTTCTCAAACGAATGGAGGGGAACCTGGAATACGAAGCTGTCTATCAGGACCTCCTCGAGACCCCGATCGAGCACTTCGCTACCGTCCTTGCCCGAAATCGAATCGGCGATGTCATCGCAGTCGAGATTCCTTATGGAGAAGGTCGATTGGTCCTTGTCCCGCCCACGAAAGACGTGTCCCCGGCATCGGAGGCAGCAGCCCTGGTCGAAGCGCTGGCAAAATCCGGCGCTCGTTCGGGGTTCGAAGGGGCCCCCGACTGGATCGCATCGTACGAGACACCGGGAGAGTCGGCTCTGCGGGATGAGTTGACCAGTCTGACGAGCCGGCGGGACAAGCTCAGCGCCAAGATCGAAGAGGCGCAGAAGCGGTATGACGACACGACTCGGATGAAGCGGCTGCTTTGCGCGCAGAGTCAGGGAGCGCTCACGCAGGCAGGCGAAGATGCGTGCCGTGCGCTTGGCTTCGAGACCGAACAGACGAGGGACGGGCTGGTTCTTCGCTCTGACCAAGGTGATGCGCGGATGATGTTCGCCGCATCAGAGAGCGCCGTGGATGTTCAGCCGTATCGCCGCTTACTGGGACTGATCGACCGCGCGCGGACGGAGAATGTCGAGCCCAAGAAAGGGATTCTCGTGGTGAACGGGTTCCGCCATCTCGATCCCAGGCAGCGATCCACAGAGTACTCGGACGCAGTCCGCCGCGGCTGCAAATCGCAGGGCTTCTGTCTGATGAACTCGCACGACCTGTTCCAACTCGCGACACAGGACAGCGGTTCCAGCCGAGAACAGGCCGCTCTGCGAAAGAGGATCCTGGAAACGGACGGCGTGTTCAAGCTCGCGAAATCGTGATCTCAATCTGGGTCTGGGCACCTACCGCCGCGGTCGTTTCCGCTGCGCTTTCTCTCCTGTTCTCGCACGTCATGCGGAAGCACCATGTTGGGAAGCGGATCCGCAAGCAAGGCCCACGCGCGCACCTTCTCAAAGAGGGCACACCCACGATGGGAGGCGTGGTCATCCTCGCGGTATGGGGTGGATGCCTTGCCATCGCATCGTGCCTCGGGCTGTGCGAGTCGTCGTGGTGGATGATCTACGCAGCTTCGGCGCTGTATGGAGCGATCGGACTGCTTGACGATCTCCTGTCGCAGCGAGCCCTCGATCGGGACGGAGCCGGACTGCGCCCGTGGCAGAAGATAGCCCTTGGGACGGCCGCCTGGGCGCTTCTCGTCGGGATCTTCCCCGATCTTCTTCGAACCGCGTATGCCGTCCCGTTCGCGCCAACCGTCGTCCGGCTCCCAGGCTGGCTACCGTTTCCTCTCACGTGGTTTGTGTTCACGGGTGCGACCAATAGCATGAACCTGACGGATGGATTGGACGGTCTGGCTGCAGGTGTTGCCGTGATCTCGATGACGGGTCTTGTGATTGCGCTTCCAGACTCAGCGTCTGCCCCAGTTTCCATCGCACTCGTCGGGACGCTTACTGGCTTTCTTTGGACGAACAGCTACCCTTCGAAGCTGTTCATGGGAGATGTTGGATCGTTTGCCCTGGGAGCAGCTGTCGCCGCCCTCACGATCGACAACGGCTTGATCTTCTTCCTTCCGTTCTTTGCCGCTGTTCCGTTGCTCGAGGCGATCTCGGTGATCGTTCAGGTAGCACTGTTCCGGACGGCAGGAGTGCGTCTGTTCCGGATGAGTCCACTGCACCATCACTTCGAAGAGACAACATCTCCGCAGCGCACATTTCTCCTGCCCACGGCAACGTGGACCGAGCCGAAGATCACTATGCGGTTCTGGATCGTGCACGCGTTGGTCGTTGCAGTCGGCGTGCTCGCGGTTCGCTTCTGAGAAACTCGACAGGTGCAACGCCCGAGGGAATCGTGCGGGTGTGCCGGAGGTGGGACTTGAACCCACACGAGGTATAATCCCCACAGGATCCTGAATCCTGCGCGTCTGCCAATTCCGCCACTCCGGCGTGGTGAACGGCGGTCAGTTTATGCTCCGGAGCTTTCGCTGTCAAGATTCCATTCCTTCGGATCCCCAAGATCTTCCATACGGTGGTAGAACCGTCTCAGACGCACTTCCGGCGTGTGTTGCCGCCGCGCGCACCTCTTGGCACACTGCGATCTATCTGATAGAATGAACGGACGTGTGACCTCGCTCGACTGGTGACCAGAGGTAACTACCGGCACGTACCAGATCGCTCCTGCGTTCGGGGAACCGGAGGACGGTCAAGGGGGGGTAGGGATGGCAGAGCTCAAGGACTTCCGCATCTTCTCCGATCTCAAGGCCAAGGATCTCGAAAAGCTCAAGCAGACAGTTCGCCGGATTGAGTGTGGGAAGGGAGAGATCATCTTCCACGAAGGCGCACCCGCTTTCGGCTTCTATCTCATCTTCGACGGCATGGTGAAACTGGTGAAGCGAAGCACCCGGGCCAAGAGCCAGATCCTGAAGATCGCCGGACCGGGGGAGATCCTTGGTGAGACCACCCTGTTCGACAAGGGAAGCCACAACGCGTACGCAAAGACGTTGGATCCGGTGACGGTTGGGTTCATCGAACGCGGTGACTTCTTCCACTTCCTAGAGCGGCATCCTAAGACAATCTTCCGCCTGTACGAGAAGCTCTCCGAGGAGCTGAAGGCGTTTCAGAACAAGCTCGCAGAACGGTCGTACTCCTCAAGCAAGGAGCGGCTCGCCCGCTTGATCCTCCATCTCGGCAAGAGCGGGGTCGAGCTATCTCGGGCCGAACTGGCGGAGATGGCCGGCGTCTCCTCGAAGACGGCGATCCGAACGTTGAGCGAGCTCGAGAACCGCGGGATCATCGCCATGGAGAACCGCCGCATCCGCATTCTGCGAGAGGACTATCTCCAGAAGATCATGGAACCGTTCTCCGTGAATCTTGACCCCAATTTAATCATCTAGCGGACTGAACAACGTCTTCCTCATAGGTGACCTGTGTCCTGTCGGATACTCACCGATTTCCGTATCGTCCAACTGAAGGCCAGTCCGTTTTCGCCTAGGGCGATGTTTGAGGGATGAACCATTGACCACGCGATCCAACACTGTGGAGAAGGGGATAGTTGTCGCATCGGCGTACGTGATCGCGGTGCTCGTGCTTGTCGTTCTCCGGATCACGGAAACGCTGCCGAACGCGCTTGTCTTTGTTGCGCTCGCCGTGCCGCTCGCGTTGGTCGCGGCAAACGTCCGGCTTCGAGGTTCGCTCCTTGTTGCCGTCCTGACATCGGGAATCGGGGTTCCGTTCTTGTTGCGATCCGGAGGCCTTCTCATCGGCGCCCTGTTCGCAGTCAATCTTTGCCTCGCTTCGATCATCACCCTGGTGGTGGGAAGACGTGAAGCGATGCGCACCCACTGGCGCCGCTCGCACTCCCTTGATGACCGCCACGATGACGTCGTGTTTGAGGGATCTCTGAATACGCTCCACTTCATCGATCGCGAAGGAACCATCCTGCGCCGCAATGAAGCATCGCGAGGTGTTCTTGGACACATGACCAAGCGGTCGCTGCAGCTTTCGGAGTATGTCCATCCGGAAGAACTGGATCGCATGAAGACCGAGTTGATGCGGCTGTTCGAGCGGGGCGAGATCCGAGACATCAAGACTCGCTTCATGAACGAACGGCGCGAACAGATTCCCGTGGACCTGCGCGGGCTACGGATTTCGGATCGGATGGCGCTGATCGAGGCACATGATCGCCGCCAAATGGCCGCACTGGAACGACGCTTAATGGAAGCGGAGGCACGATACAGATTCCTGATCGAAGCAGCGGTGGATACGCTTGACTCGGGGATCATCATCAGCGACCGAAGACATCACGTGGTCTGGGCCAACGAGACGATCGGGCGATTCTTCGGGATCGACCGGGATCGGGTCATCGGAATCGATTCCACACGAGCGTTCGCACGGTTCATCGGCGTCTTCGAGAACTGCGAAGAAGTCAGTCGCGTCGTCGAACAGGCAATCGAGACGCGGACACCGGTCGAGTCGTATACCTGCCGCGTCAAACCTGGGATGGGACGAGATGAACGCGTGTTGGCGTACCGTTCCATTCCGGTTGACACCGAGCGTTATCGCGGCGGGCGAATCGACCACTTCATCGACATCACCGAGATCAAGCGATTGGAGGAAGGACTGCTCGAGAAGACGCAGGGTCTTCAGCGAACACTCCAGAAGCTCGAGGAGTTCTCGTACGTCGTTTCGCACGACCTCAAAGAGCCGCTACGGACTGTCGAGGCGTTCAGTGGCTTCCTCATCGAGGACTACTCGGACAAGCTGGATGAGGAAGGGAACAACTACCTTCAGACGCTGCGCAAGACCTCCGGAAGGATGCGAGCGCTGATCAACGACCTGCTCTCACTGTCGAGCATCCATATCGATTCGGCGTCAGCAGAGAGGATCCCTGTCAGCAGGCTGCTCGAAGAGACCCGGGAAGACCTCGAAATGAGGCTTCGCGGTGTCAATCTGCGGATCGACGAGGATCTGCCGACGGTTGTCGGCAGCGAAGTGCGAATCGGAGAGCTTTTCAGCAACCTGATCGTCAACGCAATCAAGTACAATGATAAGGCCTTGCCCACGCTACATGTTGGATGGACCCACAAGGAGAGCCGTAACGGCATGTGTACGTTCTTCGTCAAAGACAATGGAATCGGCATTGAAAGCCGCTACCGAGAAAGAATCTTCGGCATCTTCGAGAAGCTGAATCCTCGAAAGGATGTCGAAGGAACAGGTGCAGGTTTGGCGATCTGCAAGCGGATCGTCGAAGAACATGGGGGGGACATCTGGGTGGAATCCGAGGTGGGAGTGGGAAGCACGTTCTTCTTCACCCTGCCCAGAGCAACGGCCAGAAGCGAGGTGGAAACCCATGCTTAGTCCGGACCGAATGAATGTCCTGGTTGTCGAGGATAACGAGGACGACGTGACGATCATCAAGCGCGCCATGCGCAAGAGCGAGTTCAAGTGCGACCTTTATTTCGCCTACGACGGCGAGCAAGCACTCAACTTCCTCCACCGGCAAGGCGAGTTTGACGACGCGCCCAAGCCCGACTTGGTTCTTCTCGATCTCAAGCTCCCCAAGGCAAACGGACTGGAGGTCCTTGCGGACATCAAGCAAGACGAGCGCTTGCGGAGGATCCCCGTGATCGTCTTGACGAATTCCGAGAGGGACGAGGATATGGTTCGTGCCTACGATAGCGGCGCGGCAAGCTACATGACCAAGCCGGTCGACTCCAAGGATTTCGAGCGGTTGATCCAAACCGTCCAGGAGTACTGGAGGATCGCGCGGCTTCCTACGGAGTGACGACCGAGCTTGGTTCTAGCGTGAACTGACGGCCGCAAGCACGCCAAGTCCGAGGACGATCACAAGTCCAACTCCGACAGCGATTGCAGCCGTCAACCGTCTGGTTGATGTCGTTGTGTCGCTTCTGTGCCCGTCGCTCGGCCCGATCGCTTCGTTTCCCCCTTGATCCGTCGAGGGTTCATCCGAGATCGCCTCTTCCCGGACCTCGCGGAGGGACGCTTTGAGCCGCACGGCTTCGCTTCGAATCGTCTGCCAATCTTCGCTAGAGAGCTGTCCCGGTGCTTCTGCAAGATCGATCAATCGACTCACCGCATCACCCGCACCGACAGGAAGCGCACCCACAGGAGCGTCGCGAAGGAACATGAGAGCCTCGATCCACTGCGGATCAACCTCCGCCGTGTTCGGAGCGGCAAGAAGCCCCTCAGCGATGAACGCGGCCGAGAAGATGTATTGGTCGCTCCGCTCATCGAACGCCAACAGAAGAGCTTCCACAAGCGCATCAAGTCCTTCCTTGACCTCCAGAATCATCACGAAGAATCCGTAGTCAGCCGCTTCCTCCAGGATCGGGAGCAACGTCTCTGGATCCTCGTGGGCCTGCTCGTCGATCCGCAGGAAGATCGGTTCGTAGCCCGATTCGCCGAGCTTCTCGAGCAGACTCGTCGATGCAATGACCGAATCCGTCGGCGGATCTGCTTGCTCGACCAGCAGCAGAAGCAACCGCTGCAATTCGGCTTGGGTTTGCCTCAGGGCGGACTCCAAGCCCCCCGGTGCACTGGGGATCGCTCCCTGAAAGAGATACTCACCATACGCCTGATGAAGCGCAACGCAGGGCGCCCAGGAAGCAAGGCACATCCCCACTGCCTCTCCGGTCGCGGTCGCAAACGAGCCGGACGCAGCACAGCTCCCACACAACATCATGACACACGCTATGGTAGGCCATATCCTCTTCACGGATTGCGCTCCTTGGGCCACATCAATATCCTACTTCAAGCCCCAACATGAAAAGCCCGTTCCGGTCTTGGCGACGGCTACGATCTTCCGGTGGAATGCGCCGTACGACAATTGGTCGGGCAGTGTCAGGCCTCGGAGAAGTGCTCACTCACGGAACGTCAGGCAGGAGGCCGGGGAGTGTTGCCGGCGCAACATGGTGCCGGGACCATGGCATCGTCGATCCGTGACAACGTGGTGATGGGTCGACACCATTCCCAGGTTCCTGATCCCCGCACAGTTTCTGCAGATGCTCCCGTACGGTGTGACGCTTCTAGTTGTCTCAGGCGCCCGTTGGGCGGCTGCGGTTCCCGAAAGCGCTCGGAGAGCCGTGTAAGCGAGAGTAGATCTGCCTTGACCGCTACTCCTGCGAAGACTATGATGGGCCAAAGAGGATCTAAGAGAGCAGGGCCTATCTGGGCTTGTGCCCAAGGCCCGCTCATGGAGGGCGTGACTGCATCTAGGAGGTGCACGATGCGTAGACTGTTGGCTTTGGCGCTGGTTGCTGTTGCAGTATTTGGCATCATCGGATCTGCACAGGAACTGGGCACGCAAGACTATCCCATCACGTTGCTTCTGGTTCCTTCGACGGAAGCTGCCGTGGTTCAGGCCGCCGGTGAAGCGATCGCCGACGCGCTGTATGATCTGACCGGACTGTATGTCGAGGCCGTGATCACCTCAGACTATCGCGCGTTCATTGAAGCGTTCCGCACCGCGGAAGGCGACGTATTCGGGATCCCGACCACCTCTCAGTACATCGAGATCTACGCGGAGACCGAAGGTGCTGTCGAAGTCGCGTTGGCATCCGTGCGCCGCGGATACAACTACTACTTCAGCAGCGTGTACGCCCTGCGTGACAGCGGCATCGAGACACTTCAGGATCTTAACGGCAAGACCTGGATCTACAACGACGCGTTCTCGACGTCCGGATACAAGACACCTCTGATTCTGTTTGAAGAGAACGGGATCGAAGTTGGCGGCACGGTTGAGAGCAGCGGCCATACTGCGTCAATGGTCGCTCTTCTTCAGGGACAAGGCGACTTCTGCACCGGTTACGGCTCCCCGACCCAGTCATCCGATGAGCTCAAAGAGATGGGCATCCGCTGGGAGTGGGGCGATGATCCGGAATTGATGCTGTGGGACCGCTACAACAACGCACTCGTCCGTGAGGACATCCGCTGGGAAGGTGTCGACCTTCGTGCGGCGGTCGCGGAAGACTACCCCGACGTGTGGGAGACCGTGGGTGTTGTGGCTGTGGCTGGCCCGCTGGCAAATGACTGCATTGCTTTCTCCGAGGGGTTCCCGGCAGACTTGAAAGCTCAGCTCGTTCAGGCACTTCAGGATCACATCCACTCTCCGGAAGGGCTTGTCATCTGGAATGATCCCAACTTCTACGAGTGGGACGACATGGCCCCGATCACGGATGAGTTCTACGACTACAACCGTATCCTGTTGGGGTACCCAGTCCCCGTTCGAGACTAGCAGCCGAATCTGTGGCGAGGGGCGGAATACCGCTCCTCGCCGTTCCTTCCCTACTCATGGATCAACCACAATTGCGAGTTGAGCGCCTGACCAAGGTGTATGAGCGTGGCGAAGTCCACGCGTTGAACGATGTCTCCTTTGACGTAAGTCGCGGCGAGTTCCTGATCTTGATCGGGCTTTCGGGATCAGGGAAATCGACGTTCCTACGTTGCGTCAACCGATTGATCGAACCAACATCGGGAAACGTCTACCTCAACGGCATGAACGTGACCAAAGCCCGGCCGACCGAGTTGAGGCGGGTGCGCCGCCAGATCGGGATGGTGTTCCAGCAGTTCAACCTTGTGCGACGATCGTCCGTGCTGACCAACGTGCTTGCGGGTCGTCTCGGATATGTTTCGAAGTGGCGGACATTGCTCGGCCGATTCCCTCGAGAGGACATCCAGAAAGCGGAAGCCTGTCTTGATCGCGTCGGCCTCCGCGAGAAAATGTACACACGAGCCGATCAGCTGTCCGGCGGTCAGCAGCAACGTGTGGGAATCGCCCGCGCGTTGATGCAGGATCCTGAGCTCTTGTTCGCGGACGAACCTGTGTCTGCTCTGGATCCGGCGACGTCGAATTCCATCCTTCAGTACCTCGAGCAGATGAACAAGAGCGACGGTGTCACGGTCATCTGCGCGCTGCATTTCCTTTCGCTTGCTCGCCGTTACGGCACGCGGATCATCGCGCTCAAGGACGGGGAGATCGTTTTCGAAGGGTTGCCGACCGAGATCGACGAAGCACGGTTCAAGGAGATTTACGGCGAAGACGCTGAAGAAGTGGAGATCCGCTAAATGCGCGTGAGAAGCTTCCCCAAGCGTCGGTTCATGGCTCTCGCAGTCGATTGGGTGGCGCTTCTCTACGTCTCATACGGTGTCTACTACCTGATCAACCATTGGTATCGGGAGTTGGTCGCCGTTCGCCCATCGTATCAAGTTCCGTTTCCTCTCTATGCGTGGATCGCCGCGTTTGCAGGCTCATTCTTGCTTGCCGTGCTGTGGGAGAACCTTGGCCTCTCGCTCGGATTCCACGCCTTCGGCCTGAGAATCCGATCCAAAGATGCCGTCCTTGTTCCGCTGGTCAGACGGATTCAACGCCTTGGGCTGGATCTTGTCTCCCTATGCGGGCTGTTGATCGTGTCCTGCTTGGCCGCTACACCCATCGTAGGACTTGCAGCGCTGTTTGTTGGCATCCATAACGGCTCGGGCATCGCGCTTCTTCCTGGCATAACGCTGTGGCCGATCTCGGGATGGTCGCTCACACTGGGGCATTTCGCCGCGGTGACAGCGATTCTAGTTCCCGTGGGAGTACTAGCCTACGTGTTGGTTCGCGCTGTCCTTCGAAGCGTATGGATGATATCAAAGGATCGCCCTTGCCTTGTCGATCGCATTGCAGGAACGGACATCTTCCGAGCCGTTGATCTGGATGATCTTCAGCATCCGAACTGGTACCGAACATCATCCGGTTGGATGGCAGTGTTGCTGATCGGGCTCTCCCTCTACGTCGGCTGGTTGATGACACGGATCAGCATTGGAGCCCTCATCCAGCGCGCCGGAGTGACGGGGTATATCTGGGAGCAACTGCTACGGCCGGACTTCAGTCATTTCCTCGTTGCAGAGCCTGTATTGAAGAACTCGCTGCTCACCGCAATCCTTGAAACGATCTTCATGGCCCTCATGGCCACGGTCGCTGGTGTTGTTTTCGCGTTTCCGTTGAGCTTCCTCGGCGCCAGGAATATCATGGCCACAGGCCCCGTCGGATGGACAGTCTACACAATCATGCGCGGGTTCTTCAATATTGTTCGCTCGGTGGAGACGCTGATCTGGGGGATTATCTTTGGGGTATGGGTCGGCTTCGGACCGTTCGCCGGCATGCTTGCCCTAACCGCACATACAGTTGCAGCACTGGGGAAGCTCTACTCCGAGCAAGTGGAATCGATTGATCCGGGGCCGCTCGAGGCAATCGCCGCCACGGGTGCGCGACGCTGGCAGGTTGTCTTGTACGGCGTCATCCCCCAGATCATCCCTTCGTACCTGGCGTTCACGTTGTACCGCTGGGATATCAACGTACGTATGTCGACAGTCATCGGCCTTGTGGGTGCCGGCGGAATCGGCCGTATGCTGTTCTACTACAAGAATGATGGCCGCTGGGGCGAGATGGGCGCCGCCGTACTCCTGATCGTCGCGGTGGTTTGGTTGATGGACTACACAAGTGCCCGCGTGCGGGAGAGAATCACCTAATCATGGCCAATATTGAGTACCATGACGGCTTCATTAAGCCCAAACCGCGCTGGTTGGCCACGTGGGATGCCGGTAAACCGCGAGTTCTAGCATTTGCCGTTGACACAGGCTTTGTTGCTGTCCTGTTGTTGATCGCTACGTACTTCTTCACACGCGTCCTTTCGGGTGGAGTAGGTAGGTTCCTCGTCACACCGTGGTGGGTGTTGCTGATCGTCATCGTTGAGCTTCCTGTGATCTGGCAAGCATTTGGGATCTCTGTGGGGATGAGAGCGGTGGGACTCCGCCTTGTCGCTTCCGACGAGGAAGGATCTTCTCCCAATCTCGTTGCTCGCTCCATCCGAGTCGCGATGTGGCACGTTTCAACTGCATCCGTGATCGGTGTCGTCTGGCGGTTGTTCTCCGATAGTGGCTCTGATCCGATCGACCGCGTGTCCCACACTCGTGTTGTAAAGATCTCCGCCGAGCAAGCCCCGAAGCTTCCCTGGTACAAGGCATCCTCCGGACTGGCCACTGCACTGCTGTGTGTTGTCATCCTGGCTGCCGGCGTGTCCATCACTGAGATCAACCTCCGGACGCTCTTCACAGAGGCCTCGGATAGCGCGCTTGTGTGGAAAGGCCTCTTCTCGCCGGATTGGTCTGAGTTTGCAGAGGGTCTTGAACTCCTGATGGTGACGATCTTCATGGCGTTCATGGCCACGTTGTTCGCCGTGATCATCGCTGCCCCGCTCAGCTTCTTCGCCGCCCGCAATCTGTTCCGAGGGAAACTGGGCAGGGTTGTCTACACCTTCCTGCGCGTCGCCACAAGCATCATTCGATCGATTGAGCCGATTGTGTGGGCAATCATTTTTGTCGTCATTGTAACGCCTAGGCGAGCAGCGTTTGCCGGCGTTCTAGCCTTGTTTCTGCATTCCATCGCGGATCTAACCAAGCTCTACTCGGAGCGGCTGGAGTCAATCGACCCGGGGCCTGTCGAAGCAATCACGGCGACAGGCGGCTCGAAGTCCCAGGTCATCCAGTACGGGATTGTCCCGCAAATCCTCACGCCGTATCTCTCTTTCACGCTGTACCGATGGGACATCAACGTACGAATGGCCACAATCATCGGCGCGTTGGGGGGCGGCGGGATCGGGCAGATGCTCATTCAGTACACACGTCTCTGGGATTGGGAACGTGCGGGAATGCTGATTCTGCTGATCATCGCAACAGTTTGGATCATGGACTACGTATCAGGCCGCCTGCGCGCGCACCTCGAGTAGCCCAACCTGCACATCTGGAAACGGCGTGCTTATCCGTTCGTGAGAGTCTCAAGATACGCTTGAATCTCCTCCAACCCGTAGAGCGTCTTCATCGCCTTGTAGTCTTCGAGCCACGCGTCGGCGATCGTGTCATCGCGGCGGATCTCCACATCATCGATGCCGTAGGCGCTCATCATCTGTTGCGCCTCATCCTCGATCTGACGATCTTTGACCCGGAACAAGAACCTCGGAATATCGGACATCGTGCCTCCCTTCGGCAGTGGTGATTATACCGCGGCCATCATCGATGCAACCCGCTTCATTCGCGCCGTGGCTTGGGATCTCATACCCTTGAGAAACCATGGCCGATTCCGTCACGATCCGATGTGTTGCAGCAGTTGACGACATCGACCCGGCGCTTGTGGCTGCACTCGGCGGAGATCCCGCCACATTGCTGGAGCGGATCGATCTTCGCATCGACACGGAGCACGTCGAGGCCCCCTGCATCCTGATCCTGATCGCCGAATCGGGGTCCGCGCAGGCGGGGATCCTCGTCTCGGTCCGGGTACCCAAGCTGGACAGGCGCCGTGGCTTCCTGTTTGTGGATGAGCTCTACGTTCTGCCGGCGTTCCGGCACCGTGGCATCGCACGCGCGTTGCTCAACGGCCTCGTGAATCGAGCGAAACGGGAAGGCCTGGCCGGCGTTCGCCTGTTGGCACGTCCGGGAAACAGCCAAGCGAGGAACCTGTACCTCAGCGCGGGCTTCATCGAGACGGAAGCGCTCTTCTATCAGCGGCTGATTGGCGATGAGCAAGATCTGCACTACAATTGCGGGCTATGAACACAGTCGATCTCATCCGAAAGAAGCGTAACGGCGATCCCCTTTCTCGTGAGGAGATCGAGTACATCATCGGCGAGTACGTCGGCGGCAGGATCCCCGACTACCAGATCGCGGCGTGGCTGATGGCCGTCTACTTCCGGTCGATGACCGACGAAGAGACGGCGACCCTAACGGATGTTATGGCCCATTCCGGGGCGATGCTCGATCTATCCGGCGCTCCTGGGTTCCCCGTGGACAAGCACTCCACCGGAGGGGTCGGAGACACAACCACGCTTGTGTTGATTCCGTTGCTGGCCGCCTCCGGTTTGACCGTGGCCAAACTCTCCGGACGATCGCTGGGTCACACCGGTGGCACCATCGACAAGCTCGAGTCGATCCCCGGCTTCCGTACTGACCTCTCGCGCAGGGAGTTTCTCGGTCAGGTCGAACGGTATGGAATTGCCCTTGCCGACCACACGGAGGACATGGTTCCGGCAGACCGTCTGCTCTACGAACTGCGGGATGTGACTTGCACGGTGGATTCGCTTCCGCTGATCGTCGCATCGATCATGTCCAAGAAGATCGCCGGGGGTGCCCAAGGGATTGTGATCGATGTCAAGACCGGCGAAGGTGCGTTTCTGACGGAGCTTGAGGAATCTCGGAAGCTCGCGCGATCGCTGGTCTCGATCGGAACGCATCTCGGCCGCAAGATCTCTGCCCTGATCACCGGGATGTCCCAACCACTAGGAGTTATGGTCGGGAACGCCTTGGAGGTCCGCGAAGCGATCGACACGCTTCGCGGCGAGGGTCCAAAGGATCTTGCTGATCTGTGTTGTGAGCTTGGCGCAGAGCTTGTCATCGCCGCGGGACAAGCATCGTCCCATCAGGATGCCGTGAACCGGCTTCGCGGGCTTCTCGAGGGCGGAGTGGCCCTCGCGAAGTTCCAGGAGTTGGTAGGTCTCCAAGGAGGAGATCCACGGGTCGTGGACGATCCTCAAGTACTTCCGTCCGCTTCCAAGACGCTTCCGATCACCGCAGAGCGCACGGGGGTTGTGGCTAAGCTCAACGCTCTGGATGTCGGTCGTGCAGCGTCTCTGTTGGGAGCGGGCCGATTCGTCAAGGAGGACCGTGTCGATCCGGCAGTAGGAATCCAAGTCCTTGCGAAGGTCGGAGATCCTGTCTCGGCCGGAGACAACCTAGCCGTGCTGCACGTCAACCAAGATCAGCGTCTCGAGGATGCGGTGCAACTCGTGAGAACCGCCTACACCATCACCGATGGTCCCGTGGTAGCGCCGCCGCTGATGATCGACCGGATCACGGGCGACTAGGCGCAACCGCCGCTACGGCCCTCGAGGCTGCAGCCGGAACCCGTAGGGCAGAAGGTCGCGGACGGTCGCTCGTACAACGCTGCCGTCGGACTTCGCCATCAGGACGTCCATGTCGGGAGCGTGCTCGAAGAGCACCTGACGACACGCCCCACACGGCGAACTCAATTCCGCTTTCGGGCACGAAACGGCGAGCCTCACGAAATCACGGCAACCTTCGGACACGGCCTTGAACAGGGCCGTTCTCTCCGCGCAGACCGACAGGCTGTTGACGCTGTTCTCGACATTGGCCCCGGTGAACACGGTCCCGTCAGCACAGAGAAGCGCCGCACCGACTGGGAAGCTCGAATACGGGCAGTACGCTCGTTCGCTTGCCTTGACCGCAAGCGCCATCAGCTCCTGATCTGTCATCATCGCTAGAATCGGATCACCATCCCTAGACTGGCGCCGATCTCTCCGAGGGCAATCGACCATCCCCCGGTGACCGACTGGCTGATCGGAACGGTCCCCGTGACGCGAGCAACCAAACGGAAGAACGGGGGACCAAGCCCGAACCCGATGCTCCCTTGGACGGCAAACATCGTCCACTGGAGCGATTCCAGTTGAAGCTCGGAAATCAGAACTCCAGCCGCTTCCTGCAGGCTGCCGCCGAGGATCGTGATCCCGGACGCTACGCGGCCGGCCATCATGCTGAAGCCCACCCCAAGCTCGATTTCCCCAATGAGCAGTCCGATTTGCTTCGTAACCTCGGTGGAGAGGATCCATGAGCGGATCTCTGGGGCCGCCTGCAGTGACACGTCGTCCCAATCGATGAGGATCGGGTACGAGTCGAAACCCACGTCAACATGTGCTAGATCCAGCATCGCGAAAAGCAGTCGCTCGCTTAGCCATCCGGCTTCGATCCTCAACGTGTCGAGAATCACGAACGGAAGGTCGAAGGCGAGGAGCCCTCCAAGATGCGGGATGGGAACTGCCTGGAGGAGAATCCCCGATGGTCCCGTGGTCCACAAGGGGATCGAGGCGGCGATTTCGTCTCCCACCGCCTCGATCTCTGCGGAAAGCTCCTCGGCCACTTCGGGAGGGAATCCCTCCGCGATCAACGCCGCCTCCCAGGCCTGTGCCGCTCCAGAAACGACAGTGGGCACTTCCACCAACGCCGGTAGTACATTGATTGTGTAGATCGGGATTCCAAACCCCAAGCCGCCCGCCGCTGCAACAGGAGCTACGATGATCCCAAGCAGGATCGGGATGAGGAAGGCAAGCCCTCTCTGTCGAGGTGTTCGGATCGCGTCCGTCGGGTTCCGGATCATCGCCGATCCCATCCCTCCCATTCACGTCTCTTGAGTTCCGCACGCCGGATCTTGCCGCTCGTCGTCTTCGGGAGCTCTTCGACGTATTCGATCTCCCGAGGGTATTTGTACGGAGCGGTAACCCCCTTGACGTGGTTCTGGAGCTCCTTGGTCAATTCGTCCGACGGGGCTACGCCTTCGGCGAGAACCACAAACGCTTTGACGATTTCTCCGCGGTCGCGGTGTGGCGCGGCCACAGCGGCCGCTTCCACGACGGCGCGATGGCTGACCAGCGCGTCTTCGACTTCGAACGGGCCGATCCGGTATCCCGAAGTCAGAATCACGTCATCAGCACGCCCCTCGAAGAAGAGATAGCCGTCCTCGTCCACCCGCGCCAGATCTCCGGTGCGGTACCACCCACCGGAGAACGCTTCTTGGTCGAGTTCGGGCGCATTCCAGTACCCGTCGAAGATCGCAGGGTTCTCAGGCGCGATCGCAATCTCTCCGATCCCGCCCCGCTCCACGGGATTTCCCTGCTCATCGATCAGGGTCACGCCGGGACCCGGCGTGGGAAGCCCCATCGCGCCGGGCTTGACCGGCAAGCCCGGAAGATTGCACACCAGGCACACGCTTTCCGTCTGGCCGTAGCCGTCACGGATCGTTACACCGAACGCTCGTTTGAACGCTTCGATCGGCTCGACGTTGAGCGGTTCTCCGGCAGAGAGAGCATCCTCCAAGACAACCTTGAATCTCCCCATGTCCGGGAGCTGAGCGAACAAGCGATACTCCGTCGGCGTGGCGCAAAGCTTCGTCACCTTGTACTTCTCGAGAAGCTGCAGGTAGCGCTCGCCGTCGAATCGCCCGTTGTACATCAACTGCGACGCCCCCGAGGTCAAAGAGACACCGATCGGGCTCCAGTACCACTTCGCCCATCCCGGTGCCGTCGTGGCCCAGATCACGTCGTTCTCATGGGCATCGTACCAGTAGCGACCGGTGATCCGGTGATGGCAGTACATCCATCGGTGTTTGTGCACGACCGGCTTGGGGTTGCCCGTCGTTCCGCTGGTGAAGTTGATCGTCATCGGGTCCGCCGCCGTCAACGTCACCTTCGGGCTGTCGGCCGATGCTTCGGTCATTAGGTCCTCGAAGCGCAGCCATCCTTCTCGCGGAACCTCGCTCCCTATCAGTACAAACGTCTCCAGCGGACAGTCGCCTCGCGCCGCTTCGACTGTTTCCACCGTCGAAACATCGGCGACGATCACCTTGGCGCCGCTCGCCTTGGACCGGTAGGCGATCTCCTTGGGTTTGAGCATCTCGGAACACGGAACCGCTACGCCGCCGGCCACAAACGTTCCGAGCTGCGCCATGTGCGCCTCGGGGAGACGGGGCAACACATGAAGGATCGGATCGCCCTTGGAAACCCCCAGTTGGATAAGGGCCGTGCCAAACCGCCGGGTACCCTCGACCAGCTCCGCATACGTAACCCGTCGTTCGTTCCCGGAAGCATCTTCCCAGAACACGGCGATCTTCGTCGGATTCCGAGTGGCGTGCCCCTCCACCACGTCAACGATGTTGTAGTCCTGTGGGACAGTCCAGTGGAACTCCGCTAGTTCCCTTTCGTAGTCCGCGCGGGTGTATCGCATCGTGTGTGATCCCCTTCCTGCCTTGAGTTTTGAAGTGAAGCACTGATCCTTATAGCATATCCATGAACTCGACGCCAGTGTAGGAGGAACCATGAAGGCAGTCGTTGTGTTGACACCGCCGATGTCCAAGCGTCTGATCGCCCGCGGGATCGCTCGACATCCCGACATCACCGAGGCTCTCGAACATGGCCGGATCTTGATTACCGTTGGCACGACCAATGCCTTCGTCGCCGAGGAGCTCACGGGGAGGCCCGTTGCCAAACAAGCCTTCGCAGCGGGGTTCGTGGACAACCGTTGGAACCTGAACGCGAACCTCGGTTCGACGTCGAGTGCGCCGGCGGATTCCGCGAATCCACCTCTCGGTGGCGGTGAGATCCTCATCGATCACGGCTCTGCCGTGTCGCCTCCGCCGGATCCTGACGGTCTTCTGGATACGTTAGGGCAATCTCCCGGGGACATCATCATCAAGGGAGGAAACGCTCTTGACCCATTCGGGAACGTCGGTGTCCTCATGGGCCATCCCAGCGGCGGAACGGTGGGCAAGTACTACGCTCGCGCTCTAGCGCGGGGGATCCCTGTCATCATCCCGATCAGTCTCGCCAAGATGATCTTGGGTTCCGTAGCCGATCTGGCACCAGAAATGGGACGAATGGCGGTCGATCGGACCATGGGACTCCCGTGCGGTCTGCACCCGATGAGCGGAACCGTCATTACCGAGATCAAGGCCGTGGAGCTTCTCTACGGAGCCGAGGCGTTCCACGTGGCCAGCGGTGGGGTCGGGCGCGGCGCCGGAAGCGTTTCCCTTCTTCTCAAAGGAGAGCGAGAGGCTGTCGAGAAGGCGTTCGACGAGATCTGCTTACTCGCGCAACAAGAGGAGCCGCCGATCACTCTTGAGGGATCCGCCTGAGATGCAGGACACCTATCGTACGCTGACCGCGGAAGCGTCGGCGAAGCTCAACCGGAGCAAATCCCGCTTCTTGGCGTTTGCGATCCCCGTGGCCAGCGTCGCAGACGTCGAAGCGGCGCTCGACGTGCTTCGCCGTCGCTACC
>Ga0272444_10001630_pt1 | contig 21412 bp, 21 predicted proteins | sample SSMForm13_FD_201033 | JGI IMG/M metagenome (GOLD analysis project Ga0272444, IMG submission 201033) | Marine sediment archaeal communities from Little Sippewissett salt marsh, Falmouth, MA, United States - SSM-Form-13 | ecosystem: Environmental > Aquatic > Marine > Wetlands > Sediment ...
GGCTGTCATACCACTCCCCCTCATACCCCAGCTCGAACCTTGTTACTTGTCGATGGACTTCGGCACGACCGCTACCTGCGCCACGACATACCCTCCTGCAGGCAACCCCTCTAGTTGAGCAAACGAATACTGATCGACGTTCTTCGTCTGCCAGTCAGTCGTCGGCTTTAGGATCTTGTACGGCTCAGAACCCGCAACAGATGTCGAGACTGCTTCAAAGATCAACTGAGTCGCCGTGTTGGCAATGATCTCCCTCGTCGCGTCTTCCCCCCCACGAGTTCCACCCAGTTGGACGTAGTCGCCAATGAACTCGTGCGGCACCCAGCTCTTGGACGAATCAGTCAAGGAGTCTGCTGTGCCAGAGTCTGCTGTGCCAGAATCATCCAATCTGCATTGTCGATACTTGACTCTGTAGCCCTTCGTCCGCCAGTCCCTAATTCCCGCCCATCGGACATGAAGAATCGGCACCGTGCTGCCGTCTTCGGCCTCTTTCCATAGCCCCTCAGCGTCCAGTTTGTTTGGGGCATTGGCAGTCGCCCCGCGAAGCTCCCTGTCTGCCTGATCCTGCTGACCAATCCAGTCAGTTCTCCCTTTCAGTAGCCAGAACCGACGATTGCCAATGCGTGCATCCAGCGTCCCCGAAATCGTAGTTGAGCCAGGACCTCCAGGCTCAATCCGATGACGAATCCCAGTCACTCCCACCTTCACCGTTTCCGAATGAGAGGTGAACTGAATCAAGTCCCCGCCCTCAATGTTCAAGCACAGCCACGGAATGTGAATCTCTACGCCGGGGCATGGCTTCGATACATCGTGCAACGCCTTCTCGCAGGCGTCCATGGCCTCAGCACGGGTGTCGATGACGGATAGGTCCTTCTCGACAATCCGCATGTACTTGTGCAGCCGGTTCCCATTGCCATCTGGGATGCCGTAGAGGGCCTTCGCACTGGCGTCTGCACATTGGACGCTTGCCTGCTTGCCCGTCGTCCTATCCTTATAGACCCACCGGATCTTCGTCCTGATGTTGGCTTCGGTGTAGCGGGTTCGAATGATGCGGAAGTTGCCAGCCAGATCAGCATCGGCATTCGTGTCATCCCGCATCGGATCAACTACCGTAGGGCGGAACTCCGAGTTCGTGCTGTTCCACTTCCACATCAACACAAAGCCAATCGAGTTGACGGGATTCGAGACAGCGTCCAAGATGTTCGTGTCGCCCATCTCGTAGTGGTACAAGTAGTAGTTCGGGTTGTCCTCTACGATGATGTTCTTCGCGTGCCCGTAGTGCCCCAGGATCGTATTGAGACAGTTCGTCCCTGTAGAGAGCGTTACGTCGCCAAGCGTCCAGCCCTCAAGCTCCTTGTCAATCCAGTGGTCAGCCCAGGGCTGCATCCCGTCGACACAGGAGCATCTGAGGACATCATCCATCTCGACATCCTCAACACCTTCAATGTCAGAAGGGCCGACATAGCCCTCAAACATTGTCGCTCCAGTGCCGTCTTTGGCTATGTCGATCTGGACGTTGTGATACGCTCCGAGCAGAGGAACGCTGCCAGTATTATAACTGGAAGTATGCCCTGGATCAAGGCTGAGATTGTTGTCTCTGAAATACTGATGGTTAGCGATGTCTAGCTCTGCTGTCCACCGTCCCGAGTCATGAGAGTAGTCCAGTGAGCAGCCAAGGACGCGCCCACCTGTGAGCGATGTCCAAGAGACACCGTAGTCAGTCGATACCTTGAAGCTGAAGGATGTGACGTTGGTGCAATCGTTTCCGTTGGCGATCGAGCGCATTAGTAGGCCCCTGCCAGTTCCCAACCCGAGCCAATGTTGCCCTGTGCGTCTCTGCGTTTGACTGCGGAATGGATCTCGCGACCGTCAAGGTAATGCTTGTTGATGATGACAATGGGAGTGCGCCGATAATCGTAACCAACGCCAGCCTCGGCTTGCGCGGGCCGAAGATCGGGCATCGAGAGGCGTCCAACCTTCTCGCCCTCATGGACAACAGCAAGGCCAGATTTCGCCACTTCCCACCACTCGCCCGGTTCGGTTTCCAAGTATGGAACCTTGGGGATATTCACAAATGGGATGAGATTCACAACCGAGATCAAGGCATTGAATACCCAGATGATGGCGTTTACAACCCCCTTGATGAACTCGTTTGCCAAGGACCCAATGGTGCCACCAAGCTTCTGCCAGAAAGTCGTGCTCTCCGTCATCCAAAGCACACCCAGCTTTTCCCAGAAGGAAAGCGACTCGGATGAGAAGATCGCATCCATGGTCGCGGCGCTATCGCCTGCTCCATCCAGAAGCTTGATCTTGGCCAGTTCGCCGCCCTTTCGCAGTTTCTCAACGAAGCCATCGAGCGCGGCTTGCAGCTGATTCTTGAGAAAAGCACTGATTGTCGGCCAGTTTTGCTGTACCCATGCCGCCCACTCTTCCAACATCGGCCTGATCGCTGTATCCCAGGTCGACTTGACGATGCTGAATAGCTCTCTCAGTAGCGGCATAACCTTCGGCCCCAGAAACTCAACCAGTTCCTTCAGCTTCTGCCAGAGGAACTCCGCGACCTCGCGCAAAAAGACAAAGACCTCGCTCTGCAGGAAGGGGTCCATTTCAGTCGACCACCACTCACCGAACGCCTTGAAGAACTTCACAAGGTCATCGCGCTTTGACCAGATGAAGGAAGCAATGCCGCCAACCGCTGCTCCGAACGTCTCAAGAATCGGAGTAACCGCCGAGAAGATTGCGCCGATGAGCCCGGCCAGTTCGTCCTTGTTCTCAATGATCCAGTCGGTTGCCACAATCACTGCATCGACAAACTTGTTGATGACCCACAGGAACCCCTCGACAATTCCCGGCCCCACTTCGGCCCAGAACTCTTCCATCTTCTGGCCGAGGCTGATGATCTTTGCCTTCAGCGCCTCAATCTCAAGGCCGAACTGGCCGAGGAGAAGCGTGACCCATGTGACCTTTTCTTCGGCTTCTTTCTCCTCATCCTCTTCTGCGCCAGGGAAGATAGGAGGCTGGTCAGGGATGGATGCCCAGTGACGAATCCTGTCGTACTTCCAGCCCACAGGGACATTCAGATTGGAGAGGCGAGCCGTTGTCTTCGAGATCTCCTTCGTAACCTTCTTGACCTCATCCTCTACGTGGAACAACTCCTTGAGAATCGCAGCAATCGGACCAAGGAAGCCGAACAGGATGTTCGCCAGCCACTTCGTCATCTCTGCAAGATACGACTGGATGTCGGCGTAGTACTCGCTCTTCTTGGCGAGATCCCAGATAGCACTAGCCGCCCTCCAGGCATAGTCAGCCAGCGTCTTGAGAGCCTCCCAGACTGTCTGCGCCATCTGCTTCAGCTCTTCGAGGCGCTCCTGGAACTTCTCCTTGATGTCGCGGAAGATGGAGGCGATGGTGTCAATGACGCCAGCAATGCCGCCATAGATGTTCCCAGAAGCGAAGGCTGCCGCAGCTCCTGCCGCACCGCTTACATAGCCCGCCATCTTTGGCATTCCAAGAGCATCAAGAGCAGACGAGATCACCTGGCCGATTCCCGTGATGTGGTGCGCCCAGTCGATTACCTCTGCCTCAGCATCACCAAGCGCTTCCTTGAACATTTGAAGCGCTTCTTCGGCTTCCTCGGTCTCTTCTGCCATTCCCGGCAAGGCGGACATCGAACTGATGATGTTCTCGATGAACCCGTAGAAGCCGCCCTTGAGTGCCTGGTAGCGCTCCATCATCTCAGCATCGCCAATCGACTGCTCTGCTAGACGGCGGAAGTTGCCAAGGATCGTCTCGAAATCGCCAGAGAGGAAGAGGTTCGCTTGTGTCCGGCCGAAGTCTTCCCACATCCTCTCCATGGCCTCTTCAGTGGCCTGCTCGCCTGCTTCAAGCATGTCCTGGATTTCTTCAGGGGTTTTGCCAAGCACGCCAAGCAGATCATCCAGAGCCGTTTGAAACTCTCCGGCATAGTCTGCCTGATTCAATTGGTAAGCGATGTCGCGTCCTTGCTGCAACGCCGACTGGATGGCAGAGATGCTGCTGCCCGCAGCGAGGAGGTCTGGAATATCTAGGGTTCCGGCAGTCGCGCGCGAGATGATCTGGTGGGCTTGGGAAAGCGCATCACTCGGACGAAGTGGTTCTTCAAGGTCGTCCAGAAACTCTTGGAATGCCGATTTCAGTTCCTCAAGTCCTCCGACAAGTCCAAGAATCGCTGTGATGACTGACTGGATGGCAGAATCTGCGCCTAGGCCCGCATCCTTGAGGTCCTCTTGCGCTTGAGTTGCTTCACGATAGAGAGTCTTCAGCCCAGAAACTGCTTCAGCCTTCTCTTCAGCAGACTTAGCAGAGTCTGTCAAGACAGCACGCAGCTTCTCAAGACGCGAACTGAAGGTCTCGACGATAGTCCCCGCCCGTTTCAGCCCAGGGACAAGCTTCTCCATGTACGCAAAGAACTCGTCGAAGACACCCCCCGCCTCTGGATACTTCTCGCTGAGGGCAACGATCCGATCGAAGAAGCCTTGGATATTGGCAAGAGACGCATACCAATCAACGGTCTCAGCAGTCACCGCACCAAGGCCCTCTGCCATCTTGTCGAACTGCTCGTGAAGAGTGAGGTCCTGAATCTCCTCCTTGAGACCTCGAAGCGCTTTTTCGAATTCCTCGACCTCTTCTTCACTCTTCCCAAGAGCGCGATACCATTGAATCGTATCCTGAATGGCTTGCTCAGTGTTCTTGCCGAATGCCTTGAGAACAGGGATAATGTCCTTGCCCTCATCAACCATCTTCTCCATGGCCTCGTAGAAGGCTTTCTGGATCTCTTCGCTTGATTCCAGGGCTTTCCCGTACTTGAAGATCTCAGCAATGAGCCCCTGGACTGTTGGCTGGCTCTCTGCAAGCAGGTCAAAGAACACACCAAACGTGTCCTCGAAGTCCTCGCCGCCGACAGCATCTAGCACTGCCTGCCACGCCTGAGCAAGGGCACTGACCTCCGCCGCCATCTCGCCAGCGTTCATGTCCTGTAGCTCGCGGACAAGAACGCCCATCTCCAGAAGAGGATCTAGTTCTAAGGCATTGCCTAAGCGGTATTTGAATTCCTCAGTAAGACCAACTGCCTCGACGAGCTTCGAGACGAAACCCTCGCCTGCACTGCTAAAGGTTGCAGCAATGACGCCGAGGACCTCGTAGGCAGATAGCTCAAGGTTCTTCCTCGCTAGGTTGAGCGCGTCTGCAGTAACGTCAACAGCATGTTGCAGGCTGATCTCAGCGTTGCGAGCAGCAAGTGCAGCAAGCTCCTCCCCAAGCTGTTCCATGAGCCCCGGATCGGCTCCAGTGATTAGGGAACGAAGATTGAAGACATCAAAAGCCGCCCGCGAAGCCTCTCCCTCAGCGTCACGAAGCTTCTGGATTTCTTCGGTAAGCCCGCCAACTTCAACAGCAGCAGCATGAGCACTGTCCCGCAAATGCCCCACGCCCAAGGGGTCTCCTGCGTAGAGCGCACGCAGGTCGCTGATTGCCAAACCAGTCTTGTCGTGCAGCCGCTCCAATGCCTTCTCAAAGCCGCCAAATGTCCCTGGATAGATTGTTTCTGGCAACGTGCCGCCTGAACGAAGGAATTCTCCGATTGATGCTGACCCCATAACCGTTGCCACAGCAAGTTCGTCTGCTTCTTGTCGGGCTTTGACTATCGTTTCCAGAATGCCAGCGATGTAGTCAGCAATGGAGGCCAGCGACCCAATAAAGCCCTCTGTGGCTGCCGCCGTGAAGTCGCGCCACGCCGTCTTCATGCGGTCGAACTTGAAGCTTGCCGCCTCTGCCTGCTTTTCAAACGCCTCTTCAGCCGTTCCTGCCGCCTGCGACATTCGTTCCAGGTCTAGTGCATATGCCTTAGCAGCAGTCGTAGCAAGGGGGAGAACCGCTGTCACCGCACGGACGTTGGTGAACAGGTTCTCCATCTTGAGGTTGTTCGCATCAGCATAGCGGCCGATGAGGCCAATCGCCTCGGCAAACCCTTGCGTCTCAATGAGGGCTCGCCCTGAGTCATATCCCAGAGCCAGGATAACCTTGGCAAGCTCTGTGCTGGGACGCAAGATCTGCATCATCGTCTGACGCAGGGATGTGATTGCCCAGTCCGTTGCAATGCCCTGGCGAGTAAGGGTAGCGATAGCAGCAGTCATCTCGTGGATGGCTGCACCGGCTGGAGCTGCCACTCCGGCGAGGCGGCCGAACTGGCTACTCAATTCTGACATGGTTGTATTGTGGGCAACGATGTCTTCCGCAATGAAGTTCTGGTGGATGGGGACTTCTAGGTCGTAGACTTTCTCGCGCCCAATGTCTTCAATGGATACGATCTTGTCGTATTCGACAATCCCACGAGCTGCCCTTTGATGCTGCGGCGTATGAGAGACAACTTCTCCTACGCCTTTGCGGTCAATACCAATACGATCCACAAATCGGCGCACATCGGCATAGCGGTGTGTTTCCCAACACCAGGCATTGACGGACTTCCTGCGCCTTACGGTCCCGACAATTCCGAACCTGAGCAATAGATGCGACACATCTCTGACTAGTCGTTCCGAGGAAGACACAAATCCTACTTCAAATCCACTGCCAGTTCTCGATCCCCTCTTATCGTAGAGCCAGCCGTCTCCATTAAAGAGCCACCGGAGCAACACAGCGACGGAGGATTCGCTCCATGTGAATGCTTCCTCTGGAATATGCTTCTTGGAAGCAGGACAGTCATCAAGCCCGAGGCCGCGCAAGAAATCCATTGCGGGATTCTTGCCTGTAAACCGATTCTCAATACCACGAGAGATCGAATAGGTGGGGGCTTTGTCGTTGTTGTGGTTCTTGTTCCTGGCCTGGCATCCGAAGTGTTCCGCCCATTCGGCAACTTCGCGCCCATAGGTAGTGGTCGTAATTTCTGGTGTCTTAGAACGGCCCGTTCCCTCAGCCAGCCACAGTCCAAGGAATGCAGCTTCCCCTTCGGGAACATGAACGTCGCCGAAGAAAGGAAGATCTGTCGGCACTGCAATCTTGTCGCCAACAGCCAGATCGGAAACCTTCTTCCACCCGGATTCCGTCAGGTAGGGATGATTCCAGGTCGTCTTGATGGATCGGCCCAGGCGTGTTCCGAGCCGGACGATTGGCTTCTCGCCCATTTCGACCCAGTGAGACTCCATCGGGACAAACGAGCGCCCCTCGAACGAGACAATACGTTCGCCGCCCTCCATCTCGTCGATGCGTTTGTATCGCCCATCTGCAAGCAAGACGCGGGTGTCGCCCGTGACGCACTTGCCGAACTTGATAGTAGTGAACAGCAAATCATTGATATGTGCAGTTTCTGTTGCCTGGAGACCCCAAGCATTCAAAACCGTGGTCAACATATCGCTGACCTGGAAGACATCAGCCAGCCCTGCCGAAGCACCCTTCAGACCCTGCTCAAGGATCTCCATGGCGTCAGCGCCATAGAACGTCGCTGAGTAGATCTGATAGAGGGCAGCAGTGGCCTGAGACCCCAGGACAGGGAATTCCATGGCCAACGAACGAATCTGGCCGCGCAGCATCTCCATCTGCGCCCAAGTGTTGTCAGTCAGCGTCCAGACGTTGTGGAGTTGCGTGTCGAACTCAATGGCAGCCTTCATCGCCGCCGAGAACTCCTGGCCAACCTTGCGAACCGCAACGGCCAGCCCCAGCCAGGGGGCGACCTTCTTGACCGTGCCCCATAGGGGAGTGAACGACTTCGTAGTGGCAGCAGCGCCCTTCGTGACGACGCCCAGGCTCTTGCCGACCTGTTCCATCGACTTCTGCAATGGCATCATCGCCGCAGCGGCAGTAGATGCCCCTGCGGAGAACGTCTCGAAAAGTGCCTTGTAGTCTGATTGAATGCTTACAACAGTGCCGCCCGCCATACTACTCCTCGTTCAACGGGTGCTTATCACCGCGTTGCGCGGCGCGTTCTGCCCACTCCTTGGGTGTAATGTCGTGTGGCGATAGCCAGAAAGAGGGAGCTTTTGTGGGCTGCTTGCCCTTCTGAACCCCAGCAAAGGCTTCGTTCATGTAGATACGGGCGGAGCCGTACTCAATCTGAACGAACTGGGGAATGGCGTTGAGATAGAGAACTGCCTGGGGGAGGGTGAGATTCGCCACTTCTTCCCCAGACAGATGGAACCAAGCCTGAATCGCGGGGACCGCTAGTTCCCATCGGATTCCGCCGACTTCCTCGCGTTTCCCGAACCACCTTCTTCGTCTTTGTCAGTTCCCGGTCGCTTGCCCGAAAGCGCAAACGAGAACACTTCGCCAAGCAGCACCGACGAGAACCCGCCCAGGCCGTAAGCGACCAAGTCGGATGTCTGCTCTCGCGTCAACTCCTTGACAATGTCATTCTTGCTCTTCTTCATCGACCTGTAAAGAACTTCCAGGAGCAACTCCGAATCGACGAAGTCCATCGCGCCCTTCGCGCGGAACATCTCCTGCGTCAGGTCCTTGCCGGTCTTCTTCTTGATCTCCGCATGTTCTGCCAGTGTCAGCGGCCAGAACTCAAATTCCTTCCCCCCAATTTCCTCAACAATCGGAGTCGGTCGAACCGAATCCAATACGGCCCCAAGATCCCCCTTGCTCATATTCACCCCTAGAGAATGCGGAGGGGCGAGGCTCCCTCGCCCCTGTATCCGCGATTAGTCTTCGATGTAGGCTATGTCGCCAGTACCCTGCATCGTGATGTCTGCAGTAACCACTGCATCAACTGGCGTGCTGATACTGATCCCGTGGACATCAACCATGCCTTCCCAGCGCTTCCCGGTCATGTCAGAGTCGCTATCGATGTAGAACACACCGTAGATCTCCTCCGTGCCGGTCAACGCCTGGAACATGTCAGACGATGCCCAGTATTGACTTGCGCTTGCCGACCATTGCTTCAAGCCGTCAATGAATTCCCGCCAGTCGCCAGCGCTTTCAAAGCACGTCACATCATGTGTGTCGTAGCTCACGTCTAGCGACCAGTTAGAGAACCCACCAACCTGCTCAAGACGGTAACATCGCACGTCATCGACGTAGATGTCCGAACCCGTACCAGCAATGAACGACGCCTTCAGCTGGCGCGTCCCCGTTGGAGTCGCCCGCCGAATCACGCTATAGCGCTTCCAACTTGAAGCCCCAGTCCCGATGGTGTCTGTCCCACTCGACAGCACAGACCCGCCAGAAGTCAGGAAACTCAGCTTGACGTAGGATGTCCCCGTAGGATCGGCACTGCCCGCCACTTTGCACATGGCACTCAGCACGTAGTACTGGTTGTAGACAGCTGTTCCCGTCTGAGACATCGTTGTAGCGCCAGTGACGAAGGCAGAACCCGTACCATCCCAACAGCCGGTCGTCTTTGCCTCGCCTTTTGTCCAGTTGGATACACCAGTCGCGAAACTCGCGTTGGAGAGTAGGCTAGAACCAGTTGTCTGGCTCCAGAAGGCCCCATCTTTACCCGAGAAGGCCATGGGCTACCTCCTTAGCTGTACGCCAGCGCGCCGTTGCCCTGGAACGTGAAGGAAACGTCTACAGATCCATCTACAGGCGCACTAACGCTTGTCGCGTGCGCGTAGACATCTCCGTAGAAGTAGTGAGTACCATCGACGTAGCATTCCAGTTCAAGTTTCGCTGGTGTCAAAAGTGCCGTGATGATCACTTGCTGACCGTTCGCGTCGGTGTCGTACTCCCAGTGCCCGTCAAAGCTTCCCGACCACTGCTTCAATCCATCAAGGAACTCTCGCCAGTCATCCGCACTGTCGAACGTGGTCACGTCGATCGTGTCGTAGCCGATATCAATGGACCAGTTCTTGATCGCAGCAACGGTCTGGCAAGAACCCCCGCCATCCGTATCAATCTTGACATTGCCGCTCTTGCCAGCAAGTGCCATCGCTACCTCCTATGTCTTATCCAAGACGGCCTCGTAGCGCACACTGCAATACCACTCTTCCTTCTCGGTATCGAGATTCACACGCTTCAGTGGGCCGATTACTGAGTTCCGGTTTGGCCGGGTCATCTCTCTGAGAGTCCAGCCATCAAGCGTCATCGAACAGCCGTCATAGACGGCCAATAGCTTTTCCATGGAATCTTCAAGCGCCGTCGACACTTTGTTCGTAGGCATCGACAAGCCCTTGAAGGTGATGAGGACAGTCTCTGAATCTGGAACTTGGTTGTTGTCGAACGTATAGTCTGCGTTGGACGAAACTACGTCGTAGATCCAGCCAGGCTTTGCCACATAGTCTGCGTCCGTATGCTCATCGAGCAGACCGCCGTGATCTAGGAATGCCGAGCCAGACTTGAACCCAGTCGCATCTACGTCGCGAAGACGCCAGATCTCGTACTTGACTTGTCTTCGAGGATCTCCACTGGCTGCCATTAGATGGGAGCAGGCTCACTGATGTCGAGCCCAGGGAAGGAACCCCGAACAGAATTCGCTGCACGCCGCATGTAGTAGCTCGGCCCCACACCGGCCTCTTCGTGATACCAAGCGTAGTCTTCCCCGTCTGACTTGCGTTGTGTGCGAGCCACAACAAGAGCCTCATTAGGACCAGCCCTCAAACCCGTCGCGTTGTCGAAAGTGTTCCCGTCCTTGTCAGAGACCGTCCACGTCGAGTCTGTCTCGCCCGGCCCGACAACATGAATGCTCTTCACGAGCTGATGCTTGTCCTTGCCGCAGTTTGCCTGGGCCTCGTTTGCCAATGCAGTCGCCGCCTCGACAAGCTGGGAATCTGCCTCTCCCAGCGCCAAGTCTCTAACTGCCAAAGCAGCAATGGCCTTCGCATCGAAAAGAGGCTTACTCATTGGTCGCCCCTCGTTCCGCCATCCGAACGGCATACAAGCCAGCTACCTCTTGAAACTCCTGGTACTCATACACCGTCGAATCCCACTCCACGATGTCACCAGCTTCCGGCTCGGAGGACAGCTCTGAAGCCTTGAACATCACCATGACATCAGAGTCCGAAATCTTCCCAGCCGAAGCCTCAATCATCTTCTCGCTGTAGTGGCCGATGAGTACGTCTGAGATCGATCCAGAGCTACTCCAAGCCTCTGTGTAGCCAGCGTCGGGGTTCCCAGTGGTCGTCAACCCAGACTTGTACGTAATCGACGTTGGGGCTACGTTGGTCAGACCCAATCCATCGGCAACATTCTGCAGATGGGTCAGGACTATCGCACCGTAGTTGTCAAGCAGTGCCATTACAGAGCATCCCAACGCTTCTCGGTGTAGTCCTCGAAGTCAGACTCGGTGTAGGCTGTGGTCAGCGTGTAGTCTGTCCGGTCCCTGCCGTAGAGATCGATCTTCTGCTGGAGTTGCGTCATCTGCATCGACGCATCAGCTTGCGCCAATTCCTCGTACTCCTTGGCCATCTCCATCGCAGCCTTGCGAGCAGAGGTAGGGTCGACATAGACCTCACCGAAGAAGCGTGTCGTGATCAGCTTCTTAAACGAAGCCGCCACGTTGCGCCAGCCAACAGCAGCTGACTGGAAGACGTTCTGGTCTCCCAGCGTCAGAAACGCATCAATCTCGGAATCAGTCCATGTCCACGAGCCAGTAACCGTATCGTCCAACAGGAGTCGAACTTGACCCCGGCTCGTGGAGACATCATACGTATGAGCCATTACATGTAGGCCACGTAGAGCTTCGCCGGGAAGTTCGAGCCGGTGATGTAGAGTGCGTCACGGAAGAACAGCCCATTACTAGGGAGGTTATGCCGTGCAGCGCCGCCCGTTGTGCCAAACCCGATGTCGCCCCAAATCTCCGTTCCCGTCATCGTTTGCTCGCGGAACTGAATCGTCTCCACGGCAGACGAATCCGATGGGATCACATACCCCAGCAGATACCCATCACCATTCTTGATCCGTCGAGGGCCAGTCACTAGGAGACTAGGATATTTCCCGATACTCATAGAACCTCCTTGGGAGGGGGCGGAGGGGCCGGAGCCCCTCCGCTTTTAGGCCGAGAGGGATGTGAGCCGTAGCCCACAGAGGGCCATTACCCTGTCTAGTCCTCGTAAGTGACTTCGAACTCAACCGCCCAGGTAGGATTGTTGGTTGCTCCGGCGTCGTCCGTAATCAAGATGCCGACGATGTCGTCAGCGTCACACGCAATGGCTGTCGCAAGCGCAAACTTGTCGTTGAACTGCGAGGCAGCCCAAGACAATTCGGCTGAGAACGTCCCATCGGTGAAGTTGGCAACTACGAACTTGATGATCTGATCGTGGACTGTTGCGCCCATGTCAGTAACCCGCACATCAACGATCTCGCACTTGTACGGAGCCTGCCAGGAATCCGTAGTAGGAATCCCAATGATAGGCTCGTCCTTATTCGTGCTGTCAATGAGTGGTGTTTGAGTTAGCTGCGCATCAGTAATCACATACTGAATCCAGTACGCCTCTTCGCCGTCGATGGTTCTGACTACCCAGTCCGACGGAGGCGCGAACGTGATCGTGCCAGTACGCTGAAGCGTCTGTGTTCCAGTTGTGGCGCCGGTCGAAGTGTTGTCGAATACGGTCAAGTCCGCCCACGAGGACGCACCGTCACTGTATTGCCACTTGCCGCCAGCGCCGCCCCACGTTGCCATCGCGCCAGTTCCGGTAGCCAGATCGTTGAAGGCTACATAGCAGAACTGCTCGTCGAATCCGATGGCAAATGCGTCATCTGCTTCCTCTGCGTCTGCATCAGGGAGAAGCTGGTAATTGGCTGTCCAATCTGCCCCGGCCGACAACAGCGCTGACGTACTCAGATCGTCCCATGTAGTTGAAGTCTTGTCGTAGACCTTGCACAGAACGTCATTGTCGCCAGCCGCGCCGTCGTTGTAATCGTGCGTCGTGATGTCGACCGTTGAACCGACCATGCCGCCGCCGTTGGTAGCCGTACCGTCCGTATCTTCACCAACCATCCCGCCAGCAAACGGCAAAATCGTAGTGAAGGTATTGGTCGTCAGAACGTCGGCTGTCGCATCCACAAAGTCAGGAATGGTAAGCGCAGCAGAGGCATGGGTCTGGTTATCCGAGTCAACCGTCAGGTCAGCATCGCCATCATCGACGATGAACGAAGCGCCCTGTACGGACCCAGCAAACAAGACATTCCCACTGGCGACTTCCAGCGCATACGGCGCTGTGATCGTTACCGAGCCACCGGCAGCTGGTTCGCCTGCGATGTAAACCGTAGACGCCTTGGCGACCGTGACCGCACTGGAATCAGTTTGCGTTGGTTGGCCGATGTACAACCCCATACCGCTCATATCCGTCACGCCGGTCGATCCCGTAAGGGTGGTCGTGCCAGGAGACAGGCTGAGCAATCTGTGAGTCGACCCGTTGGCCGCTGCAAACGTCGCTGGAGCACCAGTCAAGGTAACATTCGCCATCTGGTCCGTCGTTACACGAGAATCAACTTCAACGATCTTCGTAGTCCCGTCGTAAACCTCAAGCGCAGCATCGGTATCAGACTTGATAACGACATCAGTGGCAGCAGTCGCAACGTCCAACTCGCCGCCATCCAAGTCGAAATCACCGTCAATCTGAAGGTTGCCGCCCTGATCCAGGCTGGCCACTTCCGTTCCCTTGCCGTCAGGCAAGAAGGACAGCCGATAGTCCGTCGAAGTCTCGACATCGAGGAAGATCGACATGTCGTAGTCGGTCGTGGTGTCGTGGTCGTAGCCACTGAAGATCAGATAGCCGGAATCCTGATCGGACCCGGTGGTCGTGTTATCGATAAGCAAGTCAAGCTGGGCTGCCCCAACCAATCCGATATTGCTCGCGGAGACCAACCCGTAGTCCCAGCCCGAACCAACGTCTAGCGCATGGGCCGTCTCTCCGCCTTCCTGTGTCATGGCACCAAAGCGAGCGCCGTAGATATTCAGGTTGGCATCGCCGTCCCCAATTGCCGCAACGTCGAACAGAACCAAGTTGTTCGTTCCTGCCGTCGCCGCACCAATCGTCGGATCGAAGTAGATTCCACGATAGGTTGACGCCACTCCCGTTCCATAGACTGGTGTGGTGAAACACATGTCAATCAAGTTGACCGTGTTGGCCACCGTGGGGATTCCCACTGTTGGATTGATGTCAAGGAAGATGCTTGTCGGAGTATTCGACGTATGTGCCGGAACCGTTCCAGAGATGGCCGTGTACGTTTTGCTGCTTCCAGCAGACTGGTCGGCACAATCAAGCGTGATTGTCCCGGCTGCGGTTGCGTTCGCAATCGTTCCGCCATCCACTGAGAACGTCGAGTCAATCTGCAACGCACCTGCACTTGTCAGATTAAAGACTTCTGTCTCATGGTTGTTGATTGTGAAGTCGTTGCCATTGGCTTCCGACTCAAGAATCCACGTATCCGTATTGTCGCCGCCCGCATCCGCATCTAGCGTCAGCGAAGCATCGCCCGTTGTATCGTGATCGGAAGCGACAATCTGGAAATCGATTCCCGTATCGTCATCGCCTGTCAGAACTACATCTCCATCCGTCGAGTTGACAAGTGTTTCGTCATTCTCAAGGATGAAGTCGTAGTTGTGCGCAATGGCCGTAGCCGAACCACCAGCAGTGATCTCAGGATCATCATCGTCTTCCCATCCGATGAACCAATAGGAATCCCCATCGTCATCTTCCGAGAAGAAAAATGGCTGCGTCTCGCCGTTGAAGTAACCGAAATCGGCATCCGTCGTAACAATGCCAAAACCAGGTACGTCCACTGCGCTACCAGCAGGCATGTCAAGGATCAGGCAGTTTGCATTGGCGTCAGCCGTTGTCCACTCCAACGTAATTGGGCTGTCCGTGCCGAACCCGAGATCGAGATCGTCGTATACCTCCCAGTTTCCGCTGGAATCGATTAGTTCGACTTCGTTGCCGTAGGTGCCGACTGCCAACGAGTTGGAGAACGACAGGTCTGTGAACCGCGTGTACCCGCCAATCTCTTCCTCTGCAGGAGCAGTGTCCTGTAGAACCGCAAACCCAAGGAACCCAACAACAGCGGCAAGGACGAGGGTAGCAATCGTGTTGAAATTCATATTGCCTCCATTGGGGCTATGCCCCAGTCCTTGCTAAGTCGAACCAGCAACCCACGCCTTGGGATCAAGAAGACTTCCACCAAAGATCTGGCGGATCTTCATACGGTTCTCGTCGAACCCGAAATTGTGCCCGGTGTTCGGTTGCTCATAGAAGAACTCAGGACCAGCCGAGCCATTCCACAAACCAGCTTCCATCGTGTTAGCGCCCAGCGCCGGATCAGCCATGATGTACCAGTGCGTCGAAGTGATGTACGGCGTATGGATGATCTCAAGGTTCATGAGCGGATTGATACGGTTGTTCGCATCCTCCGCAACGTGATCCGATCCCAGGATAGCCTGCGCGTTCATCAACTCAGACGTATGGACGATGAGATACTTCGGAATGTACATCACCGGCACGTAATTGCTGTCCGTGAAAGTCGTGGACGAATCAAGCGCCGTTTGCTGAAGCATCTTCTCAACAGCCGTCTCAAGATTGGCCGTAGTCAGTCCCGTCGAAGTCATCGTGTTGTAGAACGTGGTGCTGTCAACAGAACCGATCGTTCCGAAGATCGCATTGCCGTCATACGCATTCGGCTTGGCGTCCAAGCACGTATAGAAGAAGAAGTACTCATACGTGCGAGCCGCTGCCGCGCCCATCTTCTGCGCTGCCTGATCCAGAAGTCGCAGGTCGTCATACGTCGACGCCTCAAACGAATAGCCGAACAGCTTGCCGTACTTGGCAGGCGTCCAACTGATCTGGTCGTCCGAGAAGTCTCCTTCCAGGTAAGGCATCTTCTCCTCAACCTGGGGCAGACGATCCATCCCGCCCGTGATGATCCCGTAGTAGGTACGGAAGTCATTCACGCTCTGCGTGCTAGAGATCAACTTCGGCCACTGTGCGGGCCATTCGTTGTACCCCTTGTATAGCTTCTTGTGGATGCGGTCGAGCGTCAGCGAGTCAAAGGCGTCCGCGCCAATGGCTTCGCGAATGGCCACAACCGGCATCTTCCCAGCAACAGTGGGCTTGTCCTCAAGGAACTGCAGAAAGTCGCGTGCGCTCTCTGTCAACTCGATATCAAGACCATCCCACTTGCGAAGCGATCCTTCGCTCGCCGTTGCCTCTTCTTTCACTAGAATGTTATCAGCCATGCTTGGCCTCCACTAAGCCTTCGCGTCGAACTCTTTGAGGAGAATCGACCACAGTTCAAAGTAAACCGTCCCGCCTGAAGCAGGATCTGTATGTACAACCTTGCCAACCGGAACCGTCGCGCCGGAAGTTCCTGTGTAGAGGGTGTCTTTGTCGTAGCTGTAGACCATGTCGCCAAGCCCGAAATCCACTCCAGACTTGGCGGTGCCCTTGAACATACCAGACGCATACACCGTCCCGTAGGCCCCGGTTGCGAAATCCACAGCACAGACACCAACCGCTCCGACAGCGTTCGATCCAGTTACCTCAACAAGCTCCCCGCTGGAAAGCGTCACCATGTCGCCTGCATAGAGTGCTGCGCCCGTGGCATTCAGCATTCTGCGGCGAACGGATTCCCCCTCCGGGGATACGAGGATGAAGTTTCTAGCGTTTGCTCCAACAGCCATCAGTCATCACCCCTAGCTCTTCGCGTCGATTTCGTTCAGGATGATGGACCACAGCTCAAACCAGACTGTCCCGGCTTCAGCGGGGTCTGTGTGAACAACCTTGCCAACAGGCACATCGCCAGCCGTGCCCGCATCCAACGTCGATGCGCTGGCGTTGTAGACCGCGTCTCCCAGCGCGAAGTTCACACCACTCGCAGCCGATCCCTTAAACATCCCGGCCACGTAAACGGTCCCGTAGGAACTCGCAGCAATGTCCTGTGCGCAGATACCAACTGCACCGACTGTATTCGAGTCAGCCACTTCGGCCAGCGTATTGCTCGAAAGCGTCACCATCTCGCCTGCCTGAAGTGCCGTTGCACCGTTCAGCATTCGACGGTGAACAGGTCGCCCTTCCTCAGATTGAAGGATGAACTTCCTGGCATTTGCTCCGACAGCCATCACTCATCACCGTCCAAGAGCCCGGCACGCCTGAGCAGCTCAAGATCCTTCTCTTTGCGATCCTTCGCCTGCTCCTGAATGTCTTCCGGGTCTTCCTTCACGTCATCGACCTTCGCTGCCTCTTTGACATCTGCCAGAAGCTCTCGCACGACGCCAATCGCAGCATCGACAGCATCAGCTTCGACTTTGATGTCCTGGAACTGCTCGCGAATGCGAGCCTCCAGCTTCTCAGGCAGATCGGCCTCGCCAAGCTTCTCGTCAAGGATTCCACGGCTCTCCAAAACCTCAATTCTATGTAGAGCTTCGTCGCGCTCCGCAGAAACCTTCGTCAGCTCGCTCTTCGTCTCTTCAAGAGACTCTGTCAATTCCTTCAACGTGCCTTCCTCCTGGATCGTCGCCAGAGCCGCGTCACGCGCCTCCTCGGCAATCGTCTTCACGTACTCGGGGAAGGCTTCCTTCAGATCCTGGATGGATTTGATCTCCATCTTGTCCTCCTCGAATGCCTCAAGCACAGCGCCAATGCCGCCGCGTGCTCCGGCGTTAACCACGGCGTCACACGTCGGCCTTACATCCCGAAGCTCCTCAACGATGAAGCCTTCTCGGCCATCAGCCTTACCTCGTCGGATACGGCCTTTGTCGTTGATGGAAAGCTGAATGAGATGTGGTGCGTGCCTCGCCACTTGCCCTAGCTTGGTATCGAAAATCTTGTAGGTTGACGTTAGAGCACCAGCAGCTCCAACACCCCGATCGAATCCAACGCCTTCGTGTACCGCGACATAGTCAGCAGGCGTCGGGTTCCTTATGTGTCCAGCAAACGAACCTGCTCCCTCATAGCGACTGGCGTTCGCTGCCAGAAGCGCTGGAGAGTAGTACCGTCCGTTCTTCGACCAGCCAGCCTCAATCAGCACTGCTGGCGCACGAACAACCCCGTCATCTCCCTCAACAGCCTCCGAAAGCGAGACCGAGAAAGACAAATCCTCATCGAATAGCTTCGGCTCCTTGGCCTCGTCTTCGCGGGCCGCTTCAGCCATGTTTCTCTCCTCTACCTTCACCAATGCAGTGCGAACGGCGGCTTGCTCGTCGCCATCACGCTTGAAGACCCCGTTCGCCACCGAAAGCGCGAAGTCGCGGTCGTCACCATGCAACGGCTTGAATTCGTCGGGCAGATTGCCCTTACTCCATCTCATGTATGGGAATGGCGCGAATGCGCCGGGTTGCTAGATTGTGTGTCTGCCGAATTGCCTCGTCACAGGAAGCAACTGGCATAGGCAGTTCGTATGAAGCGGCGGGTGTCTCACCGTATAGCCCCCACCGCTCATCAGCTGATCCTTCGCAAAGAATCGACCATGCAAGGGGCGGCACCTTGGACAGGGCCACACCCCCTGGAAGAAGCACATCCACTGATAACCGACGCACCACTCCTGCGGATCAAGGTTCGCTCTCATCGCACCATGGAAGGCTCGATTGGCTTCTGTGCGAATCGTCGCCTTAGCCCTGGCCGCTGCTGTCTTCCATGGAGTGCCCTTGGTATCCAGCCCAGCACCAATCAGACGCTGGCTCAGATCCCCAACACTCTCCTGGTTATAGATGCCCCGCAGTAGCTCGCCTCGAATCCTCGGCTCAATGAGTTGCGTCACGTTGTCGGCAAACGGAATGGCCTGATCGCGCAAGGCATCAAGCATCGACATCTTCGAAAACTCAGATGGAAGAAGCATCTCCCCGACATGCTCCGCAATGCGCTGTGCAGCAAGAGTACCTGCATCCCAACCACGCACTACGTTCGCAACAATCCCCACAGACAACGCTGTGGACAACTCCAGCCAGAGGTTTCGCTTCGAGTCGACCTCTGACGCAGCCTGTCGAAGTAGCTGCAGCCGCCCGTAATCGCCATACTGGCGCTCAAGCAACTCCAACCGCTCCAACAGCTCCTCGATGTCTCCTCGGGCAAGCCCTAGTAGCCGCAACGCCTCACGAATGTCCTCTTCAGCGTCTTCATACATACCCTTGCGACTTGAGAGAAGAATCTGCTCAATTCGAGGGTTTGGCATTGCGCTTCCAGTCGATCGCACCCTGGATTCCCAGATATGCCAACGTCACAGCAGAAACACCCTGCGCAGCGATAACCCCCGAGATGTCCCCGAGCATATACAGCACAACCAGGAACAGATCAGCGCCTACTGCAATCCAAAACTTCCTGCTGTTCAGCTTCTCGTTCAAGCGATGAACGTCCTTACACAGACTCCAATCATCGCCACAAGCATGATCCCAATGAGCCAGCGGTTCGTCGCCGCTGTCTTGGCAACGCCCGTGAATCGATACGCCAGTCCGTTCTGCGGATTCCCGTTCCCAAGCAACGCCTGGCTAATCGGATCGATCCGCCTACAGAATTCCGTGCGCAGTGAACTCGTCATGCCCTGGATGTCTTTCTTGATTTCGCTAATCTCGCCTTCGAGACCCGCTACCTTGCCGTCGCGCAAACCATCTTCATAGGTCTTATCTGCCACCCTGCGCTCCAACCGTGCTGTTCACTGCAGCACGCTCAACGTCCTTCGTCGGCCGTCGCCACTGAAAGCCTCCTGCAGGAAACGGCTTATCAACGTCATCGCCTTCAAGTTTCTGTCCCACAATCCCACCAGGAGGCCAGCGGTTTTCTGCACGCATTCGCTCTTCTTCCTCTTCGGGATCGATGCCGAGTTTCTCCATGGCAGTGCGCGAGGAGATTAGCTGCAGAATCCACGGCTCCATCCACGCCCGAACTTCCTTCTCCGTGTCTCTCGGGACAATCGGATAGAAGCCCACCGCGAACTCGCCAGATGGATCGATCGTTCGCTCTACAATCTGTATGAGTCCATTCGCAAACGAACTCTGCATCTCTTTGAACCGACGCACCGCAGGTGCCTCAGCAACCAAAGAAGCCGCATAGTTCGTGTCTCCAGAATCAGAGAAGACCATGTAGTAGGGAAGGCCAGCGCCTGAAGCAATCGAGAGGTCCAACGATCTCCCCTGGTCCTTCCAGTTCATGCGGAAGGCAGGATGGTCAATCGTGTGGTACTCCTCCTTCAGGTTGCAGGTGATGATCGTTCCCGGAGGAGGGAGAGCAGCAAGGTCGTTCACCCTCGTCGCAATCTGCTCCGCCGTCCATGGTCCCTTGCGAATGATCGGAATGCTCGCCAGAATCTTCAGCAGAACCGATTGTGAGTTCTCCAACGATCGCTTTCTCGTCAGGGAAGTCAGAATGGGCTCTAGGATTCCATGTCCCCACTTCTGGCCGAGCGACAGGACGCGAAGATGAATCAATTCATCAGCATCCCATGTTATCTTCTCGTATTGGTCGCGCCCCTTGTACCCGGTGATGTCTTCTGGATCGCCCTTAGCAGACAGGATCTCCGCAACTTGATCGGCGCGAAGATGGCGGATCTGAGGAATGGCATTGTCCTGGTCGGCAAGCCGCATGAAGTGGTTCCCATCAACTAGCGTCAGCCGAATCGCGTTTCGCCACTTCTCGTCAAAGTTGTTGGACTTCTTGAATTCAGTCCACTCGCCCTCATCCCTCTCATTATCGAACTTCACAAAGTAGCCATCCCCAAGGATGTAAGACGTATAGGTCTCGATGATGTTGCGAGCACGGGGGTCCTTGCGGTACGCCTTGTAGGACTCCTCCATCAAGTCATACCGATCGACGTTCAGATCATCATCGCTCTGACTCGAAAAGCGATTCCAGCCAGATGACGCAGCTGCCCCGCCCTCATGATTGGACAGGGAATAGTCCGCTTCCGTAACCACACGGTCACGGAACAGAGTCTTCAGGTTCTCAAAGATGGGGATAGACATCTACACCTTCTATTCGCGGTAGTCGCACTTGGTACAGAATGAATGCGGGCCAGGTTCGTCGGGGTCCGTACAACCATCCCAACCCATCACGGCACTGCACTTCGGACATCGCCTTGCATAAGCATTCTTCGGCGACGTATCCCCCTCACGAAACGCCCGGATCAGTCCATTCACCCTCTGCATCACATCGGCTTCCCACTCGAAGTCAGCACCGATCTTCTGCGCCACTTCCTCGGTGAGAACGGCTGCGAAGTCTTGAAGTACATCGGCTACGTCACTTCTCATCGCGGGCCTCCCACATCGTCACAATCTCGTTGCAGTCGTCGTCGAGTTTGACATCGCCTATCTGTTCAATCGTTACGCGGAAGACCTTGCGCCCAGATGGTTTGAACCCGTCATAGATCACATCGAAGAGGTCGTCAAACTCCGCATCCTCGCCAGCGCCTTCGAGCGTCAGCCAAGTTCCCTCCCACGGGATAACCCCGGCGTCAATGCGCCCCTCATAGACCCATCTCTCCATTACCACCCCTCCAAATCCCCAAACTGCCCCCTCTGCTGCCC
>Ga0272444_10001631_pt1 | contig 21400 bp, 20 predicted proteins | sample SSMForm13_FD_201033 | JGI IMG/M metagenome (GOLD analysis project Ga0272444, IMG submission 201033) | Marine sediment archaeal communities from Little Sippewissett salt marsh, Falmouth, MA, United States - SSM-Form-13 | ecosystem: Environmental > Aquatic > Marine > Wetlands > Sediment ...
CAATACTATTGTTTAACTCTTTTAAATTTCCTTTCATCTCTTTTACATCGAGTTTTGCTTTTATTACTTCCGTTTTTTGCTTGAACTGGTCCTTTAAATTATCTTCACTTTGATTCTTTTCATTTTCATACTGGGTAGTTAATTTCTGTATGCCTTCTCGAAATATCGACAATAGGATAACTAAAATCGGCACGACAATCCCCAGAAAGGTGAGTATCAAGAAACCAAATAATTGAATAGCTTGTTCCATATTATCTCCTTCTATTTTCCCCGCCTTTCGGCGATTTATTTCGACATCTTAAAAAACTCCCAATCCCAATCTAATCGGTAAAACCGGTAAAACAAGTAAAAAACCGCAAATGCGCTCTGCCGTAAGTGCACAGCCAAGAAGAGCGAGCGCACAGCCTCGTCGAGTGAGCGTATAGCCAAAGAGAGCGACTGCATAGCCTCGTCGAGTGAGCGTATAGCCAAAGAGAGCGACTGCACAGCCTCGTCGAGCGACTGCATCGTCGAAGAGAGCGCTCGCACAGCCTCGCCGAGCGACTGCATAAACAAAGAGAGCGACTGCATAGCCTCGCCGAGCCGGCTCTTTCTCGCTGTGCAACGGCTCGGCTTGATGGTGTAACGGCTCTTTTCGCCCGTGTAAGGCCTCGGTTTCGCGGTGCAATAGCTCCTTTTCGCGGCGCGTGTCCTCATCGAGCCGGTTCCGTCCCTCAATATGGCAATGTAACCCCGCAAAATCGCGGTGCGCGTTCTCATCGACGCCGTGCATCCTCTCGATGACGCAATACGCCACCTCGGAAATCGCCGCCGTAAATGTTTTAAAGAACAGCATTAGGGGTCGATTGCATTGACCCGTTACCGCAACACGGGCGAATGCAATTCGCCCCTACGGTGTTTCAATATCTATCCAGCCGTGTTTTTTCTTTTTAATATATGGTTTTCTTGTTAGGGTTAGTTCGCCCTGCGGGCCGCGGAATAGGGTTTGGATGTCGCCGAAGGGTCGTTCGCGAAATCTGCGTGTCGCGGCTGCCTTGATAATTCTGTCGCGGGAGAGGTTGACTGGGAAGGGGTTGCCGGATGGCGGTGGGTCGAGGAGCAAGAGGCGGGTGCGTTTGCTCGCGGTCTCCTGCATGATTGTTGTTGCACAACAGCATCGCACTGACACGACGCCGTTTGTTGGCTCGATTTGCATGGTTTGCGTTTTGCCGGATTCGGCTTGCGAGTTCGATTGGCTGTAGCTTTGCGTTGTGCCCTTGGCCTCGAAAATTCCGAATGTGCCATCGGGGAACGTGCAAACAAAGTCTGGGCGGGAGGTTCCGAGGACCTGGACCTGATATTTCGAGATTGCGTCGGCGGTGTCGCACCATGCCTCGCAGTGGAAAATCTCTTCCATTGCCCAAACGCAGAAGCCCATGCCGAGTTCGTCCGCGAGGTTGGCTTTTTTGTGCGGGTCGATTTCGGTGAAGTTGAAATCGAGGAGGTCGTTGTTCGAGAAACAAAAGCCGAACTTCCAGAATGGGTAAAGCGAGAGGATGTCCAGCGGTCCGGCTTGCTCGACCGCGCAGGCCTCGCCGATTGTCCGGCACAGGTGGAACGGGATAATCGACTGCAAATACGAGCCACCGTAGAGCGAATGTTCGGGCCACTCCTCGCCGCGAATGAGAACTGTGTGGTTATCTGCGAGGTTCTCGAACATGACCTCAAAAGCGACAAACTCGGGCTGGGAAAGCTCGATAATAACATTGCCATTTTCGATTACGATGTTCATTGTAAATAACTAAGGAAAGGGAAAAATATAGTTAAGTCAAGTCTTATTTTCGATTTTGGAAATTTTTTTTACTTTGAATCGCACTTGACAAGGAATACGAAGAATAAAGTCAAGTCAAGGCTTATTTTTGATTTTGGAAATTTTTTTTAATTTGAATCGCACTTGACAAGGAACACGAAAAGTAAAATTAAGTCAAGGATTATTTTTGGTTTTTTGAAATTTTTTCGAGGAGCGCAAAGAGAACCCAGCTATATCAAGGGCGAGATTTCATTTAAGTGTGGGAGGTTTTGCCATGTTCTTATTCCTTTTTTAAAATAAAAGCAACGGCCGGGACCATTATCTCTTTGATTACCGGAATTTTCGTTAAAAAATGAAGTCTAAAGTGCGTATCTCTTGTTACCAATACCTTAAAATCACTTAATGAAATCATCTTTGACATTCTCTTAAAAGTTATTGGATATAGAGATGCCTCTTCATAGGAATTTGCAATAATTTTATTTCTGAAAAATAACTGCCTTAAACACTTAGCTAACTTAAATGGTAGAATATGGAAGGGTTTCAATTTATGCCCTGCATGGGGATTATACCAAGGGGGGATCAGAATATAGCAAATTCCTCCAACCTTAGTCACCCTATACATATTATTAACAGACTGCTGTTGTTTTTCTGTTGGAATATGTTCTAAAACACCTCTGCAAATCACCACATCAAATTCATTGTCATCAAAAGGTATGTCATCTGCAAATCCAATTTTGGTTTTTGGCCAAATATATTCACCGGGATATGGATCTAAATTGATTGCATCACATTTTCTTTTCTCACTAATTACTTTGCAAAATTCTCCTCTTGCTCCGCCTACATCAAGAACATTTTTATTCCAAAGCGGCATAAACTCCTCAATTTCCATTATTAGTATCTGAGTAAAATATTCTCTCATTGATTTGTAATTATCATCCTTAAACCTATTAAAAGTAAAAAAACACAGTTTTCGGTAATGATTGAGTATATTCATCTTGTTATTCCTCTTTTTTTTTGAGTGTTCGGCGTTTGAACCCAACTCAAATCAAGCGTATTTTGAGTCTGCGTGTTTTTTCGAGAAGCGTGAATGTTCTAACGCACGATTACGGTCTGACCGGGTATGAAGGTGGACGAGATTTCCACGGTAATATTGAACGAACCAACTCCCAATCCGACTTTTGAACGAAACCCAAAACGAGAAGCGCCATAATAATTGTCAGCAACCCTGTTGATAATAGAACCATTCGTGGAACGATGCTTTCAAAAACCGCCACAGATGTAATTGCAAGACAAATCAAAATGAATAAGATAAGCAGCTTTGCCAACGGAACTCTGAAATCGAGGAACCTTTTGCAGAGATATGAAAAATAGACCAATCCCACAATAAGGGAAAGAGTGGTTGCTATGGCTGCGCCAGAAGCCGCGAAAAACGGAACAAGCGAAAAATTCAGAACAAGATTCACTCCAAGGACGACTGATACAAGTTTCACTGCATTTTCGGGTTTGCCTATGCTTGAAGAAGGCGCGCTTCCAATCATCGCTATACCGCTGAAGATGACTGTGCCGGGGAGAAGAAAGTATAGTGGAACCAATGCGCCCAGCATTTCGGTTTGACCCGGATAGACAAGTTTTAGCAACGACGGCATGGCGATTAGTATGATAAATCCTAAAACTACAAAGCCCGAAGTCCCAATTCTTGTGAGAACATCCATAGTTCTGTGCAGTTTTTCTTTCTCGTTTGAAGAATACAATTGCACAACCAGAGGATTGGTTACTCTTTGCATTGCTCCCGGAATTATTAGCAGTCCCCTTGCAATGGCAGATGCAACGGAATATATCCCGACAATCGCGGCATCCCAGAATAAACCAATAACTATAATATCGAGTCTGGAGTTAAGATCGCCAATTGCCCCCGAAAGCGCCGCTTTCCAACCGAAGGACATAAGCTCTTTTGCTTGAATGAACGAAGGAGCGCATAATTTATGTGTTCTCAAGCAAGCGGTAAACAGTAGAAACAAAATCGTTGATTCAGCTATAATAAATCCGTAAGGAATTGTTCTTAAATCCGCGCCAAAAACCGCAACAGCTATAAGATATAACAATATCATTCCACCCCGGATAACATTTATGGCGGCGATAAAGCGCATTCTGCGGTGGGCGTTCAATATGCCGAGTGCTGTCTTATTGAGGAGGAAAAGAGGTAGAGCAACGGAAAACAACCTGACCATTGCAGTCATCTGAGGTTGGTGAAAAATCTTTGCGAATAATGGAGCAAGGATAAAACCCAAAGCTCCGCCTATTATTCCCAATAGAAAGCTCGTAGAAAGGGCGGAATAAGCGAAAGCGGACGCACGCCTTTTATCTTCACCGGAAGCAGCAACCTCATAAAGAACAGCCGCATGAATTCCCAAATTGCAGACGATTGAACTAACAAAATAGATTGAAACACAAAGAGCGAATATTCCAAGTCCAGAACTGCCCCAATAATTTCCAATTACAATAAGATATGCGGCTCCAAATATTGAAGTCATTATGGCAGACATTAGTGACCAGGAAGAATCGCCTGTAAGTCGTTTTCTTGATATTTCTGCGATAAATTTATCCTCTCCATACATGATTTAACTAATCGTCTGGTTTGCGACCCACATACGTAAAACCAGATGTAAAACGCATTGGCTCCTCGGATATGAACTGGGGTATCCGTTCTAATTTCCTGGTGTCCTTTGAATGGAATAACTTTACAATATTTACACCGGTTTTCCTTAATAACATCATTAAAGTAAAAGATAGCATTATCAGAAATGAAACAGGCTGTTTTATCACAAACAAGTTCCTTGCAAGAGCTTCAAAACCACTTACCTTAAAAGGAATGATCTGTTCAACAACAAAACCGCTTTTTTCAAGCATTTCTCTAACCCCAAGATGCGTCATGTGATAATGCGAACGTTCGTGAAAAGTCTGGAGAAAAGCAGTGGACCCAATATATTTTCCTCCCGGTTTAAGCACACGAAATATTTCATCGCAAGCTTTCCATGGATTAGGAATGTGCTCCATCACTGCATTGCTTGTGCAGACCGAAACGATACCTTCTTCAAGAGGGATATTAGTTCCATTCGCGATAAGATCGACGCCAAAATCGAGATAATAATCCAATCCGATATAATCGTAACCTTTCGATTCCACCCATCTCTTTTTTCCCCCGCCACATGCGAAATCGAGAAGAATACCGTTTCCATCGGGTATTAAACTCGAAAATTGCTTGTCCCACTTCGCTTCTTTAGTCCAAAATTCCGTATTATCTTTTAGAACAAGAAGTTTCCCGTAATTCTTCTTACGATCTTCCGGAGCGACAAGGGTAGTTACGCCTTCATAATCCGGATATACCATGCCACAGGATTTGCAAATAAATGAATCGTTTTCCCGAATTAAACCGGATTGTTTGCAAGTAGGGCATAATAGTATGTCGTTCGGAATAGTATCCATTTCAGTCCAGTGTTATTTGATTCAAACTTCGCATTTCCTCAAACGAATCGGAAACGGCGTGGAGAATAATTTGATGAACTAATTCCACGAAACCGTATTCCATTGAAGGCACATAGATATTGATATCGCCCATCGACCTGAGCGGATTATCCCCGCTAAAACCGGAAAGGGTGATTACTTTCATGCCAATATCGCGAGCGGCCTTTACGCCATATAAAATGTTCGCGCTTTTCCCCGAGCTGGAGATTGCGATGAGCAGATCGTCCTTTTTTCCGTAATCCCCGACCGGCTTTGAAAAGACATGCTCGTAACCGTAATCGTTAGCGAGGCATGTTAGCTGCGAATCGCCGTAGAATATCCTCGTTTTGACCTCGCCGTTCTTCCACCAATCCACGGCACAGTGGTTACATATCGCGGCGCTTCCGCCGTTGCCGATAAAAATGACCTCGCCACCCCGGTTATCGCACCCGAGAGCCTCCCTCGACACCAATTCTATCGCTTTCTCGATGCCGCCAGATTCCGAGCCTTTCCCGTCGGTAACAATCGTGTCGTCCATTGCCTTATTCAATAAGGCCCTATATTTAGTTATTGTGCCAACCATTTTATCCCCATGAAAGAGTTGATTTTATCATCTTGAACAGCTCGGGCCTATTGATCGATGTTTCATTACACAGGATATTTGCGGCGATAGCGCCCGCGCAGTTTCCGATTAACGGTATAATTTCGTCGGGAAAACCGGCCGCAGTGCACAGCGAAAGAACAGAGAGAACAGCATCGCCCGCACCGACCGTGTCGAGAACGTCCCCGGCGAGGGCCGGAACGACAAAATCCCCGTCCCGCGTGGAATAATGGGAACCGTTCGCGCCGAGCGTGATATTGATCCTCGGGCAATCGACCGTTTTCCTGAGAACCCCGAGCATGTCCGCCACATCGTCGAACCGGCCCTTCGTCGCAATCCTCAGCTCGGTCTCGTCGATAGAGATAAAATCCGCAGTGAGATAACGTGTTATCGGATTGAATCCAAAGTTCGAGCTGTTGGTTTGCGCGTTGACCGCGAGAAATCCCGAATGCCTTTTTGTTTCCCCTATTATTCTTTCGGTAACAGCCCCATGTCCGAAATCGGCAACGACGGTAAGATCGGAATCCCGGAGTATCTGCGGGAGGTCTTTCAATATCGTCGATTCGGTATTGGGAGGAATCGGCTTGTCGTTCATGAACTCGAGCGCGAACATCTTCCGCAGGTCGTCCTTATGGAGATACCGTCGCTTGAGCGTCGTGGGGCCGTCGGGCCGCACGTATAGATGGACCTCTATGTTAGGGGATAACACCGGTTCGATACGTGAGAACAGGTCGTCGTCCCCGGCGACCGTAACGAGTTCGACGCGTTTCACGAAATTGGATATATGATTGGCGACGGCGAGTATCCCCCCGGCGAAAAGTTCGGTGTCGAGGTATCGGCACGCGACAATCGGTGCCTTCTCGACCCTGCCCATCGGGCGGACATAGCTGTATTCGTCGATAATCGTATCCCCGATAACGGCCACGGTCCAGTTTTTCATCGGCTCGAACAGGGCGCGAACGTCGTCGGGGTCGTATTTCTGCGCGATGCCGCGGAGATAGGCCTCGGCCCCGGCGGGGAAAACGTCGAAATGCTCGTTCAACAGGCTCGTCGAGGAGAAGGTTATCTCGTCGGTGAACTCCATTTTCCCGCCGATACTTTCGACCGCCTTTTTTTCGTTGGATATCTCGCCGGTCGGGTCGTTGTCCGGGTTGCGGTATTCCGCGCCCTTGATATAGACGTCGGGTTCGAGCAGGCGTATCGTCTCGACTGCGGTGGGCCACTCGTTGAGGGCGACGGCATCGACGAATTCGAGCGCCGCCAGTGTTTCGAGCCTGAGCTGCTCGGAGAAGACGGGGCGTCCGGGGCCTTTTTTCACGAACCTATCGGGGGTAACGGTAACCACGAGGATGTCGCCGTGGGCCTTCGCGGCCCTCAGGTGCCGTATATGCCCCGGATGCAAAAGGTCGAAGCAACCGTGGGCGAGGACGACGCGTTTGCCGAGGGATTTACATACACCGCGAAATTTCTCCAGGCCTTTTAGATCGAGGATATTATGCATCTCAGCCTGATTTCTTTTTAGAATTGGAGTCGTCATTCTCGGATAGGAATTTGAACCAATCCGCGGTGGCAACGGCGATTGTTTCCGGGGTCCAGACGGGCGCATCTTGCCAAAGGTGGATATTATTGAGCGTTTCTTTGACGCCTATCTCGAACGAGACCTTCGGTTTCCAGCCGAGGATTCCCTTCGCTTTCGTAATATCGGCGTAGGTGCAATCCGGCTCCCCGGGGCGCTTGGGGATATGGATTACCGGGCCTTCCAGCAGACTAACGAGATCGTTCACGCTATAGGTTCCGTCGCTGCCTATGTTTATTATTTCTCCGGTAATATCGGATTCCGCCGCCGTTATCAGGGCGTCCGCGATATCCGTAACGTAGGTAAAATCTCTCGTTTGTTCGCCGTCGCCGACAATCGTATAGGGTTTACCGGCGAGTTTTTGTGCGAGAAAAACGCCGAACACGGCGCCATAGGCGCCGGTCGTCCGATGTCGCGGCCCGAAAACGTTAAACAGACGGAGGCTTATTACCGGCATATTGTAGATTTTTCCCCAATACAGGACGAGTTCCTCCCCGAGGTATTTAGACAGGGCGTAGGGATACATAGGGCTTATCGGAGCCGTTTCCGGGGTGGGATAGATATCCGGGATGCCGTAGCACGAACTCGAAGCCGTATAGACGAAATTCTTGACGCCCGCCTCTCTGGATAATTCCAATACGTTCCACGTCCCCTCGATATTCGCCTTCAAATACTTTGCGGGTTCTACTATCGAGGGGACAATATCGGCCATCGCGGCAAGATGAAAGACCCAATCGACGTCTTTAAACAGCCCGGTATCGATTTTATCGTCGGAAACGTCGATATTATGGAATTCCACGCTTCCGTTCTCGATATGCCCGGCGATATTCTCCAATTTGCCCGTAACGAGATTGTCGATAACGACGACTTCGTGGCCCTCGGCGACGAGCCTGTCGACGAGATGACTGCCGATGAAGCCGGCTCCGCCTGTTACTATTGATTTCATCGCTTTCGGGTTCCTTTATTATTTTTCTCGCAAATCGTAAAACTTTCGTGTTTTTGATATAACGTAAGCGGCTTTGTCTTCAGTCAGGTATTGGTGCACCGGCAGGCTAAGTATTCTTTTGGCCTGTCGTTCGCACATCGGAAGTGTATCCTGCTTCCCCGCCGCCGTTTGCCTGTGGATAGGAACAGGATAGTGTATCTTATTCTCTATGCCGTGCTTTCCGAGGTATTCTTTCAATTCGTCCCTGTGGTCGGCCTGAATGACATAGGTATGATAGACCGAACGAATCCCCGGTTCTTCGCCTGGGATTCTTACTACGCTATTCAGCCCTTCGCTGTATCTCCTTGCGTTTTCGATCCGTTTCTCAGTCCATTTGTCGAGATGGCGGAGATTCACGGATAGAACGGCTGCCTGGATTGCGTCGAGCCGCGAGTTCGTCCCCCACATCTCGCAATGGTCCCTATCTACGAGACCGTGATTACGTAATATTTTAATCCTATCGGCTATTTCGGGAGAATCTGTTACGACGGCGCCACCGTCTCCGGCGCAGTTAAGTGTTTTCAGGGGGTGAAATGAGAAACAGCCTATTTCCCCGAAGGTGCCCACACATTGCCCGCCTATTTTAGCGCCGACGGCCTGAGCGCAGTCCTCGACGATAAAAAGGCCCTTTTCTTTCGCTATTTCCGTTATTTCCTTCATCCTCGCCGGACGACCGGTGAGATGAACCGGAATCACGGCCTTCGTTTTTGGGCCGGTTAATCGTATGATTTCCGAAGGTTCTATATTCATATCCTCGGAAACATCGGCGAATACGGGGACGGCGCCAACCTCCGCAACTGCCCCGGCGGTGGCTAGAAAGGAGTTGGCGGGGATGATAACCTCGTCGTTCTCGCCGATACCGAGGGCCGATAAGGCCAGCCGGATCGCGGCAGTTCCCGAGCCTACACCGACGCAATATTCGGCCCCGAGGTAATCGGCGAATTCCCTCTCGAAAAGCTCCACGCGAGAACCGAGGATGAACATCCCCGAATCCAGAACGGAGTTAATCTCTTCGATTATTTCCTCCCTGATTTGAGAATACTGCTCCGGAAGGGATATATATCTTACCGTCTTTTTCATCCTATACCGTTATTTTTCATTGTTTTTATATTAAAATATCTGGGGTCGTTAAAAGAATTTGGCAGAATCCCCGCATCGAACGCCTTCTTTAAATCCTTTACCGCTTCTTCGAGCGTGTGTCGCGGATAAAAACCTAATCGCTCGCCGACCAGGGTTGAATCGATACGGTAGCTTCTCAGGTCTTTCGTGTCCGTAATCTCGATATCGACGTTTTCCTTCCCAACGACATTACGGACTATATTCGCTATCTCCAATACAGAGTGGTTTTGATACCCGACATTATAGGCCATCCCATTCCATAGATCGGTGTCCATTTCCACGAGCTCGATATAGAGATCGGAAATATCTTCTATATGAATATTCGGGCGCTGCTGATAGCCTCCATGGACAACTATCTTCCCCCTGTTGACGGCGAAATTCGTCAGGATATTCACGGTCAGGTCCAGCCGCTGTCTGGGCGAATATCCGCATAGCGTAGCGCTTCGGACGGAGATAGTCCTGAAATTCGGCGACTCGCACGAACGGACGACCTTCTCCGATTCCATCTTGCATTTAGAATAAATCGTAAGCGGCTCGAGCGGCAGATCTTCCGTAACATGCTCATCGTCCTTGACACCATAAACGCTCGAGCTGGACGCGTTGATAAAGCGCGTAACACCCTCTTTCTTCGCCGCTACAAGCAAGGGTTTATATGCCTCAAGGTTAATCGAAATCGTCAGTTTCTCGTCCAGCTCCGAACACGGGTCGTTCGATATACAGGCGAGGTGAACGACCGTGTCACATCCTCGCAGTGCTTCATTCACAATTCCAGGATCGCGTATATCCCCTTTGAACATCTTGAATCTTGGCTCACTCCTGAATCGTTCGCTAAGATAATCGCCGAACCAGCACAGGTCGAGAACATTTACCTTATATCCGCGCTCGATTAGTTTGGGAACAAGGACGTGACCGAGATATCCGGCGCCGCCTGTTACGAGAATTTTTTTCATACTATTATCCTTCAATTCTTTTGATAACATGAGCCGGCACACCGGCAACAACAGTATAAGGCTCGACGTCTTTTATCACTACGGCACCGGCACCTATAATAGCGCCCTTGCCGACTTTGATATCTGGAATAAATATAGCTCCTGTTCCAACAAATACATCACGGCCAATATGAACCCTACCGGCTGTATGAACTCCAGGACTAATATTAGCCCCATCATCGACAATATTATCATGGTCGATTGTAGCAGCAGTATTGATATTTACGTGATCCCCAATCGAGGTACCAACATTGATTATAGAGCCAGCACCGCAAACAACACCCCTACCTATCGAAACGTCTGAAGCAATTGTAGCCGCTGGATGAATTGCATTAATTAGTTGGATATCAGTGTTCATTACAAATTCACCCAGTCGTCTTCTTATTGGATTGTCAGCTATTGCAACGATACATCCTTCAACGCCAAGCTCTTTTTTTATCCTCGATAACTGAATAGAAGTACCAATAACGCTATAGCCGCGTATTTTACAGCCACGTTTTTTGGGGTCGTCATCAATAAAACCCAACACATTAAATTTATGTGAAGCCTCGCAAATTTCCAAAACCACCTTAGCATGTCCGTCAGGACGAGCGCCTAAAATGACGATATTAATTCTTCTGTTTTTCATTTTATTTGCTAATCCTACAATAGAAATCACTCAAATTTTGAATCTGATATGCAGATCTGAAGGTTTTTCGATATTGAAGTACACTCGCTTGGTATTCATTTCGCTTCATTAATAGAACAAGTGGCAATTCGGTTTCTTCGTTTTCTATTAAAAATCCGAGTTTCGATTTTATTATTTCATTTCCGACATAGGGTTTTCCTGCATTCCCAATTATCGGTAATCCTGCTTCGAGATATGTGCTGTATTTAATACCTGTTGCCGTTTTTATCTTTTCCTTCCGTAAACTGATTGCTTTCTCCGTCCATGCTATATCTAGTCCGAAATCATATTTTGCAATCTCTTTCTGAATCTCCCAGGGCTTTTTACTCTTATGAAAATGGAAAAACGGCAGTTCCTTGTCAAGGTCTTTATACTCGTCGGAAACAATTGTTTGTGCCGGGCTGGGGTAAATGTGAAAATGAATTCGTTGTCTATTAAGGTTCCGCGCAAAATCAAAGAATTTTGAATAACCCAATTCATCGGGTACTTCCTTCCCGTGAATACCTCCGATATAGACAAGATGCGGTCTCCCGTCTTCCAAACGGATTGGTTCTTGCGGTTCGACAAACCAGTCATCGAACGCGTAATCCGGGTAAATGAGAGTAGGCGCGGTAACGTCGAGTATCGGCTTTATGTAATCTATCTCCGTCGTCTTGGAGACCACGCCGTCGGCGTTTTCATAGCAGAATTTCTCGTCCTCTATCTGCCTGCGAAGGTCATACATTCGCTTGCTCGAATCTCCGCGATAATCCGGGCCCATCGTTACCATCCACGAGTCATACTGGTCGAATATAATCGGCCACGGCAATCGCATTTCTATCAATTCGCGGCAGATGCTTGCGGGCGGGCTGCTCGTGTGGATCACCAGGATTTCGCCGCTTTTATCCAGCGATTCGATACGCCTCACCATCCGTTCGACGCTCACGAGCGGGTGTATTTCGTCGAACGCGGGGCGCATCAGGTTCCTATCCAGGACCTTCGTGAAGAACACAGTGTAAAATTCCCCGGTATTCCTGAGCGCTTTTGCCTGTTTAAAGATGCGGATGTCGGAGATGGCGCGGACGAAGACGACGGTTTTTTTGCCGTCGGGCTTGCCCTTATTTTTCCCGGCGATCACATCAAAATTGTGTATTCCCAAATTAATTGCAGCTCTTGCAAGGAAACCTTTTCGCTTCCATAGTTTATTTATAATTCCCACCGATAACTCCTTTTTCAAGCGACGATGAAATTACCCCGGCAATCCGCCGTGCCGCTTTGCCATCCCAAAGGGCTGGCGGAGAATATCCAGTTCGGTCGAACGAACTCGCCCATGGCAGAGCCTCGCTTACTTTAGCGATGTCGAGACCGGTGATCCTGTTCGTTCCCTCCTCGACAGTTATCGGGCGTTCGGTGTTTTCACGAAGAGTGATGCACGGTATCCCGAGGAAGGTGGTCTCCTCCTGAATGCCGCCGGAATCGGTGAGGACGCACTGCGAATTATAGACCAGATTCATAAACTCGAGGTACCCGAGCGGCTCGATTAACGTCAAATTCTCTATTGCCTCGAAGCGGCTAAGTAGTCCGGTTTGTTTCAGGCTTTTAATCGTCCTAGGATGCGCGGGGAAAATGACCTTGGCGCGCTCGGCAGCCTTCAATAATATTTCATAGACATTCATCAAAGACGCTTCGGTATCGACATTCGACGGCCTATGGATTGTCGAAACGGCGAATTCTCCGGGCACTAAGCCCATTTCCTGCGCCGTGTCGCGCCCTTTTATCCGGTCGAGAAGATAGGCCAAGGTGTCGATCATGACATTCCCTACCAGATGGACCTTCGAAGCTGCGACGCCCTCGTTCGCGAGATTTACGTCCGCCGAAGATTCGGTGGTGAAGAGCAGATCGGATATCCTGTCTGTAAGGATGCGGTTGATTTCCTCGGGCATTTTCATATCGAAACTCCGAAGCCCGGCCTCGACATGCGCGATCGGGATTCCCAATTTCACCGCGGCAAGCGATGCCGCAAGCGTCGAGTTGACGTCGCCGAAAACCACGACGATATCCGGCGATTGCTCGATAAAAAGCCTCTCGCACTCGGTCAGTATCTTCGCGGTCTGGCTTCCATGCAAACCGGAGCCAACGCCGAGATTGTAATCCGGTTCGGGCAGGCCGAGCTCGTCGAAAAAGACCTTCGACATGCCGTAGTCGTAATGCTGCCCGGTGTGGACTATCTCGGCATCGATTCCACTTCGATGGTTGAGCGCTCTCCATACCGGCGCAAGCTTAATGAAATTCGGTCTCGCCGCAGTTATGAGATATATTTTTTTATTTTTCATTTTCGATCAACCTAAAAGACTTTTCACTGCCTCGACGAATATCGGAAGAGGGTCTTCGATGTCGTCGAGAAAACTCTTGTGTCTTATTTTATATTCTTTTTTAAAGTCCGGATTAGCAATAATTTCGCGTATATCGCTCAGCAGCCGTTCGCCCTCGTCCGGTTTATATCCAAATGCCAGCCCATATTTCTGCAATTCTTCGACATATGAAATTTTCCCAACAAAATCGCTAATTCTAAATGCCGGGGTTCCGAGCACTGCGGCCTCCGAGGTCATTGTCTGGCTGTCGCCGAGGAAGAACTCGGCGAACGCGAGGGCGTGGTGAATTCTGTGTGGCGGAATCGGCATTCTGAATTCTTCGAACTGCGGTTCGAGCTTTTTTTCGCTCGTGATAAAAATTTCAACCCTTTCTTTAGCGATGTCGATAACCTGTTGTAGAATTTCGCGGCTGATGCCTTTCATTCCTACATCGTGGTGGGCGGTAAGCGCTGAAAGACGGATAATCGCGTAAGGTTGGCTTTTCTCGATCCCAAGTTCGTCATAAATAGATTCGTCGGGCGAAAACCTTTTAGGATGTAAATAGAACAACTCAAAATTACCATCAAAACGAATCGTCTTCTCGTCAAATCTTCCCGTCCTTGTGACTTCTGGCGCGATAATAGAATTCGCAAACGGAAAACTCGTCCATGCAACCAAAGGTATCAACTCTATATCGTCGTCGATAAATGACATGGATTTTCGCCTTAGCAACAACGATGAAATATGTGCTGCACAATACTTTGAAACCCACAAATCTATCTTTTTTTCGCGAGTTAGTTGAATAGCTTTCCTAATGTTCTTAAGAACCTCAATTCCATTTCCGAGAATACCTTCTGCAGCCTTCGTAAAAGTCGTGTATTCGATACCTAAATGTTCCGCAAGGTTCAACGAAATATCCTTGTCTCTGATTACCCAGTGAATATTCGCATATTCAGAAAGTTCGTCTGCCACCTGCTTTAATATCCAAATCTGGGAAGGATGTGCGGGGAATAGAGCAATGTTCTTTTTCTGCTCTCTCATCTATCCCCTTTTAACTCCCGGTTGGCTTCCATATCGAATAGCATGGCGAATAGGAGCGATTGCATTCCTATGAATGTGCAGAAGAGAATTGCTAGGGCGTTAATTTTGGGGATATTTGTCGTCATTGCCCAATAAAAGAAAAGGCGGGCGATTAAAGGGATATCCAGCATGAACAGGAAAAAACCGAAGGCGTAGAAGAGAACGAGTGGATGGAAGTCGCGGATGATATATTTCTGCACCATGCGCTTGACGAAAAGCCGGAGGATCAGTGCGGAAAGTGTGAAAATTATCCGCGAGAGTTTGATACCGCTTTTCTCGCCGATATCGTAAACCGGGTTGATTGGCACGTCCATCACGCGCATGTTGTAGATATTGCAGGTCACGAGGAAATCGTTCGGCATGCCGTATCGCGGGTAGATGTCCTCGAGGGGTAGCAAGTGGAGGGCTTTGCGGTTTAATGCCGTATAGCCTGTCTGCGAATCCGTGACATGCCAGTAGCCGGAAGCGATTTTCGTAAGGAACGTAAGCGCGGAGTTGCCCAAATAGCGCACCTTTGGGATTTTTTTCCACGCCTCGCCCGTGATAAGGCGGTTGCCTTTGGTGTAGTCGGCCTTGTTATCGACAACAGGGTCGAGGAGGGCGGGCATGTCGTTGGGATCCATCTGGCCGTCGCCATCCATAGTCACTACGATATCCATGTCGTTCTCGCGGCACCATATATAACCCGAACTAACCGCCTTTCCTCTTCCGCCGTTTTTCACATGACGAATCAGCAGGACACGGTCGTCTTTCTCAGCAAGGCGTTCGACAATCTCTGCCGTGCGGTCTTTGCTTTTGTCATCGACGACGATGATTTTATCGACGAATTCCGGCATCGTGCGAATCGTGCGTTCGATTTGCGTTTCCTCGTTATATGCCGGGACAACGACTGCTATTTTTTTTTCGCGATACATGGTTAGTATCCTTTACCACGGTGGATTATTGTAACTACCTCGATTGTTTTTTCGTTTTCGAGTATCCGATAAATAACCCTGTAGTTACACATTTTCAGACGAAATGAACCTTCATATTTCCCTTTGAGTTTACGAATATTCTGGCCAAAATAAGGGTTTTCTCGTAAAACTCCCACAGCACAAATAAGTTGAGACCTGACCTTCTTTGGAAACGCCCTAAAATCCTTTTCGGTTGGTCTGGGAGGAATATTTCGTATACGGATTTATTCATTAGTTAGCAAGACTCTGTCTCCATTTTCCAGCGAGTTTAATCCCTCTATAAATTTACTGTCGGCCCCGGGAATCGACATAATCTCATAGGTCGCTTCCCATTCCTTCTGGTCCTTCAACCAAAGCATAAAATCCATAATCTCCCTGACATATATATCATCTAATTGGTCGATAAGTGATTTTGCTTCTTCCTTGACCGCCACCGACACGATTACTCCCTTCCTTTAGGTTGAAGTTGCCCCAACCTGTCTAATTCATATCCTATCCCGCATCGTGGACATTTTACTTCGGTCTCAAATTTCGGTAGAACCTCGCCGCATTCGCAAGCCCAGCCTATTCTTCGCGCGGGAACTCCCGCCATGAGGGCGTAGTCCGGAACTTCCTTCGTTACGACCGCGCCGGCGGCGATGAAAGCGTGCCGACCGATATTATTCCCGCAGACGATAGTCGCATTTGCGCCAATCGACGCACCCTCTTTCACGCGGGTTTCGACATAGAATTCCCCTCCGCGCTGGGGGTATTTACATCGAGGATCGCGGATATTCGTAAAAACCATCGACGGGCCGCAGAAGACGTAATCTTCGAGAACGACGCCCTCGTAAATCGAGACGTTGTTCTGGATTTTGCAGAAATTCCCGATTTTCACGTTACTCTGGACGAAGACATTTTGGCCGAGTGTGCAGTTCTCGCCTAATCTCGCGCCGGACATGATATGACAGAAATGCCAGATACTGGTGCCCTTGCCGACAGTCGCGCCATCGTCGATAATTGAGGATTCATGCAGGAAAAAATCCGCCATGTTAACCTCTTTCCTTCGCGAAGGGGTGAGAATTCGCCGTAATGCCAATCGATTTAGCTACTCGAATATCGTGGATTAGCTCTATCGACGGTCGAACGTCGCCGATCCCAAATCCGTTGCCGGAGATTGTCCTCTCGTAAAGCTGCGAATGTAAATCCTTAAAACCTTGCGTGAATTCCATTTCGTCGTTGTTAATTTTAATAAGACGATAAGTGCAGGGCTCGCTATTGCCATCGAAAAGCGGCGAGTCCTCGCGGTCGATAGACAGGAACCATCTCACACGGGCTTTTTCAAGTTCCATAAACCCGGCAGAGCGCGTTGGTTCAGCGATATGAACCTCGTTTTTCTCGATTCCGCCGAAAATCCACAGAAGCATGTCGAAGAAATGGACGCCGATATTGGTAGCAAGACCGCCGGAGCGAGTGACATCGCCCTTCCACGAGCTGAGATACCAGGGGCCGCGCGGTGTAACATAAGTCAATTCAATGTCGTATTTATCTGGCGGATTCTCGCTCGCGATTCTCTCCTTCAGAGCTATTATCGATGGATGAAGGCGGAGTTGGAGTACCGAAAATACACGCCTGCCCGTCTCCCCTTCGAGTTCCTGTAATGCATCGAGATTCCATGGATTGAGAACGGCGGGTTTTTCGCATATCGCGTCGGCGTCGAGGCGGAAAGCCATACGAATATGCGCGTCATGAAGATAATTCGGCGAGCAAATCGTGAACCAATGCACCCTCGCATCCTCCCCCCTCCGCCGAAGCTTCTCGAGATGCCGGTCGAAACGCTCCGGTTCGGGGAAAAATCTCGCGTCCGGTGCGTAACTGTCCAATATCCCGACGGAGTCGTGGGGATCGAGAGCCGCGACAAGATTGTTTCCGGTTGCGGTTATCGCTTTAAGGTGTCGCGGGGCAATATATCCCGCTACTCCGGTTATCGCAAAATTTGCCATATCAACTCCATTGTTCCAAACTCTAATTTTGAATAATAAGCAATTACGCTGTAATTGGCAATCGTAAAATCGCGGAACTCAATATGCAAATCGAATTAAACTTGCACAAATCGCCGTTTTCCTTATATTTATATTCTATGTTTGAACTCAAAACCGAATACTGGAGTATTTAATAATGAATAACGTCGAAAAGCAAGCTGGCGCTTCCTCCGCGAATAGACCTAATTACTATCTGGTCCAGTTCAAGAGGGATCGCGTGGATTATTTCATCGACAGAAACCACCTGCCACTCAGAAAAAAAGCATGGGTAGTAGTTCAGGCGGAGCGCGGTCGCGATATCGGGAGGATTAAACTGCATATTCCCGAGGAGCACATGGTGCAATCCCAGCATAAATATCCGCTGGAAATTCTCCACGAGGCTAAACCTGAAGAATTAGAGCTTCTAACGCAAAATCGCTCCCGCGAGAACGAGATATTCAAGACCGGCAAAGAGCTTATCGAGTTCCGCGGCCTGGATATGAAACTCGTGGACGTCGAAATCCAGTTCGACGGTAATAAAATAACATTCTATTTCACCGCAGAACTCCGTGTGGATTTCCGCGAATTGGTGAAGGACCTGGCTGCAACGTATAGAACGCGAATCGAGCTTCGACAGATAGGTGTTCGCGACGAGACGAAAAAAATCGGCGGTCTCGGGCCATGTGGTCTCGAATTGTGTTGCGCGAGTTGGCTCCGTGAATTCAAACCTATCTCGACGCAATATGCGAGAGACCAGAATCTCGCGGTCAACCCGAACAAGCTCTCCGGCCCCTGCGGCAGGCTGTTCTGCTGTCTCGATTACGAGCAGGAATTCTACGAGGGCGCACGTAGCGATTTTCCTCAGGAACAGCAGGTTTTCACCGACGGGGACGAGAAATATATCGTGGTTAAACTGAATTTTTTTACGAACGAAATATTATTGAAAAAGACCGATTCGGACGGAATTATCCCCATCTCTCTCGACGATTTCCGATGCAAATTCTGCAAAAAAAATAACGAATGGCTCGAAAAATGGCTTCCGAAGTCGGAACAGTGAAGGCAAATATGAAAAATAAAATCGCTATTTCGATAACCCTAATTCTAATCGCCTCAGGCGCGGTTTTCGCACAGAAAATCCTCGTGCCGATGGACCTTTCGCAAACCGACCACCTGAAGGCCTACGGCGTCACGTTCAATCTCCTCGCCGAGGGTTACAACATCGAGTGGCTGCTAAATTACCGCGGGGGGAGTTTCCTTATGCCGGACGACCAAATAGTCGCCGACCTCTGCCGGATTCGCGGCGTGAAATTCGAGACCGTGGACGGCGCGAGAACTGCCTCGATTTACGCCGAGATCGAGGAGAACAACATGGAGGTCGTTCTGCTCGAAAAAGCCCCGAAAATCGCAATCTACACTCCCCCAACCAGCGACCCGTGGGACGACGCCGTCACGCTGGCCCTTACTTACGCGGAAGTCCCCTACGAAACAATCTGGGACCGCGAGGTTCTCGCGGGTAAACTCGACGAATACGACTGGATTCACCTTCACCACGAGGATTTCACCGGCCAATACGGCAAGTTCTACGCGAGCTATCGCAACGCACTGTGGTATCAGCAGGAAGTCGCTATTAATCAGGAAATGGCGCGCGATTTAGGCTTCGTGAAGGTCAGCGATATGAAACTCGCCGTTGCACTTAAATTGCGCGACTATATCGCGGGCGGGGGCTTCCTGTTCGCGATGTGCAGCGCGACCGACACATGGGAAATCGCTCTCTCCGCGCGCAACGTCGATATCGTTCCGGCGGAGTTCGACGGCGACCCGCTCGATCCCGACGCGCAGAAAAAACTCAACTTCGACGAATGCGTTTGTTTCGAGAATTTCCAAATAGAAACGAATCCACTGGTCTATGAGCATTCGAATATCGACGTCAAACCGAAACGCGCAAGCAGCCGACTCGGCGCGGAGGCGAACTATTTCACGCTCTTCGATTTCTCCGCGAAATATGACCCCGTCGCGACAATGCTCACCCAAAATCACGCGAATATCATAAACGATTTCCTCGGTCAGTGCTCGGCCTACAAAGCGTCAACTGTCAAGCAAAGCGTCGTCGTGCTGGGGACATACGAGGGGACGCCGGTGCACAAATACCTGCACGGCAACTACGGCAAGGGCTTCTGGACTTTCCTCTCGGGGCATGACCCGGAGGACTACATGCACTTTATCGGCGACCCTCCCACCGACCTGAACCTGCACCGCAACTCGCCGGGCTACCGCCTAATCCTGAACAACGTCCTCTTCCCCGCCGCGCAGAAGAAGGAGCACAAAACGTGAGGAATGTAGTTTTACAACTACTTATACTTAACTTCTTATTAATTAGTATAAACCAAGCCCAATCCATTGGCTGGGTTCGCGTGGGCGGTTTTTATCCTGATACGTCGCTGTCCGAGAGTTATGACGACAAATACCTTATCGAAGATATAAATGGAGACAGCTTACCGGAAATTGCAATAAGCGGACATAGAGGCTATACTAAATTCGTCCGGTTTTATTGGGGAGGGCTTGGAGAAATAGACACTTTACCCGATTTTGAGATTACCTTTCCACATTATGGGACCGGATTAGAGGTTTTTTCAACCCCTTATGCGGTTCCAAACATTGGCGATGTGAACGGCGATGGTTGGGGCGATTTAGGAATCCGAATGCCCGACTATGATGACGAATATGGGACTGTAGATTGCGGCGCTTTGTTTTTATATTGGGGCGGTCCGGTTCTCGACACGATTTGCGACTGGTTTTACTCTGACCTATCCTACTGGAATTGTCATCTAGGCACTAATCTCGTCGGAGTAGGTGATTGGAACGGAGACGGTTTCGATGATTTCGCGGCATCTGCGCCAAGTGGATGGGAAGCCTACGGGCGGGTTTGTTTTTTCTTGGGTGGGAACCCCCCTTCGGCAACACCGGCGAAAATATGGGAAGGGGACACGGTTCTTTATAGGTTAGGGAATAGCCTAATCGCAGGGCAATTTATATCGGATAGCCTATTAGACTTAATGTGGATAAGTCCAACTGAAGGAGATACGTCCTATATTTACAAAATTGAGTATTTGATTGGCTCAAGTTCATACGCTTCTTCTGTTTTTTCAAGTGTTTGCGAAATGAGCAGTGATAATCCAACCTGGGATATTATGTTTCTACATTTAATCGGAGATATTAATAACAACGGTTATGACGACGTTTGGCTTGAAATCGACGCTATGGGATTTTTGCCGGACGTCGAAAATGGTTGCCACTTATTATTGGGAGGAGAAGATAGCATAACGCACGTTGTTCTTGATTCGGTTGAATGGTTTGATAAAAGATTATATGGAATCAAGGATATAAACAGCGACGGAATAGACGATTTCTATACTTATAATGGCACAATAGAGGTATTCGCCGGGGATAGCTCTCTTGATTTTGAATCACTCTTCATAAGAGATGGAGTTCAAGATTATCATAGCAACGCAAAAGATTTGAATAATGATGCTTATCCAGAAGTGTTATGTTTAGGCGGCGGGTGGCAATTGTTCACTATGAATGATGATTACGAAGTGAATATACCTTCGATAGATTATAGGCCGACCACCCTCTCCATCTCCACCTCCCCCAACCCGTTCAATTCAGCGGTGCGTATCGGAATTGAGAGTGGAGAGGGGAGAGTTGAGAGTGTGGAGATATTCGACATAAACGGGCGATTGCTCGAAGAAATCCCCCCCGGCCCCCCTTTGACAAGGGGGGAGAAAGAGGGAAAGTCCCCCTTGTCAAAGG
>Ga0272444_10001632_pt1 | contig 21386 bp, 14 predicted proteins | sample SSMForm13_FD_201033 | JGI IMG/M metagenome (GOLD analysis project Ga0272444, IMG submission 201033) | Marine sediment archaeal communities from Little Sippewissett salt marsh, Falmouth, MA, United States - SSM-Form-13 | ecosystem: Environmental > Aquatic > Marine > Wetlands > Sediment ...
CTATCGCTTCGACCTCGATTTGAACGATCCCAATAATCTTCCGCCCGAAACCCCGGTGGTCCGGATCTTCAGACGCACCGGCTGGCGGCAGGAGTACGTTAGCTTCGAATAGCGACTATTTCCTCGGGGCGCACAAGAGAGCCCGCCTTTCGGCGGGCTTTTTTGTGTCCGAATCCGGGTCTGGTGTTATTCGTAATGAAGGGCGTCGATCGGGTTGAGCGCCGCCGCCTTGCGGGCCGGGTAGAATCCGAAGAATATCCCCACCGCGCCGGAAAAGATGAAAGAGACGGCAATGATCTCCGGGTTGATCATGGCCCGCAGGCCGACGAATTCGTTCAGGACGTAGACGATCCCGAAAGACAGCAGGATCCCGATGATGCCGCCGGCCAGGCTCAGCACCACCGCCTCGGACAGGAACTGCGTCAGGACATCGCTGCCCCGCGCCCCCACCGACATGCGGATACCGATCTCCCGGGTTCTTTCGGTGACCGACACGAGCATGATGTTCATAATGCCGATACCGCCCACAATCAGCGATACGCCCGCGATCGATCCAAGCAGCATGGTCATGACTTTGGAGGTCTCCGTGACAGCTTCTGTTATCTCGGCCTGATTGCGTATGGTGAAATCGTCGTCGTCACCCTCGGCCAGCCGGTGCGCTTCACGAAGAATCAGCCGCATCTCTTCCTGGGCCGCCTCCATCTGTTCTGTCGAGACGGCGCTGGCGTTGATCATGTCAACGAAACTCCGGCCCTTCAGGCGGTAAAGCACGGTAGTCGAAGGGGCCAGGATGACGTCGTCCTGATCCTGCCCCATGCCGCTCTGTCCCTTTTCTTTCAGAACACCGACCACGGTGAACGGAATGTTGCGGATGCGCACGCGTTCGCCGGTCGGGTCCTGGTCGGGGAAGAGTTCATCGGCGACGGTCTTGCCGAGCACGGCCACTTTTCGCCGGGACTTGATGTCTTTCTCTGTGAAAAACTCCCCGTACTCCACTCCCCAGCTGCGGATGCTGAAATAGTCCGTGGAGACACCGTAGATCGATGTATTCCAGTTCCCCTGGCCGCCGATAATCTGTCCCCCCGAGCGCACTACCGGGGACACCCCGCTTAGCAGGGTAGCCTCGGTCGCGAGCTTCTCGACATCATCGAAAGTGAACCGGTTGAAACTCCCGGCCCCCTGGTGTACGCCACCCGCGCGGCTGCCGCCTGGGAAAACAATTATCAGGTTGGTGCCGAGGGCGTTTATTTCGTTTTCTATTCGCGCCTGAGAACCCTCGCCGATCGCCACCATCACGACCACCGCGCTGACACCGATGATAATCCCCAGCGAGGTCAAAAGGCTCCGCATGCGGTTCTTCAACAGGCTCTTGAAGGCCGCCTTGATAAGATTGCGAATCAGGTTCATCGCTGCGCCTCCTGAGAGCCGGTTCCGGACACCGCCTCATCGCGGATGATCAAACCGTCACGAAGTTCCACGATCCGCCCGGCCGATCGGGCGATGTCCCGCTCATGGGTCACGAGAATTACCGTAATCCCCTGCCGGTTCAGGTCCTGAAACACCGACAGGACATCGACCGTGGTTCGGCTGTCAAGGTTACCGGTCGGCTCATCGGCCAGGACTATCGCCGGTTGGTTGACCAATGCCCTGGCTATAGCTACCCGTTGCTGCTGTCCTCCCGAGAGCTGGTTTGGCTCGTGTTGCATCCGGTCCGCCAGGCCTACTCGCTCCAGGGCTTCGACAGCTGCCCGACGATGATCCTTGATCCGGGCGGTGCGATCGTAGAACAGGGGCAGCTCGACATTCTCCAGCGCTGTGGTTCGCGGCAGCAGGTTAAACCCCTGAAAGACGAACCCTATTTTCTGATTCCGAATGTCGGCGTATTCGTTTTTATTGAGGGTGTCTACCCGGCGGCCGTCGAGAGTGTATTTGCCCGACGTGGGCACGTCAAGACAACCGAGGAGATTCATGAGGGTCGACTTGCCCGACCCGGAAGAGCCGATTATCGCCAGAAACTCCCCCTGCTTGACCGTCAGGTCAATGCCTCTAAGGGCGTGCACGGAGACGTCGCCCATTTGAAACATCTTCGTAACGGCCTCGGTTTGAATAACTGTGCTCATATACTGCCATTTCCCATTTTCTTTGTTGTCTTTAGAATCCCCGGGGGGGTGGGCCGCCGCTGAAACCGCGATTGGACGAAGTGGTATTGGTCGAACCCTCTTTGGCCGTACCGAGGATTACGCGCATGTTCTCTTCCAATTCGCGGCTGGCGATGACTTCGGTATTGGTGCCGTCGCTGATACCCGTCCTTAGCGGAGCCATCGCCGGCTGGCCATCTTCGTCGAGAACCCACACTCTGCCGAAGTCTTTAGGTGCGGAGGCTCCGGCAGCGGACCCAGTTCCGGCCTGGCCGGCGCCTGAAGCTGAACCTTGACCCCGGCCCGGCAATCGGGCTTTTAACGAATCCGGCAAGGCTTCCATTTCGGCGCGTCGCCTTTCCATGAAAGCGGCCACAACGTCTTCCGATGGCTGGAAGCGGAGGGCGGTGTTCGGCACGAGCAACACATCCTCGCGTTCATCGATGACAAAGTCGATCACCGCCGTCATGCCCGGCAGGAGGAGGTTGCGGTCGTTATTCGCCTCAGCGACCACGGTATAAGTGACCACGTTGGAGACGGTCACCGGTTGCAGCCGGACCTGGGAGACAGTCCCGGTGAAGGCTTCATCCGGGTATGCCGGCACCTCGAACTTGACCGTCTGTCCTTCCTTGACCTGGCCTATGTCACTCTCATCGACGTCGGCCAGAATCTCCATGCGCGAGAGGTCCTGGGCGATCAGAAACAAAGTCGGTGTCGAAAGGCTGGCCGCGACCGTCTGCCCGGCCTCGACATTGCGCTCGATTACGGTGCCGCTTATAGGTGAACGTATGACCGCGTATTTCAGGTTGTTTTCGGCCCGGTCGAGCGCCGCCTGCGACGATTTCACCTGGGCTCTGGCCGTTTTGAGAGCAACACTGTAAGGAAGGAATTCAGCCTCCGAGACGAGACTTTGGTCAAAGAGGCTCTTGTAGCGGTTGTAGTCGGACTGCGCCTGTTCCAGTTGGGCCTCCATGCGCTCCAGTCCGGCTTCCGCCTCCAGTACGGAAGCCTTCAGCAGGACGGTGTCCAGCACGGCCAGGAGCTGCCCTTGTTTGACCTGGTCGTTAAAATCTACCAGGACATTGGCTATGGTTCCGGACACCTGGGTACCGATCTCGACCGTGGTTACAGGGCTGAGAACCCCGGTGCTCGATATAATGTTCTCAAGGTTACCCCGGGTGACGACACCGAGCTTGTATCCGTCGGTCTTGTCCTCAGAGCCTGTGATTATCCACCATCCCCCCAGCGCAATCAGTGCGACTGCAGCCACACCGATCAATGTCTTCTTCATAGTCCACCCGATAACGCTTCAGCATTTGTCTGCCTGTGGGCAGAAGCAGCGGTCATTCTTCGGGTAAGACAACCGTTGATACAAAAGAGATTAATAAGGCCGGGTGGAATCGTCCGGATCGACGATGTGCAGCAGCAAAGAGGCCCGCCGGCCTCTACAAGACCGCGGGCCTCTGAGACGTTCCCGTTGAGAGCAGTGTATTAGTCTACTCCTGAATAGTGAACCGCCGGGCCGTTCTCCACCGCGGAGATACACCGGCCGCCTCCTTCGTCAGCGAAGAGAGTCGAACTAGAAGTTCAACTGGAAAGACGTCTGAGCCCGGAAGCTCCTGGCCGTCTCACCATCGATATAGTCCGTCTCCCACCGGGACAGTTCCAGACCGACCGTAAAGAGCGGTACCGGCGTGACCTGCACGTTGCCGAAGATGCTCTGGTTGCGAGAACGATTGCCGGTCGAAAGATCGTCATCGTCGGGATCATCGACGCCATAACCGGCCGCTACCTTGACTTTCGAGTGAGCCTTGATCCAGCCGTAGGCCCAGCCGCCGCGGGTGCGGACACCACTGAAGCTAGAGCTGTTGCCAATACCGCCGAGATAGCTGCCCAGGTTGGAGCCGCTGAAGGCTTCACCGGCGAAGCCGAAGCCGGAGGCGAAGTTTACAGCCAGATGGCCGACTACCGCACGGTTGTGATACTTCTCGTTCGTTCCCAGGGTACCCTCGGCTTTAAGCTCACCGTAGAGTCCCGACACGCCCGTCCGAACCGAAGCACCCGAGGCAAACTTGTGGTTTACATCGACGATCGCCTGGACCGACGGAATCGCGGCATCGGTACCGTCGTCGGAACCATCGGCGACTTCGGTAGCAAGGCTGAAGGTCGGGGTCAGGTCATCGCCGATCGTGCGAAAGAAACCACCGGCAAAGCGAATGCTGGTTTCATCGTTCGGCTGCGTGGTGTAAGTAAATCGCACCTGCGGTCGACGATAGCCGAAATTACCGCAACCCCACATGACCGGGTAGTTCAGGGTCGAGGGGTTCAACGGCGAAATCAGGTCCCAGCTCTGACCGGCAAGCAGTTCGAACTGCCCGGTCTGAACTGACAGGTAAGCATGGCGGAGCAAAAGCTCGGCTTTGTTTTCGGCGCCGCCGGCTCCGTAAAGGTCAAATTCCAGCTTGCCGCCAACGTTGACATTCTCATAGCCTTCGCCCCTGGCGTTCAGCCCTAAGCGGGTCTGCTTGTGGGTCATGTTGAACTGGGCGTCATCTTCGTCACCCTGTCTCTGCAGGACCCACATGGCAAAGTTGCCGTGGCTGGTGACGTTCTGATCGTAGGACGCGTCAAGCTTGACATAGCCGTACCAGTCAAGGTTGATGCTGGGATTATCGCCCGCCATCAAAGGCGCCGCGATTACGAAAAGAAGAATAAACACTATTCTTCCCGAGATTGAGTTCAGACTCATTACCGGCCTCCTCCAATTCCTCATCGAGGGACGTTTGCTGTTATTTTTATGACTTCTGCTTATTTGCGATTTGGTTTCCTGAACACCAAAGGCTACGACTACGGCCCCCACCCGACGGCGCGGTCGTTCCGGCTCCCTTTTTTCGACCATGAAGGCTGTCGCTTTGGCAAGCGTCAGGACTCATGTCCTTTCAGCTTCGGTTCGGCGCACACCTTCCTGCTGTCATGTTGCCCCCTTAATAGTCCTTCCGCGCGAGGTGGCACCCCCCCATCCGTCGGGATGACGACAGATGAGCTTTCGTGATATCTCCCGCCTGGTCTATTCTAATGTCGACCAGTCTAAGGCCGAGCTTTATTCCGGCCGACAATGAGCTGACATAATCTGTCAGGGCTGCCGGTGCAGGCTTAGACCGCTCAGGAGGCTGGCCGGACATACGCCCGATGGTGCCCGGGCAGCCAGTCCGGGCCATTTCGGGCCGCCAGCGGCCATTATTGAGTTTGCGCGGGATCAAAAAATCGCTAAATTGGCCGATCGTATAATTGCTGATTTCTGAGCTGCCCCGGAACTCGAAGCCGGTTTTCCGAAGCCCGGAAGGCTCTAAACTGCACGACGAGGAAAACTGATTATGGCTATGCCCAACGCCAACGCTCCCGAACCCGGCGATTTTATCCGCGAGATAGTCGCCCGAGATGTAGAAAACAAGAAAAACGACGGCCGGGTACATACGCGCTTTCCTCCGGAACCGAACGGCTATCTGCATATTGGCCACGCCAAGGCGATCTGCCTGAGCTTTGGTGTCGCGGCCGAGTTCAACGGCCTGTGCAACCTCCGGTTCGACGATACCAACCCAATCAAGGAAGAGGCCCGGTTCGAGGAGTCGATGATCAAGGACATCCGATGGCTGGGCTGGAGCTGGGACGACCGCCTTTTCCACGCCTCGGACTATTTCGACCAATTGTACGACTACGCGGTACAACTCATCAAGGACGGCAAGGCTTATGTCTGCGATCTGACGCCGGATCAGATTCGGGAGTATCGGGGAACCCTGACCGAATCGGGAAAAAACAGCCCGTGGCGGGACCGTTCGATCGAAGAGAACCTGGACCTGTTCGAGCGTATGAGGGCGGGTGAATTCGAAGATGGCAGCCGGACTCTCCGTGCCAAGATCGATATGTCCTCCGGCAACTTGAATATGCGGGACTCGGTCATCTACAGGATCCTCAGGGCAAACCATCATCGGACCGGCAACAAGTGGTGCATCTACCCGATGTACGATTTCACTCACTGTCTGTCGGACTCGATCGAGGGAATCACGCATTCGCTCTGCGATCTTGACTTCGAGGACCATCGTCCTTTGTACGACTGGTTCCTTGATCAGCTCGGAGTTCACCACCCGCAGCAGATAGAGTTCGCCCGCTTAAACGTCAGTTATACAATTACTTCGAAGCGCAAATTAAAGCGCTTGATTGACGAGGAACACGTCACCGGTTGGGATGATCCCCGCATGCCCACCCTTACCGGGCTGCGACGCCGGGGCTACACGCCGGTCGCTATTCGCGGTTTCTGCGACCGGATCGGCGTGGCCAAACGGGAAAGTCTGGTCGACATGGCTCTGCTGGAGTTCACTCTGAGAGAGGATCTTAACAAGATCGCTCCCCGTGTAATGGCCGTCCTCCGGCCGCTCAAGATTGTTATAGACAACTACCCGGAAGGACAGGTCGAACAGCTTGAGGCGGTCAACAACCCTGAAGACCTTGAAGCCGGCACACGTACTATCCCCTTCTCGCGGGAGATCTACATCGAACAGGACGATTTCATGGAGGATCCGCCGAAGAAGTTCTTCCGTCTGGCCCCCGGCAGCGAAGTGCGCCTGAAACATGCCTATTTCATAACCTGCGACCGGGTTGTCAAGGACGACAAGACCGGCAAGATCGTGGAGCTTCACTGTACATATGACCCGGAATCCAAAGGTGGAGCCTCACCCGACGGACGAAAGGTCAAGGGCACGCTGCACTGGGTTTCGGCAGCCCATGCAATCGAGGCTGAGGTCAGGCTTTACGATCACCTGTTCAGCAAGGAAGTCCCGGGTGAAGCCGAGGGATCGGACATCATCGATGACCTCAACCCGAATTCTCTCCAGGTGCTCACCGGCTGTAAGCTTGAACCGGGCCTGGCCGAGGCCGAATCCGGCACCGGCTACCAGTTCCTACGGCAGGGGTATTTCTGCGTGGATTCGGTTGACTCGAAACCCGGCGCCCTGGTCTTCAACCGCGCCGTGGGGCTTCGCGACTCCTGGGCCAAGATAGCCGGCAAAAAGCAGTCTTGATCCTGAGACGCTTCGAGGGCCAACATCTCTCGAAGCGTCCTCCTTTCAAGACCACTCGGCGTTTTCTCGAAAACCGAGCCAAATCGCGTCCCGATATAGCCCTTGTCAAGTCCTGACAGGCGACAAGTCGACCCTTATAATCTACCATCTCACCCATAATACACTAAGCCACACAATCTTAGGGTTCCCATTTAAAGCGTTAAAATAAATTCCGGCAGGCTTGATTTTTTACTAACATTTGAACTTCCCGCCACCGACTTTCTCAGAAAAAGTGGGCTAGAAGACCGCGTCGTCGATCACAACCGACCGGTTTCACAACATTCACCTATTGCGGATTCTCCGCGTCGAGGAAAAGCGTCCATGTCACATGATCGCTTTGCCATGAACATAGATCCGTTGACGGTTTTTCCGGGACTTCATCCCGAAAGCCGGTTTCGGCGCTCGTACCATCCGGTGATTCACTTCACGGTCAGCCCTTCAGACTACATCTCAGTCTTACCACAACAGGCAAGGAAGGACATCTTCAACCATGTCAAAGACAACCATCCTGCAGCTTGCCCTGGTCCTTCTGATAATCGGCGGCGTGGCCCAAGCCGAATCCGTCAACCTCAGTTGGACCGCCCCCGGTGACGATGGCCAGACCGGCACCGCCAACCGGTACGATCTTCGTTATGCGGAGTTCGCGATAAACCAAAGCAATTGGAACCAGGCCACCGCCGTGGCCGGCCTTCCAAGCCCTTCGGCGGCCGGAAGTCCGGAATCGTTCACGGTCGACGGTCTGGCCGCCGGACAGACGTACTACTTCGCCCTGAGAACGGCCGACGACGCCCTTAACTGGTCGGAACTGTCGAACGTGGCGGTCAAGACGGTACCTTTTGAAAGCACAGCTCCTTCGGTTGTTTCCGACCTTAACGGAATCACGTGGACGCAAACTTCGGTCACGCTGGCCTGGACCGCGCCCGGTGACGACGGCAATGACGGGACCGCCTCCCGTTACGAACTCCGATATGCTGAATTTCCCATTACAGTGAGCAGTTGGAACTCGGCGATCGTCGCCGGTGGTCTCCCCTCCCCCGCCAGCGCCGGATCAACCGAGACTTATACGGTCGACGTTCTTGAACCGGGGACGCAGTATTACTTTGCGATCAGGACCGCCGATGAAGTCCCCAACTGGTCCGGCATATCTAATGTGGCGGCTGTCACCACCTCTCCGGACAGCCCCAACATCCCACCGGCCGGGATCGTCGATCTCTCCGGAACCGGCGCTACGACCAACTCGGTCTCCCTCTCCTGGACAGCGCCCGGGGCCGACGGTGACTTCGGGGTAGCCAGCCGGTACGACCTTCGCTTTTCGACTGCGCCCATCAATGAGACCAACTGGGCCGCCGCGATCAGTCTCGAAGGCATGGCGAGCCCGCAACCGGCCGGAAGCCTCGAGAGTTATGACATAAGCGGCCTCCTTCCCGGGACGGTCTATTACTTCGCCGTCAAAACGGCGGATGAAGTACCGCAATGGTCCGCGCTTTCCAACCTGGTATCGGTTCAGACACTTGCGGTGTTTGAAGGCTCCTTGGAGATCACCGATCTCAGCGCCCCATCGAGCGGCCTGACCTCGGTGGCGCTCGCATGGACAGCCCCGGGCGACGGCGCCGACGCGGCTTCCGAATACGACCTTCGGTTCGCCAATTACGCGATCACCGAGGCCAACTGGAGTACCGCCAACCGGGTACGAAGCCTTGGCGCTCCGGCGTCAACCGGCAGTTCGGAGCGCTTCACGGTCTACGGTCTGACGCCAAACATCAAGTACTACTTCGCCCTGAAAGCGGCGGATGCGGCCGGGACCTGGTCGGACATGTCCAACGTAACCACCCGCACCACCGGAGCGGTGACCGAGGAATCTGTTCCGCCGGCCAACATTGCTGACCTTGAAGGTATGGCCGTTGACGAGAACTCGGTCACCCTTACTTGGACCGCGCCCGGCGATGATGGTACGACGGGGACCGCCGCGGAGTATGACCTTCGCTATGCGACCGAGCCGATCGCCCTGGCGAACTGGAGCAATCTCGAGCGCCTGGAAGGACTCGGTGGCCCTCAGCCCGCCGGCTCGGTCGAATCCTACGACATCTCCGGCCTGGCGCCCGGCACCGCGTATTATTTTGCGGTGCGAACGGCCGACGAGGTTCCCAACTGGTCGGGCCTTTCGAACATCGCAAATGCTGCCACTCCTGATCTCAATATTCCTCCGGGTGACATTAGAAACCTGGCCGGTTCGGAAGTCACCGACTCCAGCGTCCTGCTGACCTGGACTGCCCCCGGCTGCGATGGCAACGAGGGGCAGGCTACCAGCTACGACCTGGCCTGGGCCACTGCTCCCGTCAGCGAGACCAACTGGGCCGGCGCCGCACATCTCGACGGACTCCCGGCGCCTTCCCCTGCCGGTTCGGCGGAGGCTTTTCGGGTGACCGGACTTCAGCCGGGGTTTCACTACTACTTCGCCATGAAGGCCTGCGATGAAATCGACCAATGGTCCGGTTTGTCAAACGTAGTGAGCCTGAACACGGACGCGCCAAACCAACCTCCGACCGCCGTCTTGACTCTCGCCGCCGGCGCGACAACCACGCACTCGATCGCCCTGACCTGGACCGCGCCGGCCGACGACAGCGGTGCAGCGGCTCTGTACGATCTCAGGTATGCCCTTGCACCGATAAGCGAAGCGAACTGGGCGCAGGCTTCGCCGGTTGCTGATCTTCCCGTACCGGCAGCGCCCGGTACCGAGCAGACCTTTACCGTCACCGGGCTTGCTCACACGACATTGTACTATTTCGCGTTGAAGTCGGCGGATAACGACGGCGCCTGGTCCGGACTCTCCAACGTAGTCAGTGCCGAAACCGACGTTGAAATCGTGGCCGGTACCGACGCGCCTGCCGACGTATCTGACCTGACGTGCACCGGGACTTCGCGTATTTCCGTGTCGCTGGAGTGGACCGCCCCCGGCGCCGATGGCACCGAGGGTACAGCCACAGCTTACGACCTTCGCTTTGCCAATTTCCCGATCGACGAGAGCAATTTCGGCGCGGCCAATAGCGTCCTTTCGGTGAAGGCGCCCAACCCCGCCGGGACGAAGGAAAAACACACGGTCTGGGCATTGACTCCCGGCGTCCAGTATTACTTCGCGGTCAAGACGGTGGACGAAGCTGACAACTGGTCTAACACGTCTAATGTAGCTTCCGCTGTCACCGGACAGGAGGTCCTGCCCCTGGCCGTCGACTTCTCGGCTGCGGCCACCTCGGGCGAAGCCCCGTTCGAAGTCAGCTTCACCTCCGAGGTCTCCGGCGAACCGGATACCTGGCTCTGGGATTTTGGCGACGGTACGCAGTCTGCAGTATCGAACCCGGATCACGTCTACGAAGCGGCCGGCAGTTTTACGGTGGCTCTCACCGTAGCCAACGCTTCCGGATCGGTCAGGGAGACCAAGACCGACTTTATAGCGGTCTCCGGTTCAACGGCTGCCCGCGAGATCCACGTCGATGCCATCCAGGTGCGAAGCCTTCAGTATAAGACCTGGTGCCGAGGGTACGCCGACGTACACGTGGTGGACGACGAAAATCAACCGGTCGAAGGTGCGACGGTATATCTGGTCGTCTCCGGCGCTACCATGGAATCTCAGACGTCAATCACCGATGAAACCGGCACGGCCGTTTTCAAGACGCGTGTATCGAGGAATTGCGCCCTCGACTGGTGTTACTCCGTAACCGACGTAATACACGCCCTGCTGGTGTACAATCCGCTGAGCGACCGGGTGAGTTCGACCTGCAACTCGATCGTGGCTCTGGCCTCTCGCGAAGAGTTCGACTGGGAAGGTGCGGAGGTGCCGGATGGTTTCGCCCTGGAGCAGAACTATCCCAATCCCTTTAATCCCTCGACCGAGATCTCGTTCAGCCTGCCGGCGCCTTCAAGCGTGCGGCTGGTGGTCGTCAACATGCTCGGACAGGAAGTGGCCGTGCTTGCCGAAGGCAGCCTTCGGGCCGGATGGCACAGCGTGACCTGGGACGGCCGGACGACCGGCGGAAGGCCGGTAGCGAGCGGACTTTACCTCTATCATCTGCAAGCGGGTGAGTTCAGCGAATCACGGAAGATGATGCTGCTCAAATAGAGGCAGGATAATCCCCACCAACCCTCTGCTTCCAGCCCGTACCGCCCCGGCGCTCACTCCCGCCGGGGCGGTTTTTTGTTGCGGAGAATTCTGTTGACTTCATAGCGCGAGACAGATTACCTTCCTTTACCATCCGGCCTGTCTCCAGTCGTAACCCTCTTCGCAAATTCATCGGTAGCTTTTGGCGGTTTGAATAAACGAAGGAGGCTTTTCCATGAAGTCGATTGCGATCTATTCCCTGGTCGTGATCGCGGCGGCGATCTGCGGCCTGATTCCGGGGATGGCGGTCGAGACCTATGGGGCAGAGTCTAACCCCGAAGCGGAACCATGCGTCACGGTCGAGATAGCGCGACCGGATCTATTTATGTCCGAGTATTGGAACATAAGTTTCAGTTCCTCGGTCTGGTGTTTTACGGCACGTCTTCCCGTAGACGAAAAACTGCACTGGCTGATGGAAGCAGGCTTTGTGCTGTTCGACCGCGATTACACTGATCCTTACAGCTTCCATGCAGAGGATCAGAATGTGTTCATGAACCCGTTCCTTGGAGTGGAGTTCCTGGACCTGAACCGTCGCTGGTTTGTCCAGGCCGGGCTGCGCCTTCCTATAATATCCGAGGAAAGCCCAATGGGTAAACAGTATGGTATGATGGCCGATGTCGATCGGATGGAAGCGTTTACCGATGACTTAATTCCGGTGCGCCTGAGACTCGGCAACAGGCTGCGCGACGGGTCCGTCACTCTTCACACCTACTTCGGGCCTTCCATATGGTTCTTCACCGGCAGCGAAACCGACGCGGACACTGAAATCTGGCTGGATTATGGCGGTCACATTTGGGTGAGTTCTGAACTGGCCAGGATTGCAGGTGGCTTTGTCGGGCGGTACTGGCTGACTGCGGACGAGGGCAGTTTCAACGAACGCACTTTGCACCAGTTCGATTTCACCGCCAATTTCGGGCGCGGTCGTGTTCGCCCGGGGTTTCGGCTGAAGGTTCCCCTGGACGACGATTGGGAGTCGATCGGCTTGAAGTATGTCTGGGGCCTGCATTTGACCGTTCTTACGCATTGAGTGACCTTGGAAACTGTTGTGGTCTCACTATAAACGCGTGCCTCAGAGTTGTGCTTTTGGTGGTATCGGCTTGCGCCCAGCCGGCATCGGCGGGATGACATCGTCCTTTATCATTTGCGGATGGGACTGCGGCCCCGGTGATACGGGCTACAACGCTGCTTGGGCGGTCTTCATAACTGGTGGAGCGCAGACGGCCGGTTCGGCCATATATGATCTGGCGACGATCAAAACCAGCGTGTGTAAACATAACGAGAAGATTCAAGCCGGACCGAGGCTTGGCGTAGAGATACGATGCTATGCGGATGCGCAGACCCCGGGGATTAATCTGGTGTTGCGATTCTGAAGCACTGCCAGGCTTGTCTCTTAGGGGTGTCTTTTGCAGGAACCCTCAGTAACATCTCCTTGACGTGAACGCGGATACCCGGTACCATGTATAAGGCACAACACAATTGCCGGGAGGGTATGATGAAATCCCAGGTCAAGTTCATAGGCGCGCCTTTGCTGGCGCTGCTCGTCGTTGTTGGCGCGGTCGATTCGGTAAAGGCTCAGCCGGTCTGGCTGTCCCCCACTCCGGACCCGGGCATCTCGGTTGAGGTATTGAAACCGAAATTCGAAGAGACTCAATTCGAGAGTATCAGTATTCTTTCATCGGTGTGGTTCCTTTCCGCCCGGATTCGCATGGACCGTACTTTTCACGCCCTGTGGGAGTTGCCAATTGCCGGCTTCGACGGAGAGTATTACAACTACTACTACGGGTACTATCCGGGACCCATTTCCTGGCCCATAGACGGTGAGACGGCCGTCGGTAATCCTTACATAGGCCTCGAGGTCATGGACCGGCGCGAGATGTGGTACGGGCGATTCGGGGTGCGCTTGCCGATTATCGGCGACGACAACTACTACGCCCGGGAATACGGAATCGTGGCTGATGTCGATCGGGCCGAGGCATTCAGCGACGATCTGACCCCTCTTATGATCCGGTTCGGAATTCGCTCGCCGCGCGGCAGCAATCTGGCGGTACACGCGTGGGCCGGACCGACCTTCTGGCTCTACGGCGGTAATTACACCGGCGATAACGAAACGCTGATCGATTATGGCATTCAGATGTGGGTTGTCTCGGACGTCGCCCGGATTGCCGGAGGCATCACCGGACGTTACATAATATCACTCGAGGATGCCGACTTCGGCGAAAGCTCCGTACACCAGTTTGGTTTTGCGGCCAACGTGGGCCGGGGGAGCATTCGTCCCGGGGTACATTTTCGGGTGCCCCTCGACGAGGACTGGGATTTCACGGGGGTCGATTTCATCTACGGCATAAACCTGAGCTGGCTGATCGGCGGTAAAAACGACGATGCAGGCTGGTAGGTCCCGGAGGGCGGGCTTGCAACTGAACAAACGAAATCTGCTACTTGGGTTTCTCCTGTCTTTGGTATGCCTGCCCGGTCTGTCACGGGCCGGCTCCGACAAACCCCTCAGCGCCCGGGTGGGCGATCGGGTTCGAATCGACGTCGACACCGTTTACACCAAAAAAGCGATGCTCTTCATCCCGTACGACCACAAGGAAACAGTTCACTACACAGGGACGCTTACTTCGATCGATCACTCCGAGGTCACAATCGCCGAAGACACGTTGGACAGGATGACCAGAAAGATCCCTTCTTCCAAAATCAAGCAGATGTTTGTGAGTACCGGACAGAAGAGATGTACCCTGGAGGGCGCTGGTATAGGTACAGGCTGCGTAGGCATCTTTGCGCTTGGCGCCCTGTTAGCAGATGATGCGGAGGTGATTAATGATACCCTTATTAGCCCGGGTCGCTCCCCGGAGGACCGCCTTGCAATAGCGGGGATAATACTGGCATCGGGAACTGCCATCGGCGCGCTTATCGGGTATTTCGTGAAGTCCGATAGATGGGAGAAAGTGACGGATCAGCAATGGTCTTTTGATATCAACGTTGACATGCGGAAGAACCGATTTAATTTCGGCCTGTCGCTGGCGTTCTGGTAATTTCCGGATGTCGGGTTTCTCGCGGCCTCATTCTTCGACCCCTCGGAAACCCGACCTACTATAGCTGTGATTGGCGGGTTCGAAGACGGACCCGCCCTACTGCTCACGGTTCCCACAGCAAGCTGTGGGGCACCGGGTAGGGGCAGACGGAGACGCAGGCACGGCCTGGCTTCTGCCGCCCACAACAAAGCTCCCCCAACAACTTACAGGATGTTATTGACAGCCTGGCGGATTCTCGTATTCTAATACTGCACAAACGAGCAGTAGAGCAGAAGTGGTAAATATGAGATCGCAAGCCGTTCAGATAAGCATAAATTCAGGGGTGGCCGGGCTCAGGGAAGCAATCAGCCGCAAATGGCCCGGGAGCCTTCGCCCCCTCACCCCGGCCTCGCTGGCCGACCGGCAGGGACTGGTATTCGAGACCGGTTTTCCGCAGCTCGACGCTCTCTTCCCCCTGCGCGGCATCCCCTACGGCCAGTTGATCGAAATCACCGGCGGGGTGTCATCGGGGAAAACCAGCTTCCTCTTCCGGCTGCTGGCCGCCTGGAGCCGGGAGCGGACGGTGGCCTATGTCGATTTCGACAACAGCTTTTTTCCCGATGCCGCCGCTTTTGCCGGGATCGACCTCTCCCGTCTGCTGGTGGTGAAGCCGGAGCCGAAAGCCGATGACCCCGTCAAGCCGGGGGTCCGCACCGCCGAGCTTCTTCTTGGAAAAAAAAACTCCGATATCATCGTGTTCGACCTGGTCGACCGCCGCACTCCTCTGCCGATCGGCCTGCTGCACCGTCTGCGCCTCAAGACCGTCCGGGCGCGGGGGATGGTCATATTCCTGACCCGGCACAACACCAATATTGTCCCCTCGAGCATGGCCTCGCTGCGTCTGGAGATATCCCGACGGGACCACGACAATCTTGAAATCGCCGTCACTAAAAGCCGCCTCTCGGCCGAGGGCGCCCGGGTGGAGGTATCCCTGTGACCCCCTCCCGCCTCCACGCCCCCTCGAGCGTCGCCTGTGTGACCGCCCCAAACTTTGCAGTCGAGGTCTGCCTGCGCGACAACGAGCATCTTCGCACCCGTCCGTTCGCCCTGGCCGAAAGCGATCTGGATTCAGCAGAGATTGTGGCGATGAATGATAAAGCCGCCGAAGCCGGGGTGCTTCTCGATATGACCGTTACCCAGGGACATGTTGTCTGCGCCGACCTTACGGTGAAGGTGCGGAGCCAGGACAAAGAGATCGAGCAGTCCAACACGATCTATAAAAAACTCCAGGGGCTCTCTCCCTTTGTTGAGGAAACCTCGCCGGGGTTTTATTATCTCGATGCTTCCGGGCTGGGCCTTCTTTACAAAAGCGACCGGCAGTTTGCCGAAAAGATCATCGCCACGGTCACGCCGACCGGTTATCCGATCAAGCTGGGACTGGCCGCCAACAAATTCGTCGCGCGGGTGGCCTCGGAGATAACCGATAAAAACAGCTTTATCGTAATCTTACCGGGGGACGAAAAAAAATTCCTGCAGCCTTTACCGATAGCTCACACCCAACTTCCCGAGGATTTTCTCGCCACCCTGCACGACCTGGGATTGAAAACTATCGGCCAGTTGGCGGCTTTTCCGACCAACGAAATGATCCGAAGATTCGGTCCGCAGGGGGAGGCTCTCTCCCGACTGGCGCGCGGCGATGATACCGGTTTTTTCGAACCGGAGGTTTCAGGCGAACCGCTGTCACAGACAGTCTGGCTAACCGCGCCGATATACCGCCGGGAGATGATTATCGCCCGGGTCGAGGAACTCCTCACGCCATTGTTAGAGAAGCTTGGCAAGTTCAGCCAGGGTTGCACGACTATTGAAGTGACATTATCACTCGAACGAGGCAGCAAGAACGACACATCAAACCAACAGGCTGTGCCTGTCCAACGGCCTGTGGTCGTGGAGCGGCCGACCTTGTCGACGGCGATGTTTACCCGGCAGTTAAAGATGACGCTTGAAAAAACTGCCCTGCCTTCGAAAGTCAACGGTATCACGGTTACGATCCCCAAAGTCGAGGCGCTTTGTCCCGAGCAGTTGGCGCTGGACGGTCAGTTGGCGTCAGGAGGCAAAAACGAAGTAAAGATCGACATCCCTGACGGTCACACGGTTACGATGTCGGTACGCCATGAGGCGTTTCTTCCCGAACAGCGCTTCTCTTTCTCTCCGCCGATCACAAAAAAAAGAAGCTCTGCCTCACCGGACCCCGTCCCGGCATTGTCCTTCCCTTTTGCCATAGGTACTGTCGGCGGCCTTCGCCTGCTTCAGCCGCCGCGTGAGGTCGAGATAATCAGCGAGGACAACCGTCCCACCGGCATCCGGAGGACCAGCGGTCATCAACGAGTCACGGCCGTAAACAGCGTGGGACCGTGGGAGCTTTCGGGCGGCTGGTGGGGGCGTCGTTTCGACCGGCTCTATTATGAAATCCAGACGGCCGGTCGAAAACGGTATCTCCTGTACCTGGACCGTCTCTCCGCCCGCTGGTTTTTGCAGGGGGTATTTGACTGACTTTACGGGGCTGCCACATGGAATATATCGAACTGCATTGCCATTCCAATTATTCGTTTCTCGACGGTGCTTCGCACCCCCACGAGCTGGTCGAGCAGGCCCGACAGCTGGGGTATTCTTCGCTGGCGCTGACCGATCACGACGGTCTCTACGGGGCGGTGCAGTTCGATCAGGCCGCCCGCGAAAAAGGAATTAAGCCGATTATCGGCAGCGAGATCACGATGGACGATGGTTCCCACCTGGTGTTGCTGGCCAAAAACGTTAAGGGGTACGCCAATCTTTCGCAGTTGATCACGGGGGCGCAGCTGCCCAATCAGAAGAACGAGGCCAAAGCCACCCCCGAACTTCTGGATAAATACCGCGAAGGGCTGATCGCCCTGTCCGGTTGCCCGCTGGGAGCGGTGCCGAAGGCGTTGCTTGAGGGAGATTACGCTAAAGCAGAACATATCGCCAACCAACACCGCGAGCTGTTCGGCCGGGATAATTTATATCTTGAAATGCAGCATCATAATCTCCCCTCACACCAGATATTGAACGATCGCCTGATCCGCCTTAGCCGGCAGTGTAACATCCCGCTTGTTGCCACTAACAACGTGCATTACGCCACAACCGATCGAAGACCCCTACAGGATGTGCTGACCTGCATCAAGCATCGCACCACGCTCGACCAGGCCTGGAACCTTCTCTATCCCAACGCCGAGCGGCATCTTAAATCGTCCGAGCAGATGGCCGCCCGGTTCGCGCACTGCCCCGAGGCTATCGCTAACACCGCCGTCATCGCTGATCAATGCTGGTTCCTGATGAGTCAGCTAAAAACCTCGCTGCCGGATTTCCCGGTCCCCGAAGGTTTCACGGTCCGGAGCTACCTTCGCTATCTCACCTACCGTGGAGCCAAAAAGCGTTATGGTGAGATTACTTCGAAGATAGTCGATCAACTCGAGCACGAACTCCGCATTATCAGTGAACTCGATCTGGCCGGGTATTTCCTGATAGTCTGGGATATCGCCCGCTTCTGTTTCGGCAGCGGCCTGCTGTGCCAGGGGCGCGGCTCGGCCGCCAACTCCGCCGTCTGTTATTGTCTCGAAATAACAGCGGTCGACCCGATCGGTCTGAAATTGCTGTTCGAGCGTTTTCTTTCCGAACAGCGGAGCGAGCCGCCGGATATCGATATCGACATCGCTCACAACCGCCGCGAGGAAGTAATCCAGTACGTTTATGAAAAGTACGGTCGCGAGCACGCTGCCATGGTCTGCGAGATTATCAGCTACAAGGGGCGTTCGGCGGTGCGCGATGTCGGCAAGGCACTCGGTTTCTCACTGCCGGAGGTCGATCAGCTGGCCAAGCTCCACGATCATTACAGCCGGGGTGAAGAGACCGCCGAGAGGATTATCGAGGCCGGATTCAACCCGCACGACCATCGAGTGCGCCTGCTGACGGCGCTGTGCGAACAGATCAGGCGGTTTCCCCGGCACCTGGGGATTCACGTCGGCGGTATGATCATCACCAGAAAGCCGCTTTCGCAGATCGTCCCGATCGAAAACGCCACCATGCCCGATCGCAGCGTTATACAGTGGGACAAGGACGATTGCGAAGCGATGCGGCTGGTCAAGATCGACCTTCTCGGACTGGGCATGCTGTCGCTGATTGATATCGCGTTCAAGCTGATCGAAAAGCATCACGGCGTTACGCTGGACATGGCTAAACTTTCCTACGATGACCCCAAAGTGTATCAGCTTCTCAGCTCTGCCGACACGGTAGGGGTGTTTCAGGTGGAATCGCGCGCCCAGATGAACACCCTCCCCCGTCATCGGCCGGACAAGTTCTATGATCTGGTGGTCGAGGTCGCCCTCATCCGTCCCGGCCCCATCCAGGGGGACATGGTCCACCCGTATCTCAGGCGGCGTAACGGCGAGGAGGAGGTCACCTATCCGCATCCGTCGCTCAAGCCGATCCTCGAACGCACGCTCGGCATCCCCCTCTTCCAGGAGCAGGGAATGCAGGTGGCCATGGCCGCGGCCGGCTTCAGCCCGTCGCAGGCCGATGAAGTCCGCCGGGCGATGGGACACAAACGGTCGGCGGAGAAAATGGACGCTCTCCGGGCGCGACTGGTGGCCGGTATGGTGCGCAACGGCATCGATGAAGAAGCGGCGCTTCGGATTTTCAAACAACTGGCGGCGTTTGCCGATTTCGGTTTTGCCGAATCACACGCCGCCTCGTTTGCCCTGCTGGTTTATGTGTCGTCATATATTAAGGTCTATTACCCGGCGGTCTTTTATTGCGCTATCCTCAACGCCCAGCCGCTGGGGTTCTATACGCCCTCGACTCTTATCTACGAGGCCCGCCATCGCGGTGTGAAAGTCATGAGCGTCGATGCCAAGAAGAGCCTCTGGGACTGCACGCTCGAAAACGGCCGCGTGCGGCTGGGCTTTCGATATGTCAAGAGCATGGGGGGGGCGGCTAAAGACAAGATCGAGGCGGAGCTGTCAAAAGGGCCTTTCCTCTCCCCCGCCGATTTTGTTTTTCGGACCCAACTGAACCAGGACAACCTGGAGCAGATGGCCCTGATCGGGGCGTTCCGGTCGTTCGGCCTGACACGCCGCCAGGCGCTGTGGGAAATGCTGGCCCTAGCCAACGACTCACCGGATATGATGGCGGTCGACTCCGAGGAGCACGGTCGGGGGTTTTTGCAGCCGATGATTATCGGAGAACGACTGGCGGCGGATTTCAAAGGGATGGACCTCTCCACCGGGCCGCACCCCATGCAGCTTGTCCGTCAAACGTTACAACATCAGAACATTCTGTCATCGCTGGATCTTCGAAGAGTGCCCAACAAGAAAATGATCCGGGTGGCCGGGATGGTGATTATCCGGCAACGGCCGATGACCGCCAAGGGGTTTATGTTTCTCACCCTCGAAGATGAGACCGGATTTGCCAACATCGTAGTCAAGCCGAACTATGTGAAGCGGTGTCGGAAAGCAATCATCTATTCGAAAGGTCTGCTGATACGGGGCGAAGTAGAACACAAGGACGGCGTGGTTAATGTAATCGGCCGCGAGTTCGTGCCGCTTCGGGTAGGCCGCCACGAAGTGGCGTTGAAATCGAGGGATTTCAGATGAACGAGTCATTGACACCACCGCCGCAAGAACGTTTCTTGTCTGCCAAAGCCCGAAGACGGACCTATGAAACCCGAAGATCTCATCCGCCAGATGAACGCCTATTACGACCGTCGCGCGCCCGACCACGACCGGTTTATGAGCTATACCGACAATGCGAATATGGAGGCTTTGTTAAAGCCCATCATAGACATCATCGAGCCGCACATCACCGACCGCAAGGTCCTGGAGATCGCCTGCGGCACCGGCAATTGGACACAGGTGCTGGCCAAGCGGGCCCGATCGGTCGTGGCAACCGATGTCAATGAATCAGTATTGGAGATCGCGCGCACGAAGCCTATCGAAGGGAATGTTACATTCAGGGCTCACAATGCCTACGCCGTGAACCAACTACAAGGGGATTTCGACGTGGCCTTCGCCGCCGACTGGTGGTCGCATATCCCCAAATCGATGCTCTCACCTTTCCTCCGGCGTCTTCACACCGCCCTCTCCCCCGGCGGTACGATCATAATGCTCGATATGACCGTGAGGGATTTATTCAGGGATGAGCCGTCTTACATCGACGAAGACGGCAATCGGGTAAGCCTTCGCGAGGTCGACGGACGGGAATACCCGGTAATCAAGAATTTCCCCGCCGAATCAGAATTGCGAGAGATGGTATCAGAATACGCCGCTTCTATCTCATATCACGAGTACGATGAACTGGAACGCTGGCTTCTGATCTGTCAGCTTAAGAGCTGACGGCACAAAAAAACAGGCCGCCGAAACAGCCGGTTCTTCTATTCTAACCTGGTCAGGTTCTATTCCTTCTCGGCCGGAGCCGGCTCCATCATCTTAGCCAGCTCTGTCGTGGTCTTGTCGGTAAACGCGTGTAGATCCGCGACTACTTCTGGGCTGTCCGATGTCATGATCATCACGTCGCCATGCTGGGTCTTGAGATACTCCCACTTGACACCTTTCATCATCAGGGCGCCCATGGCGGTGCACATACCGCACATCGGGACCATCTCTCCCTCCTCCATCTTCTTGCCGACTTCCTCCATCTTGACCATGGCCGCCCGGTAAGAAGGCAGGTAGTCTTTCTCGACCGTCGTCACGCTGACCATACCGTTGGCAATGTTGTGGTGTTCCCAGGTGCAATGGTCGAGCAGCTCGGGATCTTCGAGAAGATGTTTACAGAAACCACAATTCTCCAGGTCAAACCACGGTTTTTCTCCCACGTCCGCCGCCCCACCCGCAGCCGACAATAACAGCACTACTGCAAAACAGATCGTCATTACGGTCTTCATACTATCACTCCTTAATCT
>Ga0272444_10001633_pt1 | contig 21380 bp, 14 predicted proteins | sample SSMForm13_FD_201033 | JGI IMG/M metagenome (GOLD analysis project Ga0272444, IMG submission 201033) | Marine sediment archaeal communities from Little Sippewissett salt marsh, Falmouth, MA, United States - SSM-Form-13 | ecosystem: Environmental > Aquatic > Marine > Wetlands > Sediment ...
GTGTAAATGGAGGGGGTGGAACAGGATCGCTACCCCTTCCTGGAGGGAGAACAGAGTCTGAAGGGGGTTCGGGCCCACGAGGGATAACGGACCCACCGGAGACGCTGGAGATATGGGATTTTTGGAATCCTGGAGAAAGTGTAAATGGAGGGGGTGGAACAGGATCGCTACCCCTTCCTGGAGGGAGAACAGAGTCTGGAGGGGGTTCGCGTCCGCGGGGGATAGCTGATCCACCGGAGACGCTTGAGATATGGGATTTCTGGACGCCTGGAGGGAGCCTGGAGGTATGGGCCTTCGCAGGGGGTGAGATGGAATAGCGGCGTGATTGAGGGCGGTGAGGGCATTTGGTTGTGGGAATGTGGTGTCGGCGACAGGCGGCAAAGGGCGGAAGAAGGGGAAGTTGAAAAAAGTGGGTGTGGGGATTGAGTGATTGAGCTGGGTGGGGTAATGTGTATGCGTGGTGAAAGGCTGACGGGAGAGGGATGGAGAGGGTAGGATGAGGAGTTAATGTTTCACGTGAAACATTGAAAGAGGATCAGGGGACCAGAAAAAGGGCCCGTGTTTCTCGTCTGAATTTCCCAGTTTGAGGTGGCCTCACGGTTTACCGAGAACGACCAGGCTCCTCTCGATGCCCGAGTGGGGCAAACGGTATCCCTTCACTTCGACCTCTAGGCCCGTGGCCCTGATCTTCTCCTGGGCGCTTTCCAGTTCAGCTTCCACGGCTATTCCCTTCATGGCAATGATCATCCCTGGGGTGTGCAACAGAGGGAGTGCACGATCAACAAGGCTGTCCAGTTTAAATGCCGCCTTTGACACGATCACATCGAATGGGTGCCCCATGGTCTGAACCTCCTTTGCCAGCGCCTCCGCCCGGATATGACGGGCCTGGATGTCCTTAAGACCCAAGGTCCTTATCACATGCTTCAAGAAGTTGGCCTTCTTTCGTGAGGCGTCAACGAGGAGTACGTCTAAATCGGGCCGCATGACCTTAAGGGGCAGCCCCGGAAAGCCTCCGCCAGAGCCAATGTCCAATACCCGGGCGTCCGAAGGCACCAAAGAGACTAGGGGCAGGGTGTCAAGAAAGAGCTTTTCCGCCAGCTCCTTTGCGTCTGTGACGGCCGTCAGATTGGCAAAGCGATTCCACTCCACAAGCTCTCTCGCGTGCAGAGCGAACTGCTCAATCTGAGCCCGATCCAAATGGATTCCCAAGGCCCCTGCACCCTCAGTCAGGCATTCGTAGAATTGGGTCCATCTTGGTGACAGCCGCTCCTTTTCCTTTTTCAGTTCCACAATGGTCGCCCCCCAACCCCCTCCAGACACCGTGGCTTCTGAGAAGGAGGCCACGAAGGAGAGTTTCTTCAGCAAACCATGGACCCGATTCCTCTGAACACCTTTGCCCTTGCCGTGGATGATCCGAACAGAATAGATTCTTGCCTCGAGACACTCGGTCAAGTAATCTTCCACCAGGCTTGGGATGTCCTTAGGAAGAAAGGTGTGCAGGTCCAGGACCCCTTCGATAGGGATCTTTACGGGCATTGAACGCCCTTTGCGTACCGGTCCTTCCTCCATGGCCTGAGAGCATACTCAATTTGTCCGGAAAGGCAAGGTGCAGGGGTTTCAAAGATGGGTAGAAGGAATAAGATGGGTGGAAGGGTTCTCCTCGGGGCGCATTTTTCCATTGCAGGGGGGCTTCACAAGGCAGTGGAAACTGCATCCCAATATGGATGTCCTGTGTTACAGCTCTTTACCAAAAACGCCAGCACTTGGAAGGAACGACAGCTTTCTGCCCAGGAGATCCGACAGTTCGACCGGGCAAGACGGCAAAGCGACATAGAGGCGGTCTGCTCCCATGCTGCATATCTGATCAACCTGGCCTCACCTGACCGCCGTACACACGAAAGGTCTGTAAAGGCCCTTGGAAATGAACTGATGCGTTCAGCTCAACTCGGTATTCCATACGTGATCCTTCATCCAGGCGCCCACATGGGAAAGGGGGAAGACCGGGGACTGTGTCGTGTGGCAGAAAGCATCAATATAGTCTTTGGGCAAACCCCTGACGAGACCTCCCATCTCCTGCTTGAGACGACGGCGGGCCAAGGAACCAGCCTGGGTCACCGTTTTGAGCAGCTGGCTTCCATTGCAGACAAAGTGGAGGCCAAAGAGAGGCTTGGCTTTTGTTTTGACACCTGCCATGTCTTTGCGGCAGGGTACGATTTGCGCACCAAAAAAGCCTACGACCGAACCATGTCGGCCTTTGACAGGGTTGTGGGCCTGGAACGCCTCCACATCATTCACGTAAACGATGCAAAAAAGGGGTTAGGAAGTCGGGTCGACCGACACGAGCATATCGGCCAAGGTGCCATTGGAATGGAGGCCTTTGGCTTTATCATGAATGATTCCCGCCTCCGGTCCATGGCAAAGATCCTTGAGACCCCCAAGGGCAACGGCGTGGATCATGACCGTCTGAACCTCGAACGCCTGCGCGCCTTGGTCGTGGACGGAGACGTCTGAGGTCCCTTTACAAACTGAATACCAAGACTTATTATTGCATTGAGTTCGCCATCTGATAGGCGGGCGAAAGTGGAGGAAGAACGATTTCGGGATGTTTGCCCTTTGTGGCGGGGAGTGATTCATGGAGTACATCAAGATACGCTTTGGGAAGAATTTGGAACACATGCACACCAGACTTCAAAGCACCATAGACGAGATGTTTCGCCAGGTGAACCCCATGCTGATGCTACAAGAGCAAACATGGCGTCCACAGATGGATGTTTATGAAACGTCTGAGGAGATCGTTATCGTCGGAGAGATTTCCGGTGTGGATAAGGAAGACCTAGAAGTTGAAGTTGACAAGAAGGCCGTGAAGGTGACTGGAATAAGGCGCGAGGCGCCTCGCGTGCCAGGAATAAGATACCATCTGGCCGAGATTGCTTACGGTAGTTTCGAAAGGGTTCTGTTTCTGCCAACGCCGATAGATCCCGAGAACGTTCAGGCCTCTTATTCCAACGGTCTTCTGAAGATTACCCTATCAAAGGAGCCGCGTAAGCAACCTCGTCGGGTTCCCATTGACAATGCATAGGGTGAATCCATGGGCCTTGTCTTTTTGGGTGTTGATGTCGCCACTATCAGCCCTTGGGCCTCATTCGCAAGGGACAAACGGAATCGTATGAACTGCCGATGCCTTGCAGCTTGTTGGCAAGATGAACAGATGCAGAATCAGGAGATGTGATAATGACAGCAGATCCAAATAATACCGCCTCTCCACAGGCCGAACAACCCGCCAAGATCCCAGACGTTTTACCGATCTTGCCGGTCATGGATATGGTCCTCTTTCCCAAGATGGTGCTTCCTCTTGTGGTCCAGGGAGATGAGTGGCAAAAACTGGTAGATGAGGCCATGGCAAAAGACCGTCTCATAGGCCTTGTGGTTTCCAAGAGAAAAGACCTTGAGGGGGCTCACGAACCAGAGGATCTTTACACGGTAGGGACTGCAGGCCTTATTCTGAAGATGGCTAAGGACGATGAAAGAGGTTCTCAGCTGCTCGTCCAAGGGGTTGGCCGGTTTCAGATCAAGGAGTACGTCTCGGACAAGCCTTACGCCCATGCCCGCGTGGAACCGATTTTTGAGCAGACCGTCAAGACCATAGAAATTGATGCCATGCTTCAAAATCTCGTGGGCCTTTTTCAGAAGGTCGTAGAGCTTTCCCCATACCTCCCGAAAGAGCTGGCGGCCTTGGCAAAATCCCTGAATGATGGCGGGATGCTCGCAGACCTCGTTGCCTCAAGTCTCAACATTAGCAGAGACGAAAAGCAGGCTATCCTTGAAATGCAAGATATTCATGAACGCCTGAGAGATGTTTCTCGTTTGATTAACCGAGAGCTTCAGGTCCTCGAATTGGGACAGAAGATCCAGTCTCAGGTGAAACAGGATATGGACAAAAGTCAGCGGGAGTTTTACCTGCGCCAACAGCTTAAGGCCATCAAGGAAGAGCTGGGCGAAAAGGACGAAAAAACGGTAGAGGTGGAGGACTATCGGGCCCGCATCGAGGAGAAGGGTCTTCCCGAGGAGGCCAAGAAGGAGGCCGAGCGGGAGCTGGAACGTCTGGCCCGTATGCATCCCTCTTCAGCGGAGTTCACCGTGGCCTCAACCTATTTGGATTGGATGACCGCCCTGCCATGGAACGAAAGCACAGAGGACAAGCTGGATATCAAAGACGCCCAGGCGGTGTTGGACGAGGACCATTATGACCTGGAGAAAGTGAAGAAACGGATCATCGAATATCTAGCCGTTCGGAAGCTCAAACCAGATTCCAAGGGCCCCATCCTCTGTTTCGTGGGACCGCCGGGCACGGGGAAGACATCTTTGGGCCGTTCCATCGCCCGGGCCTTGGGGAGGAAGTTTGTTCGCCTCTCTCTAGGTGGCGTGCGGGATGAAGCCGAGATACGCGGCCATCGAAGGACCTATGTGGGGGCCCTCCCCGGCCGGATTATCCAGGGGATCAGGCGGGCTGAGACCAATAACCCTGTTTTCATGCTGGACGAGATCGATAAGGTGGGGGCCGATTTTCGAGGCGACCCCTCTTCAGCCCTCCTTGAAGTCCTCGACCCCGAGCAGAACTTCAGCTTCTCCGATCATTACCTGGATGTGGCCTTTGATCTTTCCAAGGTAATGTTCATTACTACTGCTAACATCCTAGATACCATTCCGCCAGCCCTGAGAGACCGTATGGAGGTATTGACTCTTTCCGGCTACACAGAAGACGAAAAGGTCAAGATAGCTCAGCGCTATCTCATTCCCCGTCAGCTGGAGGCTCATGGACTCACAATCGACCAGCTTACCATGACTGCCGGTGCCATCAGGGGAATCATATCCGGATATACCCGAGAGGCCGGGTTAAGGAATCTTGAACGGGAGATAGCTGCCGTGTGTCGAAGCGTGGCTTGCGTGGTGGCGGAAGGATGTAAGGGGTCAAGGCATGTCAAGCCAAGGGATATTAGCAAGTTCCTGGGTCCTGTCCGATTTCGGTCTCAGGCAAAAGAGCGCATATCAACCCCTGGCGTGGCACCTGGGCTGGCATGGACCCAGACAGGAGGAGACCTCATGTTCGTTGAGGCCACAAAGATGAAGGGAAGGCACGCCCTGACCCTAACGGGCCAGCTTGGGGACGTGATGAAGGAGTCTGCTAGGGCGGCTCTTAGCTTCATACGTTCTCACGCTGAAGAACTGGGCATTCCCGACGATTTTTACGAAAACCAGGAGATCCATATTCACGTCCCCGCCGGGGCGATTCCCAAAGACGGCCCGTCCGCAGGTGTTACCATGCTCTGCGCCCTGGCTTCGCTGCTTACTAATAAGCCTGTATTGAGCGATCTGGCCATGACCGGTGAAATCACCTTGAGGGGCCAGGTCTTACCCGTAGGCGGGATCAAGGAAAAGGTCCTTGCCGCGCACCGTGCCGGGATCAGAGAAATTATCTTGCCAAAATGGAATGAAAAGGACCTGGAGGATTTGCCCAAAAAGGTACTGAAGGCCATGAAGTTCCACTTTGCGGAGACTATGGATCAAGTATTGGAGACAGCCCTGTCACAGAACCAGCCGGCTTGAGTGACGGCCGAATGTTTTGCCTATTCCGGCGCGCGCTCCTCCTTTTTCTGAATTATTTCAAGAGTTTTTACGCTATAGCGGTCTGCTTCGAGGATACGAACTCGAAGATCTCCATCCGTGAAGGTCTCCCCTTTTCGAGGAATCCGTCCCATGTGATGCAGGACGTATCCGGCTGCTGTCTCGAAGCCAGCTTTCTTGATGGCAATGCCGGCCTCATCGTTGAGGTCGTCTATGTCCGTGCTTCCAGTCACTCGGAAGTGCCCGGGCTCTTCCTGCTGTATCTCCGGAATGTGATTTTCGTGTTCGTCCGTAAGTTCTCCGAAGATCTCCTCAATAATATCTTCCAGGGTCACAATCCCGAAACACGCGCCAAACTCGCTGACTACTATAGCCAGGCTTTCACGCTCCCGTTGCATCTCCACAAAAAGCTTATCGATCCGTTTTGTGTCAGGGACTAAGCGTGCCTGTCGCATATAGGGGCGGATGAAGGTTTTTCTGTCCTTGTCATAGAAGATGTCAAAGACGTTTACAAAGGCCACGATCTGGTCCACGCGGTCGCGATAGACGGGAATTCGGGTGTGGCCCTGTTCGCGCACCAGGGCGAGCAGTTCGTCCGTGCGGCCTGTTTCAGGGATTAAGGCCACGTCTGAAATGGGAACCATCACTTCGCGAACAATGGTGGTGGCATAGTCCAGGGCCGATTCCAGCATCTCCTGCTGGTGCTGCCGAAGGCCTCCGCTTTCAACCGATTCTTCAAGGACCATCTTGATTTCCTCGCGGGTTGTATAAAGACTCTTTGGCTTGCGTCGGAAAATACGGAAGACCAGATTGGTGACTAGGCTAATGGGAAAGGTGATAGGCGCCATGATCCAGGACAAGAATCTCCAAATGATAGCAGCTCTTCCCAAGGCCTGTTCAGCGTGGTACCTGAAATAGGCCTTGGGAACGATCTCGCTAAAGACCAGGAGGATCGCCGTCATGACTGCCGTTGCCACAAGGGGCGCCAAAGAGCCCACCCAGCGGTGACATATTACCGTGGCGATGACGCCCGCTGCTATGTTGAAAACGTTTGTGGCGATGAGGGTCGCAACGAGGCTACGTTCCTTTTGGTCTAGGAGGCCGAGGGCCTGATTGGCTCTGTTCAAGCCCTGGGAGGCCAGGTGCCGAAGGCGTATTCGGCTTGCCGAAACCAGGGCTGTTTCGGAACCGGAGGCAAAGCCACTACCCACAATGCAGATTAGTAGTAGAAGCAATTCAACCATCACCTTCAGATCTCTCCTCATTCAATCGCCTAATGCGACAGCTCACGATTCGGTGTCGCCTGGCTTCAGCCACAGTAAACAGAGCGCCGTTTCTTTCAACGGTCTGACCTGGGGTAGGGATCTCTCCGAATTCATCGCACAGATATCCGTTCAGTGTTACGGACTCGCTGGCTGGAAGGTCTAGCCCGCAGACGTCATTTACGCGGTCTATTGCAGCCCGGCACAGTACGAACCACTCGTTTGGCCCAACGGACCGGATCAGCTCTTCCGCCTTTTCGTATTCGTCATAGATCTCGCCGACGATCTCCTCAACCAGGTCCTCCATAGTCACAATGCCGGAGGTAGCGCCGTATTCGTTTACGATGACAGACATGTTGATAAGCTTATTTTGCATGTGTCTAAAGATGCGGTGCGTACTCGCACCTTCAGGGAAGATGGCTACGGGGTTGAGTAGCTCACGGATGCCACGGTCTGGATTGAGAAAGAACTCCTTGGTACCTACAAAACCCACCACGTGATCGAGGCTCCCTTCGGAAATCGGTATCCGGGAATGGTGGGCTTCTGTCATTAACTGCTCCAACTGCTCTCTAGTAATGTCCAAAGGGGCCGCTACAATATCCACCCGTGGGGTCATGATTTCCTCGGCCGTCGTCTCAGAGAAGCGCATGATATTGCGGGCGATGCGTCGTTCTTGCGACGTGATCGTTTCCTTGCGCCCAGCTTCATCGAAAAGAACTTCCAGCTCCGATGGACCAAAGGCCCCACGCACTTCTTCATGCACCTTGAGACGCCGCAGAATGTAGCGAGACAGGTGGTCAAAGAGAACCACTACCGGTCGAGATACCTTGGAGAAAACATGGAGCGGCAATATGGCGGCTTGGGCCACAGGCCTTGCCTGACTGACTGCAATGGTTTTTGGAATGATTTCTCCGATAAAAAGAACCAAGAGGGAGTCAACGACAATGGCGGCAGAGAGCTTGTGTGTGGGCAAGAGCCTTGCAAAAAGCAGGGCGGCCGTCGCTGATGTGGCGACATTGACAAGGGTGTTTCCAAAGAGTATCGTTGAAAGCAACTGCCGTGGCCGTTTCAACATGTTGTCAATGAGCGTGGATCGTTTTGACTTGCTTTCTCGGATACGACGGCGTTCAATGCGATCCAGGCAAAAGAGAGCCGTTTCTGTTGCCGAGAAGCAACCGGAAAGGAGAAGTAGAAAGGCAAGTAATCCTAAAAGAATAACTACACCTGTCGAGGGGTCGTCCAACAAGATCTCCACGCTAAGGTTTCAGAGTACGGGGCCGTGTTACAGAACCCCTGCAAACAGCGGAACCCGCTGAAACTCACCTAAAATACGACGGAAAAAGTCTTTAGGTCAAGGGAAAACATGCATTTAAAGAACTCGGCCTTGTAGGGTCATGTCAAATGGGCCACGGCCCCTCCACCCATTGTGGCGGCCCGAATTTCTATCATGAAAGGATCCTCGCACAGGACAGCCGCAGCTATTCGCCCCTGGCGCGGCAGTTGTAGAAAGACCCTTTGGCATTGGTGGCATCAAGACCATATCGATGGTTTCTACCGAGGTGCCTGGCCTAAGTGCCTGAAAGATTTTGTATTTTGTTTGACAAAAGGCTCGCTATATGATATAAAAAACGCTGTAAGACTAAAGAACGTCTTTATTTGGCGTTTTCTATTTCTTTCGGCCGCCATGTGAACATCCTGGTCGATAAGGAGGACAGGAAAATGTACTCAAAAATCGGTTTGTCGGTCGTGCTCGCTTTTGTTCTCATGGTGTCTGCCGGACTTGCTATGGCAAGCCCACCGGTTCCTCCGCCCACAGAGGGCTTCAATATTACCACCACCGTGGACTGTGAGATGTCGGCAGGAGACTTCACGGAGACAGAGGGGTTTACTTGGACGTGGGTGCGGGACATGGACACCGAGTGGGTCATCATTCCGAGTACGCTTGCGTACCCTGGGGTGGATCAATGGTTGGAATATAGTGGTCGCGCAGCTCAGATTCGTTACACGGAGGAGATGCAATCCACCGACACCTCCTTCTTCCAGTTCAAGAAGGGTTTTGTCGCTGCATCTGACGGTGCTGACACTGCCGGCAATAACCTCAGTGTTGACAAGAATTATGGCTATGTGGCTTCAGAAGCCAGCCTCATAGCCAATGCGGAGAACAAGGAAAGGGTGGGGCTCAGCATCGTAGCCTATGGCGACGATGCTGGATTGGATGATATGCCTTCTCTCTGCCCCTGGGCTTCGGCCGATGTCATACCGGCAACAAATGAGTTTATTGCTATGGGCAGCGACACAAGCACCACAAGTGTCATGGTCTCTGACACGGAAACAACTGCCGTGGCAACCAGGGCACCAGAGGTGGATCACAGCATTTCGGCCGTGGGGGTTGGCATGGCACAGGGGCTCATGAAGGTGGCGTTGATGGAAGGCGATGACTACTACGATCCCATATTTGATCCTATGATCGGTTTGGACCCCAATCTCGTCAGCAAGACCGACTACAGCGAGAAATCAACGGCTTCCGGGACCATCGAGAAGTTTTCCAAGGCCATGCACTATCATTCGACGATCCCTCAATGGCAAATGCCCGAACCCTGGTATCAGCTCCAGTAATCTTAAAGGCTTTTCATGCATAAAAAAGGGAGCCCCAATAGGGCTCCCTTTTTGTTTTCGAAGTTTGGGTGGCGACGCACTCCCTTCTTCACCATCCAAGCGTCAGCAAGGAGACAACCCTTTGGCGGATGTAAAGAGATGCGTCACACAGGGGTGAGGTTCATACTCCTCAAGCGGCAGAGGTAAAGCAGAAAGGCGCGGTAAGCTCCGGAGCCGGGGTCGGTGTCTCATCCCATGTCTTTTTATAGGTGCGGCGAGACTAAATGTCGCCACCGGCCCCAGAATACTTCCGCAATGAAATAATAAGCACGAAACACTGCCGGGTCAAGAAGTTGGGAGGTTTGCGATCATGCTTGCCCTTGTTGCTGCAAGCATGGTGCCAAGGCCACTATATGATAGTTTTATTCGTAAATTTAAGCCGTTAAATTGTAACATGGGAAATCGCCGTGATGAGAGTTACAAAAATAATGTCTCTTATTGGTAACAGGGGTGACAAAACCGTCACTAAAGAAGAGAGTCTCGCAAAAAGTCCAAAATGGCCCATGGTGAAATAACACCTAAACATGTTTCGAGGTTTCTAGAAAACGACACGGCTCTGGTTTGGGCCTTTTCTATGCAATGGAAGCCTCGGGATGGGGAAATCCGCTTCTATTCGGCCTCCAATGCCTTTAGTAGCTCTGCGGAGATTGTGGGTGGCAATGGCTGTAGGCCTTCGTTCAGCGAACTTTCCCAACCCTCTGTTGCCAAATCCCGGGGGCATAAGTCTTGAAACACCCACTGTTGGTGGAAACGAGGGGTGAGAAACTTGAGTAGATGTATTTCGCAGGGGCAGACTAAAGGCGTTCTATCATTGTTTCGAAGTCTTCACTTACCGATTTGAACTGTACACCGACTCCTTCCTTGGTGGTTCGCACAACCCTGCCGGTGGCATTGACTGGTTCTTCCTGATCATCAGGTGAAAAGATGAGGGTAATGTGCTGTCCAACGGCCAGGTATGCACAGCTTTCCACAAAAGCGCCATCAGTACTAATGTCGGTGACGACATCCTTGAAGATTTTGTCTTCGACGACGTAGCGCACCGGCAAAGCACATGGTTTTCTGGCGATTTTTCTCCGCTCCCAATGCTCCAGCAATCCAAAAAGTTGCCATTCCTCCAACAATCCCAAGAGGGTCCTTTGCTGCTCAGAAGATGCACAGTCTGCGAATCTAGCAAGATTCCTTGCAACTTCTTTCAACCGAGCTGTCACCCGGGCCTTTTCAGGTTGTGAACCAGAATCTTTCATGGCAGTAACAACACCCCAAATCTTTACAAATAAAACCACATGTTACGGCAGAATGCAACAGAGAAATAAAAAAGCGACAGAAAACCATGAGGAGAAAAAAGAGGGACCCAAAAGGGACATGGGACTATTTCAGAAATGAGGTTCTCGCCCCCTATCAGCTCCACTGCGCGGGGATCTTGATGATGCGTCAATTAAGTAGTAAGTCTGGAGCATGCCGCGGCGTGGCACGGGTCCTGTAAAAAGGCAAGCCAAGTTGTCGGCCATGTATCACTGGACAACAAACCGCTAGGATTGAACGACTCCCTCAAAGCAATCTTCACCAAGCTTTCCTTCTGGTGCTCTGAATTGATTGGGTGGAAGGTGTATGATGTGGGGTGTGCGCACAGAACCAGGGTGAACGGCAGGATACGTCAATCCGCTCCTCCCGCTCGTTTACTTGGCCGAACGCCTTATACCCGGCACACTTCTCTCTACTCTCGCATCGTGATTGAGGCACCCCCCGGGGCTTTCAAAAAACCCTATTAGTAGAGTATTCGGTGTCTCGTAAACAAGTTGAAGTTCAATATTCAATGAGTCCACACACTTGGCACGACTTGGAATGGGGCCGGCGGAAAGGTTCAGTGACAAGAAATCAAAAATGGAAAACGGCCCATTCCGTAGGCACATCAATGAGAGTGGGCAACAAAGCCGACGAGCCCGAAAATAGCGACTGCTATGCCGAAACCAACGTAGATTGTATTAGAGATACTTGTCTGTTCAATCGAACTGATCAAGTGTGAATTGAAGGCGTAGCTCCAATACAGAAAAAAGGAGTAGTTTATAAGCAACGCCAGCTTGAGTCTTCCCACGATAAGAAATGTAGTACTCAGTGTTAGAAGCACCATGATTTGGAGCACAGGAATATCCACTTGTGCTGTCTGAAAGAATTCCATTTTTATCTCCTTTTCATAGCAGTCATCAAAGATGGATTCGTAAAAAGTCCATTTTTCTCTCTCTCCGTGAACATTTTGGGCGCACTTGTAATGGCCGGCTAAAATGCTGAAACTCGGCTAACATCCCGACTTATCAGATATTTTTACGCCGAAGAGCCCACGTGCCTTTCTCCTCCGCCACGGCGGACTCAATGTCGTTCGCAAAAGACTTTTTACGAAACCCGCATCAAATGAGCCCCCAAAAAAGGCCCATCTCCCTCGCGGAAGTGGGCTCAACTGCCAAGAAAAAGCTGGGCAACCCCGCTATCCGCTTTAGGCGGACCGGAGGCTTTGCGTCCCACTCTTACGAGAGGTTTGCCTTTGTTACAACATGTCTGTCCGTAGATGGCATCGGCAGGCTCGTGAAAAAACTTAAGGACTTTTTTCAGTGCCCGCAAAAAAGAGCGCAACAGCCCGAAAAACGCCAATTATTATCGTCGGTTCCGGGGGGGTAACCCACGGGAGCCTTCCCCGCATTTTTCCATTATTGGCCTATGCAGACTTCGCATTTCCTTCGTCCTGCTCGTGCATCAAGATGTGCGTAAAACTTTTCCACAAAGTGGAAAAGAATGGGTCATGCCATGGCCATACTTCTTCACACTCGCAGAGAGTGACCGCCCTCCAAGAGATCATAACCATGTTAAATCACTAAACTAGAGCCGAGATGACAGGTCTGGCGCAATTCTTGCGAAAGACTCCTATCTTTGAGCTGTTGTCTACCGCCCTATTTTTATTCTTCACGCATCTAGATTACAGCATTGGAGGAGAACCGTGCTATTGAGAAAGACACGTAGACCATATCTGTTCTGGCTTTTCTGGGGTGTTCTGTTTTCCCTCATCTCTGGGGGGACGGCTTTCGGGCTGGGTCCCGTAAACCTGGACGGGACACTGAACGAATGGGCATTTCTTGACCGCCTCGACCCTGCACCGGGCCAGACGCCATCCGGATACGAGCTGTACGGTCGTTACGAGAACGAGACCTACTACTTTGGCATCGAAACCGATGGCATACCTATAGGCTCGAACACTACGATCTGGCTCAACACCGACCAGGACCCCAGCACCGGTGTGGGTTGGGCTGGCGGGGCTGAATTCTACGTCAATCTTATCGTTGACTCGACACCTCATCTCTACGATAAGGATTGGCGTTGGGTTGGCGGGCCACTGGTCCATGCTTACGGCAGTGGCGACACCGTCATCGAGATTGCCCTGCCTGAAGCCCTCATGGGCGCGTCAGTCGGCGACATAGACATCTTCATGGATATCAATGATGCTGTCTCTTTGCCGGCAGATTATGCCACCGACCCGCCGTATACCTTGAACCTTTTTGGTGAATGGAGTTCGCTCGACCGCATGGACCTCGCACCGGTCCAGAAGGAACCGGGATACGAGCTGTATGGTCATTACGAGAGTGGGACCTATTACGTCAAGATCAAGACCGACGGCACTCCCATCGGCCCGAACACGACGATCTGGCTTGACATTGACCAGGACCCCAGCACCGGTAACGGGATATGGGGTTGGCTCGGCGGTTTTGAATTCAAAATAAACATCTATCCCGTCGACTCGAGCCCATATCTATACATACCCCAGGATCCGGCAGACATTTACGTCTCGCCGCTTGTCCATTCATACAGCAGTGGCAACACCGTCATCGAGATTGCCCTGCCCGAAGCGCCGATGGGCACTGCAATTGGCGATATCGACATCCTCATGGACATCAATGATGCTCTTTTCCTACCAGGAGATTATACCAACTACCCACCATATACCTTGACCTATCAGGGATTGCCGGAACGCACGGACTTCAGCAAGCGGGTGGGCATCGTGTTCTCACAAACCACCTCTGACAACTTCTTCAGTGACAAGGCGTACGCACAGCTCTTCCAAGCCATGCAGCACCAGACCATGATGGCCGGCATCCCTTTCGTGGTGCTCACGGAAGACGATCTCATGGACATCACCAACCTGGTGAACCTGGACGCTCTGATCTTTCCGTATTTTGCCAATGTCTCCCGTGCCAATCTTGCCCAGACCAAGACAACCCTTCTCAAGGCCGTGTATGGATGCCAGATTGGTATCATTACGGCAGGCAACTTCATGACCAACGACGAGACCGAGGCGGTCTTCCTTCCCAATGCCTACACCAGATCGAGACTGCTGTTGGATGTACAGCCTTTACAGCCTATCAGTTCCTGGGGGCCCGTCGATTTCGCAGTGTTCGCCGCGGACAATACCCACCCGGTGATGAAGGACTACGCTGCCAGCGAAGAGATTCTCGCCTATACAGGAGGCAACAACTGGACGGCGAGTTACAGCGGGACGGCGACCACGCCTGTTGTCCTGGCCAATCAGAACATTGCTGGCGGATCCTTCAGCGCGGTGCTGGCCACCGAGACTGGTGGCCGGAACGTCCATTTTGGATCGGTCTCCGTGATGGGTGACGGCAATCTTGTTTGGCCCGCCCTGCGCTGGGTCGTCTACGGCCGCCAGACACCCGTGGGCCTGAAGCTTGGCCGGTTCGACAGTCTTTTTCTTTCCCGGACGGATATGGACGAGTCCAGGTTCCCAGACAATGTCGCGACCGTTGAGGGTTCTCTGCTGGATATCATTACTGCGTGGGAGGGCGCTTACAGCTTCGTAGGCTCCTTCTACATCAACATCGGCGACAGCCCGCCCGATGAGATGACAGACTGGGATGTGTCCGGACCCCTCTACCAGGACTACATGGCCCTGGGCAACGAGATCGGGACACATTCCTACACCCACCCAGACGACATTGACGATGCGAGCGTGGACTTGGAGTTCGAGTTCAATCAATCCAAGACCGTTATCGAGAACGAACTCGGCATTACGGTCCAGGGAGCTGCCGTGCCGGGCAATTCAGAGAGCCTCGTCACCGACTTAGGGTTTCCTGAAAAAGTGGTCTGATTGCAATTTGCGGCGGTTTGCCGCTATCATTTTCGATTTAAGTGCCTTACGTTCATTTCAAATTGGATCAGAATTCACTGCTGAGAATGCCAATTTTGTATTTGCTGCCGTTTTGTTAACCCAAGAATGAAAGGATCGCCCCTGAAAAAGAAACAAAAAAATGGCTTTGAGCCATTTCTCCAAATTCATTACCAGGAAGGTGATTGAGATCGATGTTTTACTAGTAAAACTCAGCTTTGTCATTATCCTGTTTAAACCATAGCGTCGTTTGCCCAGACCGAACTTCCCTTCTATTGGGATCCGGTCTAATTCATCCTGGCGTGCTTGTCGACTGGCCGCTTGAAGCTTGGCTTCGTTTTCCCCGGTTGGTTTCGGAGGCCTGCCTAACTTGGGTCCTGACATGCGAATACCATGCTTCTTACAGAACCTTCTATTGCCCTGGGTCCGGTAAATCTTATCCGCAAGAACCGATTCGGGATAAAAGCCATGCCTGGCCTTGTAGGCATTGATCTGATCTATCAGATCCGTTGATTCATTGAAATTGTTCCAGCTGATGCGATCAGCAAAAACAAAGCCTTCAACAACACTGGCTGAGATCTTTGCACCAAACTCCGTACTGGAACCGGCTTTACCTCGTTTAATCGGCCTTACGTGAGGTTTGTTAATACTCACGATTCGATCATCGATGCGAAGGCTGTGATGATCATACATCCACTTTTGCTGGCGGTAAACTTCGCTGATCACCAGCAGCGTTTTATACTGCCGCCAGCTAAGATGCAGCAGGCTGACCGTCTTGTTCTGTTCGGCAATGCTTTTCAGGTTGCGACCCAGATAGCCAAATTGCTTTCTGATTGATTTGCGTAGTTTGTTTTTATGGACACGCTTGCTCTTTGATACGCTTAAAAATTCTTTCCTTGCCTTGCGCCGATATGTCCGGGGTTTCTTGGTACCTTGCGGCATGTGCTTGTGTAACTCGTCAATAATTTGCTCGCTGTGTTCACGAGCCTTGTTGAGAAGTTTCATGTCTGTTGGAAACGTGATATCCTCTGGAGCACAGGTTGCATCAACAAGCAATTTTCCTTTGTTGCGTGACCCGGATGAACCTTGAGGCTTGTCTTTATCATTTTTGGTGTTCTTTGATTTAGCCTTCGTCTGCTCCATTGCGGCACTGGCGATCATCTCATTGATATGGTTCAACGTATCGGAAGGAAACCGTTTGCGGAAATAAACAAACATCGTCGGGTGAAAAAGCTGTTCATCTTCATATTCCTTGAGCCCTAAGAAATATTGGAGATAGTGATTTTCTCGGATTTGTTCAACCGTTTCTTCATCGCTGGCACCAATACGCTCTTTGATTATCAATGCTCCCAAGGCCACACGGACAGACATTGCCGGGGCGCCTTGACCCGTACCGGCAAGACTCGATGCGTAAACTTTTTCTACTTCTCTCCATGGTATTAATTTGGCTAAGCGGACCCAGCGATTGTCACTGCGCAACCTTCCGCCAAACGGAAGATAAAAATCTTCAAATTCGAGTTGTTCTTCATTATGTCGGTACATTTGCTTCCATCCAGGTGCAAGGGTTTTTTGGGTAATCATCAAATTGCTTTGCACTTTGTGGAGAGTATTTTACATCTAATTAATTGTTATTACCAGCTTTATTATTGTTTCAGGAGACCCGACTTAGTCCTCGACCAGTGGTTTTCTTATGTCTCTGGGACTTACGCCAACGTGGGATCAGGGTACCCGGGTGCCTTCGGCTTCCTAACACCTGATTTCAACAATGTGTATTTCAACCTGAACATGAAACCCGATTTCACCTTGATTCAATGGCAGGGCAAGACACCGACAGAGGCCGTGCAGATTTGGGAAGAAGAATTCAATGCCCTGAGCTTCCACGCCTCCACGCCCATCATCCACTGGCTGTGGCACGACTACGGCGCCACAAAGTTCGAACCGGGCTACACCTGGGAGATGTATGACAACACGCTGGCCATGGCATTCGGTGCCAATACGGAGTTCACAACCTTGGCCAACGCCTGCGACCGAATCAATGCCTTCACAGCGGCCGATCTGACAGTAACGGAAAACGGCGCCATCACGGCCCAGGTGGCAGGCACGGGCATGGGTCAGTTTGCACTCTCCGTGGACAGTGACGACGTTATCCAGAGCGTCACCGACTGGTACGCCTACAGCGACCGGACTGTCTTCGTCCCTCGCAACGGCGGCACCTTCACCATGCAACTGGGACCAACGCAAGATGAAAGGACCCGGATTGTGTCGCTTCCCATGCGGGCCGATCTCATCTCCGTGACAGGCGATGGCGAAGCTCTGGACTTTGCCTTTGAGGGAGAAGGGGAGGAGGTGGTCCGTCTCAATATTCCAGACGGCGAGAAGCCCCAGATTGACGGTCCGGATTCACACGTATTGAATGGCACCATATTGGAAATGCAGTTTGCTGCCTCTGGCGTTCATGGGGCCTCCATTTCACTCGTTCCCATCACCTACGAACTGACCATGGAAGTGGTCCCCGCAGGGGGGGGTACGACCGATCCAGTGGTAGGGAGCCACACGAAGGGTTGGGAGGAAGAGGTGGCGATCACGGCCACAGCGAAACCCGGCTATGCATTCAGTCACTGGACCGGAGATGTGGCTGATGGCGGTGCTCAAACGACCACGGTGACAATGAGCGGGAATAAGACGGTGACCGCCCATTTTTCGCCTATCACCTATGAGCTGACCATGGCCGTGGACCCTGCAGAGGGGGGGACGACCGGGCCAGAGGTCGGCACGCACACGAAGGGTTGGGAGGAAGAGGTGGCGATCACGGCCACAGCCAACGAAGGCCATAAATTCGACCACTGGATCGGTGATGTGGCTGATCCTGATGCGGAAAGCACCACAGTGATGATGGATGGTGATAGAACAGTCACCGCCCACTTCTCACCTGATATAGGAAGCGCTGCCAAGTCTATGGCCGCCATCTATTTGCTACTCCTTGACGACGCAAGCGGCAGTGATTCAATCAGTCATAGGTAGTTGAACCTCTTTGATTGAGGTCCTCAACGGGCTGTTGCGCACATGTCTTCTCCCTTGGTTCTGAGCCGATTCTTGGTACATCTAAGGCTGCTCCGGTACGCCTCCGGCGGGATTGGCCAAGGTGTATCGCCCAAAAATCGGCTCAATGATCCCCTCAAAGAGGTTTCGGTTTGGGCAACAGCCCGGTCGAGTCGTGGCGCCGGCTTGCCTTGAAAGAGTTCTGTTCCCAGCATTGGGTCGAAGCAGACGCCTTTCACCAATTTCCAAAATGCTTCACTGCCTCTTTATCGCTGCCTTGCCAGGTGCGGCAACAGGAAAATCGATTTTGAAAGGCCGTTCACACCACACAGCTTCATGTAGGCGGAGAAGCCTTTCCGGGGAATTCGAGAACGAAGGGGGTGCCACAAGGCGGGTGGAATGAATAGTCTAAAGGGACAGTATCACCGCTTCCAGATCGCTGCTTGCCGTGGTGAATTTTACGCCGATTCCCTCTGGGACCCTCCAGACGATTCGGCCAGAGATCTTGATGGGCTCTTCCTGTTCAGTCGATGAGAACATCAGTGTAATGTGCTCTCCAGGTGAAAAGGCTACAGCGGTTTCGATAAAGGCCCCGCCAGCACTTATGTTCTTCACGAAGTCCTGAATGACGCGATCCTCTGTGGCACAAGTGACAGGGATGGAGCAGGGTTTTCTGGGGTGCTGCCTTCGGTTCCTTTCCCACATCTCCTCAAGGGAAATCAAGATTCTTTGTTGCTCTTCTTCAGACGCATGGTCAATGTGCGCAGATATCTCATTGAGCAATTCTGTCAACCGGGCCTTGACAGGGGACTCTTCAGCTTGTTGGGTGGAATCTTTCATGGCAACGACTGGGCTCCAGATCTTTATTGACATAACCACAGGTTACAGAAGAATGCAACAGAGAAGTGTCACGGGGCCAGCAACCAACCAGGAAAAGGACTTGTATTTCAACGAGATGGTAAGGTTTGGGCTGTGATCAGCTCTTAGCAGCAAAAGGTTGTGCTAAGCCTTACCTTGGACGGTCGCCCCTGGATGTGGAAAAAGGCTTGTCAGCGCGGGACGATCAGTGCTGACTTCTATTATGGTTTGAGGACAATAAGCACTACCGGATGTGATCATATGAGCCCCCGTAGCTCAGGGGATAGAGCAAAGGATACCTAAACCGAATTAGACCCAACGAGAAGGCCAACGATTTCAAGGACTAAACTGATTTCGTTGGCTTTTTTTGTGTCCGTGAAATTGGGGTTTGTTCGGAGTTTGGCTTCTTAGGCCTGGGCCAGTTTAATGCGGGCCAACACTTGGAGATTGTAAGCAACGATACAACTCCAGACGTATGGTTTGAACCCTTTTCAGCCCGACCAGCTACAACGAGTCAAGCCGAATGCTCGTTTCAGCGTTGATATGCTGGCTTCAATGCCGGCGGGGAAGTTTCTCAATTTGCGATACACCCAATTGCTTTTGGCCATGTCAATGACGGACTAGCCATATTTCTTTGAAAAAACGACATCCTTCACCCCATCGCTCTTTGCAAATGCCAAGTTGTCTTTGGAGGCAAAAACACCGTCTGCTGCAGTCTGTCGAGGCATTTGCCCATATTGATCTTTATGGCGTATGAGTATCTGTCCATAACGATCGGCATCGGAAGGGCTACCGCGCTCAAAGAGACAATCTAAAATCACATTAGAACGACCTCCGGCAGGAAAAATCTTGTGCCCATACGCAGTGTCCCTATTGCCCTTGACGATGATATCGGTATGAGTTTCAAAAAGAGAGACGGCCTTTTCTCAGGCCGGAATTTCTTCGCCTCTCAATACCCGGCGTTGAGTCTGATCCATGACATGTTTCAACAGGTTAATGGCCCGAGCAAGTTTCTCTGCCAATGCACGAGCCCGGAGAGAATCATGAATGTCCCGGCCAACAAATGAATCCAGGACCGGAATAGCCTCTTGGGCGCAGCAGCAAACTCTTTCAGCATAATGAAGCATGTGTTTATAGGCTGCCAGCCTTTTTTTAGGCTATTTAGCGTGTTGGATCTTGACCCGTCGTCTCTTTACTCCTCTTCGGTGGTCGGAAAAGCGATAGGTCGGTGGACGAGATAATCGAGTCCCCTCAACAAGCCGACGGGTAATGACCCGCACCCCATAACAAAGATGCATCAGTCGGGTAATGAATATCGGTCTCAATGGCAGTTGAATCGATGCCAGCACGTTTTTCCAACATAGAAATTCACCATCGGCCCGCAATAGGACATTTTGGACACAACCGGGGAAGTGGTGTTTTCTGCTGGCAATAAATGCCCCGGCCTCTTTTCCGTAACGGTCGAGTCTTTGCGCCGTTTTTCGGTCAAGTATTCGCGGGGTTGTTCGATAAAGCATACCAAAGGACGAAGCGCTTGCTTGCATCGCTGGTTTGTATTGTGGCCCTCGCGAGCGCCGTGCTGGTTGCCATAAACTGTTTTGACGGTCCCATCGATGTTGATGCGGGTCCGGTAAAATTGGAAATCACAAAGCTGCCAGACGGGTTCGCGAAGAACACTCATCACTTTTAGCAGGGATTTGGCTTGATTGGCCCAAGGGTTGTCCACCTAGCGCCGCCTCTAAGCAGATATGAACAAAGTGCCAGATTCGATTGAACCCAACAAACAGTAGCATCAGGGTGCACACCATCATCGAATAATTCTCCAGCTTGGGTTCACGGGACGTGGGTTGATAAGCAGAGTCAAAGATTCTACGAAAATGAACCAAATCGAGAAATTTGATCAGGGCCAACAGCCCGCCAAATGGGGTCAATTGCCCCGTGCGGGTCTCATAAACCGGGGAAACATTGATTGTTCTGGCTCTCGCGCGATTTTTACGAAATTCTTTACGAATGCGGCTTTTCCTGGTATTATTCTTACGCTTTTTTACCATTTGGATGCCTCCTGTTATAGCTGTTATGGTTTGGGCACACCGTTGCTACAATGGGATTCCCAAATGGTTTTTTGATTTTTCAAGACCTTTTTGATGCAAGATTGAGGTAATACTTGACGGGCTGTTGCCCAAACCCAGATTTCTTCGAGCCGTTCATTGAGCCGATTCTTGCCAATACATCTTGGCGAATCCGCAGGAGGCGGACTGGAGCAAGGCTTAGATGTATCAAACATCGGCTCAGAAGGCAGGGAGAAGACGTTTTGGCAACAGCCCTTAAGGTCCCACCCTGGGCTTTTCTTGGACGGTAAACAAGGGTCGGTCAGGAAACCGTAAGCCAAGCACCAGATGTCGTGTCAGTTGGTGAGTGGAGAGGAAAGGAGCGAGATATGAAACAATGTGTTTGCCTTCTGGCTGTAGTCAGCCTCCTTGCTTTGGGCATTAGCTGTAACCTGTGGGCGCAGGAATCTATTCAAGGAGGGAAAGAGGATCTTCTCTTTATGGAAATACCGATGGTCGTTGCTTCTTCCAAGCGGGAACAACCTCTTGTTGAAGCAGCCTCATCCGTAAAAATAGTAACTGCTGAGGATATCAAAAATTCCGGCGCCACAAACTTGGGGGATGTTTTAAGATCGGTGGCTGGTCTTGACATAAGAGAAGCCCATGCAGGGCAGCATGTGATAGGGATTCGCGGTTTTTCAGATACCTCACATGTGCTGGTTACAATAGATG
>Ga0272444_10001634_pt1 | contig 21376 bp, 17 predicted proteins | sample SSMForm13_FD_201033 | JGI IMG/M metagenome (GOLD analysis project Ga0272444, IMG submission 201033) | Marine sediment archaeal communities from Little Sippewissett salt marsh, Falmouth, MA, United States - SSM-Form-13 | ecosystem: Environmental > Aquatic > Marine > Wetlands > Sediment ...
AGCACGCCAGTCTTGTGGCGATGGATGAATTCGATATCCTCCGGGGATAGCTCCTGGCCTTCAGATTCCAGGTCCACCGTCTGTCCCCCGATCATGCCCCGGGAGCCAATGGCCCGGGCCACCTCTTCGGTCAGAGAGGCCGGTGCGGTTGATGCCAGAATTTCGAAGGCCAGGGCGTGCAAAGCGTCGCCCGCCAGAACGGCGATGCCCTCGGGAAAAGCTTTATGAAGGGTCGGTTTTCCCCGGCGAACATCATCATCGTCCATACAGGGGAGATCGTCGTGAATCAACGAGTAGGTGTGGATCATCTCCAGGGCGCAGGCCGGGTCCAGAGCTCCCTCTTCCCGTCCGTCCGCCAACTGCGCTGTGATCAGGGTCAAGATGGGCCTGATTCGTTTGCCGCCGGCGAAAACGCTGTAGCGCATGGCTCGGTGGACCGAACGGGGACGTTCATCCTGACCGGGCAGCAGTGCTTCAAGACGACCGTTGATCAGGCTGGCCTGACGACGGAGGTATTCTGAGAACTCCATCATTCCGCCTCACCTTCATTCTGACCTTTATGGTCCTCAGCTTCAACTTCGTCTATGTTCTTATCCTGAAGATGTTCGGCCGGCTCGAATATCTCCACGGTCTGCTGTGAAAGCCTGTGGATCTTTTTTTCCGCCTGCTGCAGCCGGCGTCCGCACAGCTTGACCAGAGATATTCCCTGTTCGAATGCCTGAATGGCTTCTTCTAAAGGAAGTTGTCCACCCTCCAGACGTGACACAATGTTTTCCAGGCGTTCCAGCGCCTCTTCGAAGGTGGGTTTATTGTCCGAGAGACCTTTTTTCAATCGACCGGCTCCTCTTTTTTCGAACACCCTTATTTATGCGTACGCGGGTCACCGATCCCTCTATGCTTCCTCGGGCGAAGGTGACCGCGATGCCGTCGGCTTTGGAAAGCGACCGGGCATCGGTGATAATGGCCTCCCCGGCCAGACGGCGACAGATGCTGTATCCCCTTGACAGCACGGCACCCGGATCCAGAGCCGAAAGTTTCTCCTGATGCGCCCTCAGCCCGTTTCTGAGATCCCTCTGCAGATAAACGGCCGCCGACCGAAGATGCCGTTCCCGCGACCGGAGCGCCTGACGCTGCCGATCGATGAGGTCACTGGGGCGCTTCATGCCATGACTGCTTTTCAGGCCATCCAGATGTTTCCATCGCGAGTCGGTCATTTGCTGGGCGGCACGAGCCATGCGAAGCTGCAGGGACCGCAGCAGCGTCATCACCTCTTGCTGATCGGGGACCACCATCTCCCCGGCGGCTGAAGGTGTCGGAGCTCTGAGATCGGCGACCAGATCCGAGATGGTCACATCGATCTCGTGGCCCACCGCCGATACGATCGGAATCCGGGAGGCGAAAATAGCACGGGCCATCACCTCCTCATTAAAAGCCCACAGGTCCTCCGGGGCACCTCCCCCCCGTCCCACAATGATGATGTCGGCGGCGGCCGCTCGATTGAGTTCCCCGATGGCCATGGCGATCTGCTCCGCAGCCCCGGCTCCCTGTACGACCACAGGATACAGAAGGATCCTGACCGCGGGAAAACGCCGGGAGATGACGCCGGCAATGTCCTTGATGGCAGCGCCCGTCGCGGAGGTGATTACCGCTATACGACCGGGAAATCGCGGCACAGGCTTCTTGTACTGCTGATCGAAGAGCCCCTCTGTTCTCAATTTGGCGGCCAGACGCTCGAAGGCCAGGCGAAGATCTCCGACTCCCTGCTGCTGCATCTGATAAACCTGGAGCTGATACTGTCCGCCCCTTTCGTAGAGACTGATCTTGCCTCTGACCTGAACTCTGAGTCCCTCTTCGGGATTGAAAAACAGGTGCTGGTTGTGAGCTTTCCACATGACACAGCGAAGCTGGGCGTACAAGTCCTTGAGGCTGAAATACATATGACCAGAGGTATGCCAGGTGAAATCCGAGATCTCACCCGACACCAGGACCATGGGATAGCTGTTCTCCAGAAGGCCCTTGATTTGCCGATTGAGCTCCGAGACGGTGAAAACACGCGATTGGTTCACGCCCCCGCCTTCCCGGTATCCGGCTGGGACGTCTCCCGGCTCTGATGGAGCTGCTCAGCGGCCTGAACGGTGTTTCTCAGAAGCATGGTGATGGTCATGGGACCCACTCCTCCGGGAACCGGCGTAATCCATGAGGCCACGTCCCGTGCCGAGGAGAAATGCACATCTCCCACCAGGCGATAGCCCTTGGAGGTATCAGGATCCTTCCGGCGGTGGACCCCGACGTCAATGACGACGGCCCCATTCTTGATCATGTTGCCATCGACGGCCTCCGGCTGTCCCGTGGCCGCCACCAGAATGTCAGCCCGGCGGCAGTGATTCTTCAGATCGGTGGTGGCAGTATGGCACACGGTCACCGTGGCATTGCCACCCTTCCTTTTGGCCATGAGCAGCAGTGCCAGGGGGCGGCCCACGATGGCACTGCGTCCCAGGATGACCACCTCTTTGCCTCCGGGATCATTCCCCGTACGCTGGAGCAGTTCCAGGATTCCCGCCGGTGTGCAGGGTATAAAGGACGCCCGATCGGACGCCAGACGACCGACGTTGAGAGGATGGAGCCCGTCGACATCCTTTTCCGGAAGAACACATTCCGCTATCTGTCTGGGGTCCACATCAGATGGCAGGGGCAGCTGAACGAGAATTCCGTGTATCTCCCGGCGCTCGTTAAGCTGTTGGACGGCGGATAAAATACTAGAGGTGCCTGCTGTCTCCGGCAGGTTCACGGTTTCGGAGGTGATTCCCAGTTTTTCACAGGCCTTTGCTTTTGCACCCACGTAGGTGAGAGAGCCTGGATTCATACCCACCAGGACCATGGCCAGACCCGGTACCACTTTGCATTTCCGCAGCTCCTCGATCCGGGGCACCAGTTCCTGACGAAGTTCCTGGGCAATCTTCCGGCCGTCGATGAGCCGTGCGGACATTTCTCCTCCAGAGAGAAGACCTCAAGGGTGGCTCATGCTGATCCTGCGGATCTCGGTGGCGTGCCCGGAGTCCTCGTCGATCTCGATGAGGACTCCACAGAGCCTCACATCGGAGGTGGCCGTCTCGAAATGGGTCGGCAACTGGGTAAGGAATCGCTCCAGAACAGGTTTTTTCTTCACCCCAAGAACGGAATCGTGGGGGCCCGTCATGCCCGCATCGGTGATATAGGCGGTGCCGCCAGGCAGAACGCGCTCATCAGCCGTCTGCACGTGTGTGTGCGTGCCCACGACGGCGCTGACCTGCCCGTCCAGATACCAGCCCAGGGCGATTTTTTCGGACGTGGCCTCGGCATGCACGTCCACCAGGATGATGTTGGTACGGTCTTTCAAATGCCGCAGTTCGCGATCGGCGACACGGAAAGGACAGTCAATGGGGGTGATGAAAACTCTTCCCTGAAGGTTTAATACGCCCACGGCAGGACCTCCGGGCGCCTCAAAGACCGTTGCTCCGCAACCCGGGACCTCGGGCGGGTAATTGGCAGGGCGAAGCAGGAAAGGATCCTCATCCAAAATGGGCACGATCTCTTTGCGATCCCAGAGATGGTTACCCGATGTGATTACATCGACACCGTTCTGATGAAGCTCCCTGACGATAGGCTCTGTCAGACCGAATCCGCCGGCGGCGTTTTCACCATTGGCGATGCACACCTTGATGTCGTGCTGATCGATCAGAACGGGGAGCAGTCCGGAGATGGCTTTTCTTCCGGGTTTCCCGACGATATCGGCGATAAATAATATATTCATATGATAACAACGAACCTATGAGTGACTTTGTTATTTAGCGTATCCCACCGATCGAATTTCCCTGATGACGGTGACCTTGATCTGACCGGGGTATTCCATTTCCGCCTGGATCTTTTGGGCGATCTCCTCGGCAAGCTCTTCGGCATGCACGTCATCGATCTTTTCGGGCTCAACGATCACACGGATCTCACGTCCGGCCTGAATGGCATATGCTTTACCAACACCCCGGAAGGAATCGGCCACCTCTTCCAGTCGTTCCAGCCGCTTGATATACCCCTCAAGCGTTTCCCGCCTGGCCCCAGGACGCGCTCCGGAGATGGCATCGGCCGCCTGAACCAGCACGGCGATCAGAGTATTGGGCGTCTCGTCCTCATGATGAGCCATGATGGCGTTGAGAACGACTGGGTCCTCGCCGTATTTCTGGGAGATCTCATATCCAATCTGGCTATGTGTTCCCTCCGTGAAACGATCCACGGCCTTGCCGATGTCGTGCAACAGTCCAGCACGCTTGGCCAACCGGGTGTCCAGTTCCAGTTCCGCGGCCATCAAACTGGCCAGCGTTGCGACCTCCTTGGCATGCTGTAAGACATTCTGGCCGTAACTGGTACGGTAACGGAGGCGACCCAGCAGTTTGACCAGCTCTGGATGAAGCCCATCTACTCCGACATCAAAACAAGCCTGTTCACCGGTCTCCAGGATGATGGCCTCCATATCCTTCTCGGCCTTGGTCACCGTTTCCTCGATCCGGCCCGGATGGATACGGCCGTCAAGAATCAACCGCTCCAGGGCCATCTTGGCGACTTCCCGGCGAATGGGATCGTAGCCCGAAAGGATTACCGCCTCCGGCGTGTCATCGACGATCACATCGATGCCTGTGGCCGTTTCAAACGAACGGATATTTCGCCCCTCGCGGCCGATGATGCGCCCTTTCATCTCATCATTGGGAAGCTGAACGACCGAAACGGTGGACTCCACCGTATGATCGGCGGCACAACGTTGAATACTGGACACGATGATCTCTTTGGCTTCTCGTTCGGCCGTCAATTGTGCTTTATCCTTAATTTCCTTGATCAACTTGGCGGCTTCACGACGAGCCAGCGTCTCCAGATTGGCCATGAGCAGCTTCTTGGCCTCATCACTGGTCATGCCTGCAACGCGCTCCAGCTGCTGGTTCTGATCCTGTATCAGGCCGGAGAGCTCCGCATCCTTGGCTTTCACCGACCGTTCACGAGCAATCAGGGTTTTCTCCCGAGACTGATTTTCTCTCTCCTTCTTATTGAGGATATCAACCTTTCGATCCAGGTTCGATTCCCTCTCGGAAAGTTTTCTCTCCAGCCGTTGAATCTCAACCCGTTTTTCCTGGGTTTCCTGCTCAAACTTCATCTTGGCCTTGTACCACTCGTCCTTGGCTTCTAGCTTGGCCTCGCGGACCTTAATTTCGGCTTCCTTCTCGGCATCAGTGATGATCTTCTGGGCCAGCCGTTCGGCTTTGTTGACCTTCCCCTCGCTAATCCTGCGGCTAACCCACCAGCCTGCCAGAAAAAATAGCATGGCCACCAAAGGCAACAAACTGATCATCTGCGCATCCGATATAAAACCAAGAAAGTGCATCTGATTCATGTTCGAACCCTCCCTCTGGTGACGACTTTCCTCCACCCCACGGGTTCACGTCTCACAACAAAAAATCCCGCCTCCGTTCCGCGTCCAACAGGTCGGGCCAATCAAACGTCTCCATTGACGCTTTCGGCTCGTCCTGACGAAAGCCTTTGAGTTCGCTTTCACCGCGGAGAGGGCGGGGTCCACTTCCAGAACCCACGCTGTAACTGTGTTAACAGGAACTTCTCATTCTCTTCCGGGCCATGATCACATCACAGAGAGTGCAACGTCTTTTCCAACCATTCGGACAGTTCGGCGGTACGGTCCTCGACTTCGGCAACGGTCTTATCTTTATCAGCCTTTTCTTGGAGCAATTCGTCGGTGATATTCAAGGCTACCAGGATGGCCACCTCCAACGCCGTGCGATTGTCAACCTTGTTGGCAATTTCTCTCATTTTTTGGTCTACGTATTTGGCCACCCTTTTGATGTATTCCGGGTCCGCATCGCTCTTTATGGGATATTCATTCCCGTAGATGTTGACTCTCACCGTGTGCTTTTCATTTTCCATAGTCGCACTGCCTGGAAGAGATTGATCAGTTGGAAGGGGAAATGCATCTTGGAGCATCTCGGCAATCTTCCCCATCCCTCCTGAAACCTTAAAAGGAACCCCCCGTCCTCCCGTCGTCACGATCTTTGTTCAGAATTTGTCCTTATGATAAAAGGAAATTGGTAGTTGAAAAAACAGCGTTTACGAACATTCTTATGTAAAACAAAACGTTCAGGACAGCTCGTTCAAGCGATGATGTATGAAAATAATAAGCTCAAAACTTATTCATTCTGAGAATACTCAGGACAGTCCACTCTCGACGATTTCCAATTTCTGCAACATCTTTTTTACTTTTTCGGTGATCTCCTGTTGTTTCTCCCCCAGCTGGCCTTCCTTTTCCAGACGCTTCAGTTCCTCTCCCTGCTCTTTGAGCTTGCTGTTGGCATCCTCCAATTCCTGTACTTTTGCTTGGAGTTCTTGATTGGTAGCGGTTAATTCTTTATTCTCTTCGGTCAGTTTGGCCATCTTCTCGACCGTTTTATTGATCCGTTCCTCCAACTGATCGAAACGTTCCATATGCATGCGCATCACCTCATTGTCAGAAATCACCATTTGTCATCGATATCAGTTACGCCATCACGATCGATCACATCACACGAAGTACGGCTCCGAACCGTTTTTGAAGATCTCCGAGAATATTCTTTTGTACCGCTGCAATTTCATCGTCGGTCAGGGTCTTTTCGGCCGATTGATAACGCAGTGAAAAGGCCAATCCCTTTTTCCCCGAAGCGATCTGTTTTCCCCGATAGACGTCGAATAATACGACCTCGACGACCATACCACCGCCGCTCTCCATGATGGTCCTTTCCACTTCGGCGGCCGGAGTGTCCTCGGAGAGAACGATGGCCATATCCCGGTCAGCCGGAGGATATTTAGGCAGCTCGCAATACTGTCTGGAGCCCTCCATCACCTCCAGAAGCCCGGAGACGTCCAGGTCGAAGGCGAAGGCGGCCTCATCGAGATCAAAGACTTTTAAGACAGCAGGACTCATCTGTCCCAGAAGACCGCATTCCTTCTCTCCCAGAACCAGGGCGGCAGCATGGCCCGTCCGGAAAAACCCATCTCCATCATACGGCAAAAAATGAAATTTGTCAATAGATAATTTTCGGAGAATGGATTCGACCAATCCCTTGAGATCAAAGAAATCCACGGCCTCATCGCGTCCATCCCAGAATCGGGCTCGGCCGCGTCCCGACAGGAGTCCGCACAGAGACCATTTCTCATCGGTGATCTGACCCTCGGGAGGTTGTCGGAAGATCTTTCCTACTTCGAAGATGCGAAGATCTTTCAGCGCTCGGCGGCGGTTATGAGCCAGGATCTGCAAAAGCCCCGGCACCAAACTGGGACGCAATACCGATAGGTCATCGCTGAGAGGATTCAGTATAGGTCTGGCCTCTTCCGGATATTCCAAGATTGACAAGAGCTTCGGGTCGGTCAGGCTGTTGCTGACCACCTCCTGAAGGCCTAATCCGCAGAGCGCTGTGCGAAGCTGTTGAAGAGATCGGTCTCGATGATCCTGATGGACCGTGAGAGATCCGCCGGCATGGACGGTAGCCGGAATGCGATCGTAACCGTGAATCCTGGCTACCTCTTCGACAAGATCAATCTCTCGGGTGACATCCGGACGGAAGGTCGGTACCGTGACGGTTATCGTCTTCGTTCCGGACTTTTCCTGGGCCGTTGAAATATCCAGGCTGTCGAGATATCGCCGTATCTCCTTCGAATCCAATTGAGTACCAAGCAGCTCGTTGACTCGCTCCGTTCGTAAAGAGATCTTCACGGGTGAGATGGGCCGGGGATATTCATCGATGAGCTCCCCGACCAGCTTTCCGCCTGCCAGCTCCAGGATCAGCGCGACGGCTCGATGGGAAGCGGCCACCGCACCGTTGGGATCCACGCCCCGTTCGAAACGCTGTGATGATTCGGTGGAAATATTCAGAAACTTGGAGCCCCTCCGGATAACGGTCGGCTCGAAATAGGCGCTTTCCAGAAGGAGGTTGACCGTGTCCGGTCGAACCTCAGATTCAAGGCCTCCCATGATCCCGGCCAGGGCCACGGCCCTTTCACCGTCGCAGATCAGCAGGATCTCTTCATTCAGGGTGTGCTGTTTTTCATCCAGAGTGACGAACAGCTCTCCCGCACCGGCCCGACGCACATGGATTTGTCCGCCTCGAATCAGATCGTAATCGAAGGCATGGAGCGGTTGCCCCAGTTCCATCATGACGTAATTGGTCACATCCACGACATTGTTGATCGATCGAATGCCCGCAGCCATCAGCCTACGGGACAGCCAGAGCGGAGCAGGAGCGATCTTGACGCCGCAAATCAGCTGGGCTGAGTAGCGCGGACAGGCCGCGGGATCATGCAGAGTAACGGAGATCCGTCGGGCGGCCTCTTTGCGGCCGGTCTCTTTATTACCGGCATCTTCTTTGCCTACATCTTCCCGTTTCCCGGGAGGCTCGATCGGGGGCGGGCGAAATTGCCTGTCCGTCACAGCCGCCACCTCTCGGGCAATTCCCACCATGCTGAGGCAATCCGGGCGATTTGGCGTCAGGTCGGCATCCAGTACGACATCACTCAGGGGGAGGACCTCCTGCAGGGCTTTGCCCAGGGGCGGGTCATTTTCCAGAACCATGATGCCGGCGGCCTCTTCGGAGATGTTCAGCTCCTTCTCCGAGCAGATCATGCCCTGTGATTGGACCCCCCGGATGGCGCGGGCCTCGATGCGGAAATATCCGGGGAGAATCGATCCCACCAGAGCCACAGGCACCTTTTGACCGGCGGCCACGTTGGGCGCTCCACAGATGATATTCAACACCTCTTTTCCCACGTTTACCCGGCAGACGGAAAGGCGATCGGCCTTAGGGTGTTTCTCTTTCGTCAACACCTGTCCCACCACCACACCGCTCAAGTCGGTCGTCATGGAGGAAATGCCTGAGATCTCCGTGCCCGTCAGGGTCATCCGCTGGGCCAATTGCTCAACGGTCATATCGATATCGACGTATTCCCGAAGCCAGCGTTCACTGATCTTCATGTAACTTTCTTCTCCAGGACTATGAAAACTGTCTGAGAAAACGCAGGTCGTTCTCGTAAAATAGCCGGATGTCATTGACCCCGTAGCGCAGCATGGCGATGCGATCCACGCCCATGCCGAAGGCAAATCCCGAGTAGACTTCGGGATCGTAGTCGACGGCCCTGAGAACGGCCGGATCCACCATTCCCGCCCCCAAGATTTCCAGCCATCCGGTTTGCTTGCAGACCCGACATCCCTTCCCTCCGCAGAGGAAACAACCGATGTCCACCTCGGCGCTGGGCTCTGTGAAGGGGAAATAATGAGGCCGAAACCGCAGCTTCGTCCGGGGACCGAAAAATTGCTCGACGAAGGAGGTCAGGACCCCTTTGAGATCCCCGAAGGTGACTCCATGATCCACGGCGAGTCCCTCGACCTGATAAAATACGGTGTAACTGCGCGCGTTGATCTCTTCGTTTCGATACACCCGCCCGGGAACGACGACGCGAACAGGCGGTTTCTGCTGTTCCATGACACGTATCTGAACCGGCGAGGTGTGTGTTCTCAGCAGGATGTCCTTGTCGAGATAATACGTATCCTGCATGTCTCTAGCGGGGTGATCCTGGGGAAAGTTGAGGGCTCCGAAATTATAGTAATCGGTCTCCACTTCGGGACCCAGAGCGACTCCGAAACCAAGAGAACGAAAAATATCCACCATCTCGCGGGTCACCTGTGTCAGCGGATGGCACCGACCCACCCATGGACGACGCCCCGGCAGAGTGACATCCAGCTTCTCCTCCGGTCCTTCCCCGTCATCGGTCAGATCCTGCCGCTTCCGGTCCAGAGCCTTCTCCAGGCGTATCTTCACCTGGTTGGCCAGCTTTCCCATAGCAGGCCGTTCCTCCGCCGACAGCTGCCCGACATTTCTGAGCATCAGGGTCAGGCGTCCCTTGCGGCCCAGGTACTGCACCCGTATCTGCTCCAGCTGATCGTCATTCTCTATCCGGGAGACCTCCTGGAGCGCTTCCGCGGATAGTTTTTCCAGGTCCTGCTGCATCGATCACGATTCCTTATGCATACGACCGATAAAAAAAACGGAACAGGCCGGTGCCGTTCGAAAGGCCGACCTGTGTGGACAGTCCCTTCGATCGGTTCACCCAGGCCGTACCGTCTCAGAAAACTACAGCTGCTTTTTGGCCATCTCGGCAATGTGGGCAAAGGCAGGAGCATCATTGACGGCCAACTCGGCCAGGATCTTGCGGTCCAGGTCGATACCGGCCTGGACCAGTCCGTTCATGAATCTGCTGTAGGATAATCCGTTTAGCCTGGCCGCGGCATTAATGCGCGCGATCCATAGCCGGCGCATATCCCGTTTGCGCAGTTTGCGGCCGTGATAGGCATAGGCTCTGGCTCGATTAAGAGTTTCCTGAGCCGTGCGGTAAAGCTTGCTCCGCCCGCCGCGATAACCCTTGGCCGCTTTGAGAACCTTCTTCCTCCTCTGCCTGGAGGCTACTGTGCTCTTCACTCTGGGCATCTTTCACTCCACGTTAACGCTGAATAAGGCTTCTGTTGCACTGAGATCGGGGTAACAGACGGCCGACCGAACGGCCTTTGATGTCTCCCCCAACGGTGGACTGCGAACATCGATCTAGGAGGGCAGCAGACGGCCGATTCTCTTAGCGTCGCTGCTGTCCACCAGGGTGCTCTTACGTAGCTCTCTTTTTTTCTTGGAACTTTTCTTGGTCAAAATATGTCTGGCGTAGGCCTTGTTTCTTTTAATCTTGCCGGTCCCCGTTTTTCGAAACCTTTTGGCGGCCCCTCTGTTAGTTTTCATCTTTGGCATGGGTTTACTCCGCTGTCTCAATGTTTCGGTATCATCGTCATGACCATGTTACGGCCCTCCATTTTGGTGGGACGTTCGACGCTGGCCACATCCTTGAGCTCCTCGGCCATGCGGTCGAGATGTTTGTTTCCGAATTCCTTATGCGTGATCTCTCGTCCGCGAAAATAGACCGTGAATTTCACCTTATTTCCGGCTTCCAAAAACTTCCTGGCGTGATTGAGCTTGAATTGAAAATCATGTTCCTCGATCTTGGGGCGAAGTTTCACTTCTTTCAGCTGCATGAAGTGATGCTTTTTACGAGCTATTTTCGCCCGCTTGCTCTGTTCGTATTTATACTTTCCATAATCCAATATGCGGCAAACCGGGGGCTTCGACTGCGGGGCCACTTCGACGAGATCCAGCCCCTGTTCCTCGGCCATATGAAGAGCCTCATCCCGTTTGATGATGCCGATCTGCTCGCCATCGGCGGCGATGAGACGCACTTGAGGAACACGAATCTGCTGGTTAACGCGCACCTGCTTAAAAATCGTCACGCCTCCTTGAAAGGGGGTAAATCTGTCAGGCGATCCTTTTGGAAATTTCCTCTTTCATCCGGCCGATGACATCATCGATCTTCAGTCCTCCTTGTTGTTCGCCGCGTCTCTGGCGAAGAGAAACGGTTTCATCGGCTTCCTCTCTGGCTCCCATGATCAGCATGTAGGGTATCTTCGAGGTTTCGGCATCCCGAATCTTGTATCCCATCTTCTCATCACGCCGGTCCAGCTCGGCGCGGATACCCGCGGCTGTCAATCGTTCCGCCGTCCGGGCGGCATAATCCAGGTGATCACGACTCACCGGTATGATCCGAAGCTGCACAGGGGCCAGCCAGAGTGGCAGATCTCCGCCATAATGTTCGATGAGAATGCCGATGAACCGCTCCAGCGATCCATAGAGGGCCCGATGGATCATCACCGGACGGTGTTTCTCGCCATCGCTTCCGGTGTATTCCAATTCAAAACGTTCCGGCATCGAGAAATCAACTTGAATGGTGCCGCACTGCCACCGTCGGAAAAGAGAATCCTCGATATGGAAATCGATCTTGGGACCATAAAAGGCCCCCTCACCGGGATTCAGCTCATAGGATATTCCCTTGTTCCTGAGCGCCTGGCGGAGGGTCTCCTCGGCCCGGGACCACATCTCATCGCTGCCTATCGACTTGGCCGGCCGGGTCGAGAGCTCCACAAAAACATCCTGAAATCCAAAGGCGTTATAGATTTCCAAAGCCAGATTGATGACACCGACCACCTCGTCCTCTACCTGTTCCGGGAGACAGAAGATATGAGCGTCATCCTGGGTGAATTGTCGCACACGAAACAATCCATGCAGCACCCCGTGTTTCTCGTGCCGGTGAACCATCCCCAGCTCGGCCATTTTCAGAGGAAAATCACGGTAGGACCACATGGTGTTTTTGTAAATAAGCAATCCCCCGGGGCAGTTCATCGGCTTTATGGCATAACCGATACCGTCGATCTCGGTGCAATACATTGCCTCCCGGTAGTTGTCCCAGTGTCCGCTGCAGCGCCATAGATCGTCGCACAGCATCATCGGCGTTCTAACCAGCCTATATCCCTCTCGGAGATGGAGCTGTTTCCAGTAATCGACGCACTGGTCGTAGATCACCAGACCCTTATGATGCCAGAAAGGGAATCCCATGGCCTGAGGATGGAAACTGAACAGATCCAGTTGGCGTCCCAGCTTGCGGTGGTCTCGCTTCTTGGCCTCCTCGAGCCGATGGAGATGCTCTTTCAGTTGCGCCTTGCTGGGAAAGGCGATCCCGTAAATGCGCTGCAGAACGGCATTGCGCTCATCGCCGTGCCAGTACGCACCGGCCACTCCCAGCAGTTTCACGTGCCCGATCCGGCCGGTTGACGGAACATGCGGCCCCCGGCAGAGATCGCGAAATCCATCCTGCCCATAGATGCTGACCTGTTCATCCTCAATCTCGGAGAGGAGTTCCAGCTTGTAAGATTCGCCCATCTTTTCAAAGATCTCCTGGGCCTCCTCTCGTCCAAGCTCCTGACGGATGAGAGGGAGATCTTTCTGGATTATCTCTCGCATGCGTTTTTCGATGGACTCAAGATCCTCGTTGGTAAAGGACTCCGGCACATCGAAATCATAATAAAAACCGTTGTCGATGGCCGGCCCGATTCCCAGACGAGCCGATGGAAAGAGCTCTTTGACGGCCTGGGCCATGACATGGGCACAGCTGTGCCAGTAGATTTTCTTTCCCTCTTCATCCTCGAAGGTCAAGAAGACCACCCGGGCGTCCGCATCCACGGTTCGATGAAGATCGACGACCTGATCGCCGAGCCGAGCGGCAAGGATCCCCTTCTTGGCGGACGTGTTCATCTGTTTCAGAACATCCACGAGAGAAATGCCAGATGGAAAGCGAGTGGCCGAGTTATCGGCAAATGTCAGCTCCACGGTGGACACCCTGCATCTTCCCCCTATGAAAAAAATGGCGGGTAAAACCATATGGCCGCAGAAAGGATCTACGGCTCTAGGCATCGCCCCCCAGCGGATGTGGCTTCAATTTATCTCCAACCTAATTTATATCTTACGATTACTAAGAATACGAGAGGAGTGGGCGATACTGGATTCGAACCAGTGACCTCTTGCATGTCAAGCAAGCACTCTAGCCACCTGAGCTAATCGCCCTTCAATTCTGAAGATAACGGCTCTGTTCAATAGCGATTTGAACGATCAGCCGAGCCGGGCGCAATCGCCGACCACTTCATCGGCGCCCCTGGACGATGGTCACTATTTCCGTTGAACCAATAATTTAGTGAACTTTCCAGAAGTTGTCAAGTTATTTTTCCCACCCCGATGGCGCTGTTGGCGGTCAAAACCAGGGCCCCGAATGGCAACCAACCGGGGCCCTGAGTCTGTTGACCGCTTCGATGGGTCATTATAGCTTGTCGAGCTCATCCTCCAGCCGGGAAACCATTCCATCGAGCTGATCAACCACCGCCTGAAAATTAGACGGGTCCGTCAGATCGACGCCTGCCTTTTTCAGCTGCTCCATGGGGTAGTTGTTCCCGCCGGACTTCAGCAGAGTCAGGTAACGGTCCAGGGCGGCCTCTCTGGTCTTTTTGTCCGCGGAGGTCACCTCCTGATACAGTTTCGCTGACGAAGCGAAACAGGTGGCGTATTTATAGACATAATAGGGGCTACCATAGAAATGGCTAATCCGTGTCCAGGTGGAGCCGTACAGATCTCCCTCCAGAGAGATATTGTCGCCATAGTACTCCTTCAGCAGACCGGTGTAGAGATCGGCGAGCACCTGGGCGGTGATCGGCTCTCCCCTTTCGACCATCTGGTGGGCCTGCCACTCGAAATCGGCGAACATCACCTGGGTGTAGAAGGTTCCGGTGATATTATCGATGGCCTGCTGCAGCAGTGCAATCCGCTCGATGGGATCGTCGGTGCGGTTAAAAAGATACTCCAGCATCAGGGCTTCGTTCATGGTGGAGGCCACCTCGGCCACGAAGATGGTGTAATCTGAGGTGGCGAAAGGTTGATTCTCGTGTGACAGAATGGTGTGCATGGTGTGTCCGACCTCATGAGCCAGGGTGAAGACATGCTCTAGAGTCTCGTTGTAATTCATCAGCATGTAAGGATGCACACCGTAGACCCCTGCGGAAAAAGCGCCGGTGGATTTACCCTCGTTCTCGTAGACATCGATCCAACGGTTGCCGAAACAGCTCTTGATCTTCTTCTGGTAGTCTTTTCCCAGAGGCTTGACCGACTCCATGACATATTTACTGGCCTCTTCATAAGCGTAGGTCCTGTCGAAATCGACCATTGGAATGGAGCCATCGTAGAGATGATAATCCTCCAATCCGAGCCTTTCCTTGCGCAGCTGTTGGTAGCGGCGAACCGGGCCGGTGCCGGCCTTAACCATGGAGATCAGATTCTCGAAGACCTCCACGGGCACATGGTCGTCATCCAGATAGGATTCCAGGGTGGAACCGTACTTGCGCGCTTGAGCATAGGCCCAGTCTCGCTGCAGAACACCATCGTATATGGCGGCGTAGGTGTTGGCGTTGGCATCGTAGACGCCGTAGAAGACCTGATGAGCCTTGGCCCTGTCTTCCTGATTGCGGTTGTTGTTCAGGATGTTGTAGTACTCGCCTGGTGTCATCGTGAGGCTGTCACCCTCAGACATGGCCGTCTTCGGGTACTGAATATCGGCCGTGGACAGCTTGCGGAAGATCGTGCTGGGAGCGCCGTTGAACCTTGAAAAATACGACAGCAGCTCTTCCTTTTCCTCATCCAGGACATGCTCCTGCTGACGATAGAGGTTCTCGATACTGTAGCGATACGGAGCCAGATCGGCGGTCTCATCGAGCCATACTTTCATGGTCTCCCAGGGAATGGATAACAATTCCGGGTCGAACCATGCAGTGGCGGTGTTGAATTTGGCATACGCGATCTGGACCTGCTGGAACCTTCCAGCGATCTCGTTGTTCTTCTGATCCACGACGCTGGCTAGACCCGGATAACGATATACCTTGTAGAGCAACATGCCCAGCTCATCGCTCAGCGTGAAGGTTTTTAACAGAGCATCGGGGCCTTGCGACAGGGTGCCCTTGAGACCGGCATATTCGTCCATCAAACCCTCCAACTGGGTCATGCCCTCCTCCCAGGCCTCCCAGCTGGGATAGATATCGCTCAAATCCCATTTGTACTCCTCGGGGATGTTCTCCCGATCGAGGGTATTGGGTTTTTCGGCTATGGCCGGCCCTGCCAGCAGGGCCGCCATACTCGCAATGACCACCACGGTGATGGACAGACAGGAACAGAACCGTTTCATCTGACCTCCTCCTTCTTGTGAGAGTCGCCGGACTCTCCGATGAGTGAGAATGATGCCTAGAAAACAATATACCCTAATTACGTAGAATTCAAAGCGATTGTTTCATCATCTCGGTCTGCTGTTCTTTTTTCACGAGGCGGGCTTCGATGCTCATCCCGAACCGTCCTTCAACCCTCACAGAGGTATTCGTGTATCGACCTAGCGGCCTTTCTGCCGGCGCCCATAGCCAGGATCACGGTGGCGGCGCCGGTGACCACATCGCCCCCGGCCCAGATCCGTTCGCGAGAGGTCCGGCCGGTCTCCTCGTCGGCCACGATGTTGCCCCGCCGTCCCACCTCCAGTCCCGATGTGGAGGACGGGATCAGCGGATTGGGGCTGTTGCCGATGGCACAGATGACGGCATCCATGGGCAGAGTGAACTCCGAACCCTCTATCGGCACGGGTCTTCTTCTTCCGGAGTCATCGGGTTCGCCCAATTCCATGCGCAGACACTCGATCTCCCTGACCCAGCCTTCATGATCGCCGATATACCTGACCGGGAGAGTGAGAAATTCGAAGATAACGCCTTCCTCCTCAGCGTTCTCAACCTCCTCTTCCCGGGCAGGCAGCTCCTGCCGCGACCGGCGGTAGATGATCCGGGCCTCACCGCCCAGCCGCAGGGCGGTTCGGGCACAATCCATGGCCACATTGCCGCCGCCGACGACGGCCACCCGGCGATGCTCCTTGATGGGTGTGGGAAATTCGGGAAAAAGAAAACCTTTCATCAAATTCATCCGGGTAAGATATTCGTTGGCCGAGTATACACCGTTGAGATTTTCCCCGGGAACGTTCATAAACCAGGGTAACCCGGCACCCGAACCCACGAAAACGGCGTCGTACTCCTCCAACAGGCTGTCCACCGATCGAGTTTTGCCCACCACAAAATCGGTGATCAATTGAACGCCCAGCTTTCTGAGATATTCTACCTCTCGCTGGACGATGGCTTTGGGAAGCCGAAATTCAGGAATTCCATAGATCAACACCCCGCCCATTTTATGGAGCGCCTCAAAGATGGTTATCTTATGACCCAGCTTGATGAGATCTCCGGCCACGGTCAGGCCGGCCGGTCCCCCGCCGATGACGGCCACCTTCTTTCCCGTTGATTTCCGCTTGCGAGGCACCCTCATCTGTCCCTGCTGCGCCTCCCAGTCGGCTAAAAAACGCTCCAGTCTTCCGATGGCGATTTGTCCGCCTTTCTTGAGCAGCACGCAGGTCGATTCGCACTGTTCCTCCTGAGGGCAGACTCGGCCGCAGACGGCTGGTAAAAGGTTCTTCTGTTTTAAAACTGTGACCCCGGAGGCAAAATCTCCGCGGGCGATGTGTCCGACAAATCCGGGGATATCGATCTCCACCGGACAGCGACTGACACAGCGAGGCTTTTTACAGCCCAGGCAGCGGCTGGCCTCCTGTACGGCGGTCTCGGCGTCATATCCCAGGGCCACCTCGCTGAAGTTGTGCCGCCGTACTCGTGGCTTCTGCTTGGGCATGGACCTTCTGTGAAGATCCATGCCGGCTTTTTTCGCTCGCGCCATCATTCGCTCTCTATTGTTGACAGGCGTGCTCCCGGCCTTGTCTATGACTCGCGGAGATCACTTCTTCATGCAGATACATCCGGCGGCGTTGAGCCAGCTCATCCCAATCCACCAGGTGACCGTCGAAATCGGGACCATCAACGCAGGCGAACTTGGTATCGCCGCCGACGCTGACGCGGCACACGCCGCACATGCCGGTGCCGTCGATCATAATGGGATTGAGACTGACGATGGTCCTGATCTTCAGAGGCCGACTGGCCTGGGAGGCGCTTTTTAACAGGTAGGTGCAGCCATTGACGATCATACGATCAAGCGGTCCGTGGGCCCGAGCGATCTCCGGGATCCTGGACACATGGCCCTTCATCCCCTGTGTGCCGTCCCGGGTGATCTGCACCAGCTTATCGGACACCTCGGCGAGCCGGTCCTGCCAGTACAGCAGGAACTGGCTGCGGGCCTCAATAACGCAGATGACCGTATTTTTCTTCTCTTTCAGGGCTCTGGCGATGGGAAAGATGCTGCCGATGCCGTAGCAGCCTCCTAGGCACAGCACGGTCCCGAACCGTCCGATCTCAGTGGGATTGCCCAGCGGTCCCACGACAGTGGGCAGGCTCTGTCCGGCCCCCAGCGAGGCTAGCCGGTCGGTGGTCCCCCCCACATTCATGAACACCAGCGTGATGGTTCCCTCCTCGGCGTGCCAGTCGGAGACGGATAGAGGAATGCGTTCGCCATCCTCCTCGGCCCGAACGATGACGAACTGGCCCGGCTCGATCTGTCTGGCCACATCGGCGGCTGACACCCGCAGCAGGTGTATATTGGGCACGATCATGCGGCTTTCGAGAATCTTCTGCATGGCATGTTCTCAAACAACTGTGTCGATATATCTTTTCAGACGAAGTTGTTAACGTACTTTCTTTAGACGGACTCTTACCGGATTGGACTCCTGGACCCCTCCGGATGGCAGGACCACATGCAGGGTTCCAGCGGGTAGGTGGTCGGTGATCGTAACCCGCCAGATCCATTGTCGCCGACCCCGCGATACGATGACCCTGTCTCCATCCTGAAGTCCCTCTCTGCGGGCATCCCGGGGATGCATAGAGACACGTTCCGTGGGGAAAATGACGGCAGCATCGTCCAGCTGACGGGACAGCGGAAGCTCGCGGTAGCGATGTTCGTCGACCGAGACGAAAAGCGCCAGAGGCAGGCGGCCTCGCATTCCGGAACCATTACCGGAGTCAGTGGTCCGCATCCTCACCCCCAGGGGTAGCGAGCGTTCCCGGCGATCGGGACGGGTGAAATCGTCGTTTCCCCGAAGGCACCGGTTCATCTCCCTCTGGAGCTGGCGCACCCCCCGGAAGGAAAATCGGTCGCCATCCATGGTTCGAGCCAGACGGCAGAGGATGTCCCAGTCCGGAAGAGCATTGCCCGGAGGCCTGACCCCACGGCGAATCCGCTGCAGCCGTCCTTCTCCGCTGAAGAAGGTTCCCTCCGTCTCTGTGAATGCGGCCGCGGGCAGTACCACATCGATGCCCTCCGGACTCTCGGGCGGGTAGAGACTTTGAAAGATGACGAAATCGGCCAGGGTGTGCGCTTCGGGGAGCATCTCGCCCACCAGATAGAGAACTTTCAGCCGTCGCCCGGAGCCCATCCGGGTTGAATTCCATCGAGTGCTGGATCCGGGGAGGCGGGCCTTCCATATCCGTTCCAGTTGAGCCGTCCGTTTTTTATCGCGGCGGTCATATCCGCCCGGGATCAGCTCCGGATAAGCACCCATCATAATGGTTCCCAAAAAGTTGCTCTCGGCCGGCAAAGGCATCACAGCGGCCCCCAGGCCGTCAGCCAGGCGGGATATGCGGCTGAGGATGGCGGCACCATCGGTGTGAGAGATGAACTCTGGCCCCACCAGAATGACGATCTCGTCCGAGGCGGACAACATCTCTATCAGTGATTCGACATCTCCGTTCCGCTGAACTCCCGGCATCCTTCGCCCGGCGCCCCCGGCGCCGTCGGCTCGTTTTTTCCCTCCCACTTTTCCAAGGGTTCCCCGCAAGAGGGAATTGAACAGCTCCAGTTCGCTGCCCGCCTGCGGCCGCAGCCAGAGATCGGCGATTCGCGCCAGGTTGTGTTCCCGGGAATGAATGGTGGCCAAACGAGCTCCGCCACTCAGAGCGCGGCGAATCTGAACTCCCACCACCGAACGTCCGTAGCGCGTGTCCAGTCCCACGGCCAGGATCAGCTTGGCCGTCTCCAGACGGCTCAGCGTCACCGAGTGTCGAAACAGATCCAGATAAGTATTGAGAGCCGGGCCGTATTTCAGGCGGGCCGAGGTGTCGATACGGTCGGATCCCATGATCAGACGGGTGAACTTCTGGGCCACGTAGAGGTCTTCGTTGGTACAGTCCGGCGAGACGATCATAGCGAATTGATCGGGCGGACAGGCATCAAGCCGCCGGGCGACCAGGTACAGCGCCTTCTTCCAGGACAGTTCCACTCTGGTGCCGTGTTCCATATGATAGGGCTGCTTTACGCGGCGATGGCCGTTGACCAGGCCGGCGACACAGAACCGTCCTTTGACGCATAATTGACCGCGGTTAACCACCGCATCCTCGGCCGGCAGGGTGCCCATGACCCGGTCATCCTTGATCAGCAGTCGCAGCTGGCAGCCCACGCCGCAGAACGCACAGGTCGTGACCACCTCCCGTTGCGGCACGCCGGACCACTTCCTGGCCCGTTCAGCCAGAGCGCCGGTCGGGCATACCGAGACGCAGGCTCCGCAGAACTCGCAGCCGGCCTCCAGATGGGTTCGCTGGAAGGCCGGACCGATGACGGTCTGCCGGCCCCGCTGCTTGAAAGCCAGTACATTGGCGGTGCGGATCTCCTGGCACATGCGGATACACCGGCCGCAGAGGATGCATAAATTATAATCCCGGTCGTAGAAGGGATCATGCTTTTCCACCGGAAGATCGCGGTAGGAAATGGGGTAGTTGATTTCCTCCAGCTCCAGATATTCCACCACCTCCTGTAACTGGCACTGCTCATCATTGGGACAGTAGCGGCATCCGGTGGTGACGCCGGCCTTGCGGATGGTGCCCATATTATCGCGGCAGTCATGCCGTTCATCGCAGACCAAACAGCTGGAGGTATGCTCGCTGAGAATCAGCTGAAGGATCTCGCGTCGCTCAGCCTGAATACCGGCGGTGCGGGTGCGGATCACCATGCCGTCCTGTACCGGCGTGGTACACGCTGTGGGCAAGCCCCGCATGCCCTCCACTTCCACGATGCACAGCCGGCAGCCGCCATAGGGTGATAGATCCGGATGAGCGCACAGGGTGGGAATATAGATGCCGTTTCGCTCGGCCGCCTGGAGAACGGTCATGCCCCGGGGAACCCGCAGGGTACGGTTATCCATACTGATGGCGACATTTTTAGCCTGAGGCATTTTGCTCCTGAGATGCTTGCCGCTTGGAACGGATGACGATGGCATCCCCGGCAATGGCATCGAACCGGCAGACCTCGTAACAGGACCGGCATTTTATGCATTTGCTGGGATCCAGATTATGAGGCTCCGAGCGGGGTCCGGTGATGGCGTTGGTGGGACAGACGCTGACGCATCGCTGACAGCCGGTGCATTTTCCCGGGATGACCCGGTATTCCACTAGTTCCCGGCAGACGGCCGCCGAGCAGTATTTCTCTTTGACGTGTTCCAGATATTCGTCTCGAAAATAACGCAGGGTGGTCAGCACCGGGTTGGGCGCGGTCTGTCCCAGCCCGCAGAGAGCCCCCCGTTTGATGGTCTCTCCCAGATTTTCCAGCTTGACCAGATCCTCCGGCTCTCCCCGCCCGTCGATGATGTTCTCCAGAATCTCCACCAGGTGACGGGTACCCACACGACAGGGGGAACACTTGCCGCAGGATTCCTGCTGCGTGAAATCCAGAAAATAATGCGCCACGTCCACCACACAGGTATCCTCATCCATGATGATCAATCCGCCCGATCCCATGATCGATCCGGCCGCCGTCAGGGATTCGTAATCGACCGGCGTGTCCAGAAACTCCTCGGAAAGACAGCCTCCCGAGGGCCCTCCGGTCTGCACAGCTTTGAAGGG
>Ga0272444_10001635_pt1 | contig 21376 bp, 20 predicted proteins | sample SSMForm13_FD_201033 | JGI IMG/M metagenome (GOLD analysis project Ga0272444, IMG submission 201033) | Marine sediment archaeal communities from Little Sippewissett salt marsh, Falmouth, MA, United States - SSM-Form-13 | ecosystem: Environmental > Aquatic > Marine > Wetlands > Sediment ...
CCCACTTGTTCAGGCAGACGACGAGACCTTTCCCCCGGTCGTGAACCAGGCCTGCGATCTTCAGGTCCTGGTCGACGAGACCTTCGTCGCTTCCCAGAAGCAGGAGGCTTACGTCGCATCTTTCCAAAGCGCTCAAGGTTCTCAGGACACTGTAATGTTCCATTCCCCAGTGAACCTTGCTCTTCTTCCTGACCCCGGCCGTATCCACGAGGAGGTACCTTTTCTCTCCCCTTTCAAGGGCTGTGTCCACGGCATCCGCCGTGGTCCCGGGGACATCGGAAACCAGGACCCTTTCCTGTCCCAGGAGACGGTTCACAAGAGTTGATTTCCCTGTGTTGGGCCGCCCGATGACAGCGACCCGGATGTGATGGTCTTCTTCGGGTACAAGGTCCTTCTCGGGCAGGATCTTTAATAAGGCATCCAAAAGATCCGCGACGCCGTTTCCGTGCAAGGCGGAAATCGCGTGCACGTTGCCCATCCCGAGACGGAAAAACAAGGAGGCATCCAGTTCCCCTCCTTTTCCTTCTGACTTGTTGGCTGCCACCAGAAGGGGCTTGTCGCTTTTCCTCAAGACATCCGCGACTTCCTCGTCCACGCTGGTGATCCCCGTCTTCGTATCCAGGACCAGAATGAGGACATCAGCCTCCTCAATAGCCATGACAGCCTGTTTTTTTGTCAGGGAAAAAAGCCCCTCCTCGGCAAGGGGGTCAAGACCCCCGGTGTCGACGAGGGTGAATTCCTTTCCTGACCAGGAAGCCGCGCCGTAATTCCGGTCCCTCGTGACTCCGGCAACGTCCTCGACGATGGCCTGTCTCCGGCCGAGAATCCGGTTAAACAGGGTGGACTTACCCACATTCGGCCTGCCGACGATGGCAACCAGGGACATCCTAGAAATCTCCGGTGAGGTATTCGTGAAAAGAACCCTGGATTTTCTCAAAGGACATACCGGTCACCCTCCCGACAGCGGAAAAAGCCTCCGATCCACTTGCGATCTCGGAAACAAACCGGGGAATAAAACCTTCTCCAAACCTTTTTTCCAGCCAGTCCATGAAAAGAAGGCTTGTGGCATAGGCCCTCGATCTCTCCTCGTCTCCCATGATGATGAAGGATTCATCGAGAGACTCGAAGTCCACCCCGTACCCGTGGGCCAGGGCTTCCCTTATATACTGTCTGGTTATTCTGATCCTCTCTTCAGACGGCTCTTCCCCCACTTTCTGAGCAATCCCTTCATGCACCCAGCCGGGAATATCGTCAGAAATATGGTGAAGGAGAGCATGGACCATCTCGTGACGAACCGTCTCTACAAAACGCTCCCTGTCGCCGATTCCATCCCCCACATAGAGCCTGATTTGCCCGTCGTAAAGCCCCGTGACGAAGTGGTAGACGGGTTCCGATCGTTCCCCGAGGTCCCCCGTCAAAATGAGGACATCAACGGGATCTTCGGGAAAAATCCCGAGTGCGACGGTTAAGGCATCTATCTCGGTCTGGAGAACGGTGAGGATCTCCCCTTCAAACTCGAGTTTCCTCTCCCCACTGTAGAGAAGACGGAACCGGTCCCCTTCCTCGGCCGCCATCCCCTTCACCCGCAAAGCCCTTTCCTTCAAATGCTTGATGAAGGCATCCAGATCCGGCCTGTCAGGGAAGATTCCCCGAAGCTTTTCGGCATATTCAAGGGCCTGGCCGTACCGGGCGTTCCGGAAATGGAGGTTGGCCATGTAGTCGAGACTCTCGGGATTCTCCGGCCAGAAGGTCAGGGATTCCCCGAGAAGCGCAAATGCCTCTTTTTCCCCTTTTCCTCCCTCCACTGCCACCCGTCCCAGGGCGATGCTTAAGTTCCTTCTTATGATAGGGTTCCCGGGTTCCAGTTGGTCCGCAGTCCGCAGCGAGGCGACGGCAGGCTCGTTCTTTCCTTCAGCCAGTTCCTGAACACCTCTCGAATTGGCCTCGGCACCTTTCCCTTCGATCCGGTCCGGTACAATCAACTTCTTTACGGGGGTCTGAATGCTGCCGCCGTCAAGGAGGAGAAAACCAAGGACAATGGCAAATAAAACCACCAGAATGGCCAGGAAATTTCGCAAAAAAGCCTCCATATTTCAAGCAGAAAGGCCTGTTTTCTTAATCCTTAGTGTAAAGGTATGATCTGCTCCGGTCCCTTGATGATGATCTCGGGTCCGTTATACTCCTTGACTTTTCCCAGGACCAGGACCTCCCGCCCTACGAGATCGCCGGGGTCCAGCCCCAGATCACGGAAGCGGCGCTGCCCTTCCCGGAAAAGAACCGCTGTAAAATCGGTCCTGAAATCTTCCCCGAAATTCAGATGCCATGCGGTTCTTCCTTTGTGAAGGCGCAGAATACGCCCGCGAACGACGGCCCGGCTGCCGATTTTCTCCCCGGCGTTTTCATGGCTCACAGGATCAAAGGAAGCCCCGGAATATACCCCCCTTCGCGAAAGCAGGGCCGAGCCTGACGCCTGAAGGACCTCACCCGCAACCATCCTTCCGCAAGGGGGGATAAGCATCGGCAGGGCAAGCCCTTCACCGAGAAGGGTCTGATTGATGTTGAGACCTTCTTTATAAAGGACAGCAAGAGACCTCCCGTAATCGTCCCTTTCCTCGCAAAGAATAAGGTCCACCGGTTCCTTGACCAGTTCCAGGACTCTGCACCTTGCTCGTTCGGAGTATTCCTCCCCTTTTTCCGGGGCGTCAATACCAAGAAACCTGATCCTGTCGCCTCCCTCAACGATGACCGTGTCCCCGTCCACAACCTCCTGGACCATGACATTGAGGCGCGTCCTCCCCTCGGCCGAAGCCTGCGCCCCACTGAGAAACAAGGGAAAAAGGACCAGCACGATGGACAGGCGAAAACGGTGTGTTAATATCATGGTCCGGTCCTCTTTTATCGAAACGGCAACTTCTTTTCCGGAAAGGGTGGTTCCATGCGGATTCGGCGGATATTCTCCATTATCCTGTTTTTCCTTTTCCTTTTCCCTGGGACTGCCGCCTCATTGGACCCCGCAGTCCGGCCGGCCCTCCCGGAAACACTCCCAATGGAAAACATCCCTCCGGATTTCGTCCTCCTTGACGCGAAGGGGAACACCATTTACCCACCGAATCAGGCTGGCGGCCAGCCTGCAATCCTGTGGTTCTGGTCCATCTACGACGATTCCTGCGGTGAGGGGATCCTTTCCCTGCGAAGTGTCCAGGAAAGGTTCGGAGCAGAAAACCTCCTGGTTCTGGCGATCAACGTGGACACGCAGGCAGGCACCGACCGCATCCGCCGCTTTCTCGAAAGGTTCGAAAAATTCCGTGGGAAGATATCATATCCAGTCCTCTTTGACCAGAAACGGAAGGTCCTCGACACCATTGGTATTCCCCGTCCGCCCGCGGCGGTCCTTGTTGACAGGGGTGGGCGCATCACCGGTTTTTTCCCTCATTTCAATCCGGCCGATGAGGCCGAACTCTCAAGATCCATCCAGGAGATGCTGACAAAGGCCGAGGATCCTCAAGGAGACAAGCTCCCAAAGGATAATCGGAGCGAAATGGTCACCGTTACGGGGAAAGGCGCTCTTTGCGGATTTTTCGAATCGGGGGTCTGGAGGAAGGCATTTACCGGTAACAACGACATTCTGGTTGAACTGGACATGGCCCGGAACCTCGCGGAGCAGGACGCGTCCCGCCAGGTGATGGTCTCCGCCTTGGAAATGCTGGGGATCTCCCTTCTTTCAGAAAACCGGGAAAATGTCTGCGTGGACGAACAGGGGATCCATCTTGCCCGGGACCCCCTCAGCACCGAAGACCCTGTAGGCAACCTCATTGCCCAGGTTTCCTATCCTGACTATTTCCTGACGGTCAGTGAAGAGGAACGGATCATCGGCAACACGGTATACTCCACTCGAACCGTCCGGGTCCTTGTGGACAAGCTGGCGGTCTTTCTCCGGTCCCTGGGATACACGAGCGAACCCGAAAAGATCCGCCTTGTCTACGTCAACCTGGACCCCCTGGACCACAAGGAGTTCATCAGCGCCCTGCTCGCCCAGTCGTTGTTCATAAGTGCCTGCGAAGATCTCGAAATTTCTCCCGGACAAACCTTTCAGACATTTAAAATACATACCTTGCCGGAAAACCTGGCAAAGGAGATCGCATCCATGGATTTTAAAGGCCTCAAGGTGTTTGTTGAAGAGGTCACGTCCGAGTCTATGGAGATCGAGATCTGGAAGTGACAGCAGCCGTTGGGAAGGATCCTCCTTTTTCCCAAATAGCTGCTCCTGTAAAAGCTGCCTGAAAATCTGTTGCAAAGTGGCAACCCAGACCCTTTCCCCATTTTGGCCCAGGATTATTTCGCCTCCTTCGTTTTCCCCCGTTTTGCCGTCCCATCGCCTCTTCGATCCATCGCCCGGTCGCATCGCCATCCCCTTCCTGAAGTCCCCCCATCCCGCTTTATCTGGTAGTTAAACCGGGCAGATTCAAACCCGTTTGATGGGTTTAATCGTATCGTTCCCGCGTTCTATTTCTTCCAGAAAAGGTCCCCTTTGTGATATAAATATCCATCGGCAGATGTTCCTCTTTTTTGTTCCATTTTTCCCCAGGAGGACCGCTTGATTCTGTTTGTCGACGTTAACAAGTGGTTCGGATCCCTCCACGTCCTCAATGAAGTAAACCTCCAGATCCGGCAGGGCGAAGTCGTTGTTATCTGCGGACCCAGCGGTTCCGGCAAAAGCACCCTGATCCGGACCATCAACCGTCTGGAGCCGATCCAGGGAGGCCGGATCGTTGTCGACGGAATGGATCTGAACGACCCGAAGACCAACCTCACTCTCCTAAGAGCCGAAATCGGTTTCGTTTTCCAGCAGTTCAATCTCTATCCCCATATGACCGTCCTCGAAAACATCACTCTGGCCCCGGGCCTTGTCCGGGGTATCGATGCACCCAAAACCCAGAAAATGGCCCAGGATCTCCTCCGGAAGGTCAACATCCCGGATAAGGCCCATGCCTACCCTTCGGAACTCTCAGGAGGGCAGCAGCAGCGCGTGGCCATCGCCCGGGGCCTGGCCATGAATCCGAAGATCATGCTTTTCGATGAACCGACCTCCGCCCTGGATCCAGAGATGATCAACGAGGTCCTGGATGTCATGAAAGGGCTGGCAAAGGACGGGATGACCATGGTCTGCGTAACCCATGAAATGGGGTTTGCCAAGGAGGTCGCGGACAGGGTCATCTTCATGGATGACGGAAAACTGGTTGAGGAAAACAAGCCGGCGGAATTTTTCAGCAACCCGGTAAACGAGCGCACAAAAGCATTTTTAAGCAAGATCCTTTCTCATTAAGAACAAGGGCTCTTTTGGGTCCTGCGCCGTCGGGATCTTCCCCTCGGTGCGGCTGGTGTCTCAACATCCTGAAAAAGGAGGAAGTATCATGAAGATCCAGAAAATCGCTTTTCTGGGCGTGGCACTTGCGATTGCAGTGGTCATGGCGGCTCCGTCCGCGGTGCTTGCCGGCCCCACCTATGACAAGGTCATGGGGGACAAGGTAATTCGGGCCGGAATCATGACCGATTCGATCCCGGGTGCCTTCTACAATGAAAAGAAGGAATGGGTGGGCTTCGACGTGGACATGGCGGAGGAGATCGCCCGGCGTATCGGGGTCAAGCTCGAGCGGGTACCTGTAACCAACAAGACCAGGATCGCTTTCGTTCAGCAGGGCCGCATCGACATGTCCGTGGCAAACATGACCCACAAGAGGGAGAGGGACAAGTCCATCGATTTTTCCATCACCTACTTCTTCGACGGCCAGAAGATGCTTGCAAAAAAGGGGAAGTACTCCAGCCTTCCAGAATTTGTCGGGAAGAAAGTGGCTACCATGCAGGGAACGACCAGCGAGATCAATGTTAAGAATCTTTTAAAAGAGCTCGGTGACCCGGACTACGAGAAGAACGTGATCTCCTTCCAGAAAGAGTCCGAGTGCTTCCAGGCCCTGCGCATGGGAAGGGTCGAGGCGTGGTCGACCGACAGCACGATCCTGCTCGGGTATGCCGCCCAGGCGCCCGGAGAATTTGAACTGGTAGGTGATTTCTTCAGCGATGAACCTTACGGCATAGGGCTCCCGGAGGACGACTCGAAATGGAGGGACCTGGTCAACTTCACCATCCAGGACATGTGGGCCGATGGAACCTATATGAAGATCTACAACAAATGGTACGGTCCGGACACCAAATATTCTTTCCCCATGACCGAAAAAATCGAGATGTGGCCGTAATTTTCTTCCCGTAAAAGTTTTTCCCCAGGCGGGCCCGGCAAACGACCGGGCTCGCCTGATTGTGACGACCGGCAAGATCTGAAAGAGAAGACCCATGATCCGTCACTGGATTGAAAAATCTTGGCTTCAATACCTGGTCCTGATGATCATACTGGGCGGGGCCGCTGTCTATTGGGGCTTTTTTTTCGATTTCGGGTACGACTTCGACTGGACTGTCCTCTACCGAACCAACGAGACATACGGGGAGATCCTGGGCCTTAACCTGCTCACCGGCCTGAAACTGACAGTCCTCATCACGGCCATCAGCGCGGTAGTGGCCCTCGTTCTCGGAACGATCATCGGTCTCGGACGGCTCTCCACATTCAAACCGGTCTACTGGGTCTGCACCGCCTACGTTGAATTCTTCCGGAACACCCCTCTATTGGTCCAGCTTTTCTTCTGGTACTTCGCAATGCCCATGGCACTCCCCGAGGCCGCCCGCAACTTTGTGTTTTCCCGGTCCCCGGTAAGTTACGAATTTCTTTCAGCCACGGCAGGGCTTTCCATCTATACCGCTTCCTTCATCGCCGAGATCGTACGCGCCGGGCTGCAATCCATTCAGAGAGGGCTCCTGGAAGCGGCCTACTCTTCAGGTCTGACCTACTTTCAGGTCCTGCGCACCATCATCTTGCCCCTCGCTTTCCGGGCCATCATTCCCCCTTTGGGGAGCGAATTCTTAAGCCATATGAAAAACACGTCATTGGCCATGGTTGTCGGGGTCGGAGAGCTGACCTGGCAGTCCCAGCAGATCGAATCCCTCACCTTCAGAGGGTTCGAGGCCACCACGGCGGCCACTCTGATCTACCTTGGACTCTCCCTGCTGATGTCTTCCTTCAACAACGCCGTGAACGTCAGACTCCGGGTTGGTCAGACTCCCGAAAGGGACCTCGCCTGCAGGGTCGGGGATGTTCTTTTCTGGCCTTTCGAAAAAATCTGGGCGGTTTGCGTCCACCCTGTCCGCTGGATCTTTTTCCAGAGGAAGCGCCTGTCCCTCCAGTACACGTCTTTTCAGGCTGCCTTGCGCCTGGCCTGGAGAGCCTTCCTGCGGAGCACGAGCCTTCTGGTCCGGATAGCCTTCGCAGCCGGACTTGTCTATCTGCTCTATGTCTCGTTCCGGGGACTGGCGGCCCTGAAATGGAAGGTCGCCTGGGAAAACCTCGGAACCCTCCTCATCTGGAGGTTCCCGAGCGGGGATGAAACAGAACTATTCTGGGGTTTGGGCGGGCTTTCCTTTTCCGTCCTCATGGCACTCATCGCCATCGGCGTCAGTTTCTGGATAGGCCTCGCCATGGGACTGGGACGTCAAAGCTCCATCAGGTTCATAAAAATACCCGCTATCCTCTATATCGAGATCATCCGGGGTACACCCCTGCTCATGGTCATCTTCTGGGTCTATTTCTTCCTGCCGATCTTCATCAAGACGTATCTGAACGTCTTCTGGAGCGCCACCATTGCCCTGACCCTCTTCACGGGGGCATACCTCGCCGAGATCGTCCGGGGCGGGATCCAGAACATTCCGAGGGGACAATTCGAAGCCGCCAAAAGCACCGGCCTTAACTACTGGCAGACCATGCGCCATATCATCCTTCCCCAGGCGTTAAAGCAGATGATCCCCGCCATTGTCGGGCAGTTCATCGCCATCTTCAAGGATACCTCCCTCGCTTTTGTCATCGGTGTCCTCGAACTGACCTTCGTGGCCCAGATGATCAACAACCGGCTAATGGTCTATCCTTTCGAGACATACACGACGGTGGCGGTCCTTTATTTTATTTGCTGCTACTCCATGAGCCTTGTGGCCCGCAGGCTCGAGATCCGGCTTTCGCACGAAAAGGTTCTTCTCAACCTTTAAGAGGATGACTGAAATGACGGAAGGGATTCGGATCCTTACGACGGGAGGTACCATCGACAAGGTTTATTTCGACGCCGCCAGCTCCTTCGAGGTGGGCGAACCTCAGGTTTTGGCCGTCCTCCGGGAAGCCAACATCACCGTTCCCTTCGCCGTCACTCCCCTCATGCGCAAGGACAGCCTGGACATGACTGAAGAGGACCGCATCCAAATACGGGAAGCAGTAGCAAAAACTAGTGAGCGGCAGGTGATCATCACCCATGGAACGGACACGATGGTTAAAACCGCCAGAACCTTGAAAGGGATACCTGGAAAGGTGTTGGTCCTCACCGGAGCCATGCAGCCCGCCCTGCTTCGGGGCACCGATGCCATTTTCAACATCGGAGCTGCGGTCACTGCCGTCCAGATCCTGCCCGAGGGGGTCCATATCATCATGAACGGCCGTGTTTTTGACCCTGACCGTGTTCGGAAAAACAGGGAAGCTAACGTGTTCGAGGTAATATGAATATAAACAAGCGGCTGGATGTATGCCTTTTGCCGTTTCCTGTTTCAGGAACCGTATTTGGATCTTACTCAAACAGATCTTTTTGCGATCCCCCCTGATTCTCCTTCAGTTTTCCAAGGTGCCTGTAGGCGCTCTGGGTGGCTGTCCTGCCCCGTGGAGTGCGCTGGATGTATCCTTCCTGAAGGAGGAAGGGTTCGCAAAGATCCTCGATGGTGTCCCTCTCCTCCCCCACAGCAGCCGCAATGGTCTCGATTCCCACAGGCCCCCCGTCAAATTTTTCAATAATGCTTTCAAGGACCGCACGATCAAGGGAATCCAGGCCCCCTTCGTCAACCTGCAGCCTCTCCAGGGTGTGACGAGCAATGTCAAGGGTGATCTCTTCCTCCCCGCCGACCTGACAAAAATCCCTTGCCCTGCGGAGGAGCCGGTTGGCCACCCGGGGGGTTCCCCTGGAACGCCGCGCAATCTCACCGGCCGCCTCGGGGTTCACTTTCACCCCGAGGATGGAGGCGGACCTTTTCACAATGGCAGTGAGCTCCATGACCGAATAGAATTCGAGCCTTGCCACCACCCCGAACCGATCCCGGAAAGGAGATGATAAAAGCCCCATCCGTGTCGTGGCTCCCACCAGGGTAAACCTCGGAAGATCAAGCTTTACAGTTCTCGCGCCGGGACCCTTTCCGATTATGAGGTCCAGGGAAAAATCCTCCATGGCCGGATAGAGGACTTCCTCAACAGTCCGGTTCATCCTGTGGATCTCATCGATGAAGAGGACCCCTTTGTCATCCAGGTTGGTCAGGATAGCGGCAAGGTCCCCTGAACGCTCCAGGGCGGGTCCTGAGGTGGACTTGATCTCCACCCCCAGTTCCCCGGCCAGGATGTTCGCAAGGGTCGTTTTCCCCAATCCGGGAGGCCCGAAAAGGAGAACATGATCCAGCGCTTCCTTCCGTTCCCGTGCAGCCCGGATGAAGACACGAAGATTCTCCTTGACCTGGGTCTGTCCGACGTATTCATGAAGGTTGCGCGGCCGGATGTTGGCCTCGAAGAGGTCTTCATCCTCGATCTGTTCAGGGGTGATCAGACGTTCGTCGGCCATAGAAAGCAGGATAAAGGAAAAAGAAAAAAGGTTAAAGGTAAAAGGAATTTACCCGGTCCCTTGGGTGTTTTTCCACTTTTTCCTTTCACCTTGACCCTTTATCCCTTGCGTCCTGAAAGAAGCTTCAGGCTTTCCCTCACGAGGGACTGGAAATCTTTCTGTTTTCCAAGGTTTTTCAACACCTGTGCCACTGCTTTTTGTCCTTCGGACTGCCGGTATCCCAGGTTGGAAAGAGCGGAGATGGCATCAGCGACCATCTGTTCATCCATCCCGGAAACCCGCGAGAGGGAATCCGGAACAATCGGGCTGACCTTGTCGCGCAGCTCCAGAATGATCCGCTCCGCTGTCTTCTTTCCGACTCCGGGTACAGTGCTGATCCACCCGGAATCCTGGCTGCCAATGGCGTGTTCCAGATCATCCGCCTTTAACCCTCCCAGGAGCTGCATCGCCATCCTGGGGCCGACTCCCTTGACCTGCACAAGAAGATTGAAAAGATCCATTTCCCTCGTGGCCGCGAAACCGTAAAGGTGGAAGGCATCTTCCCGGACCACTGTCACCGTGTGTAGGGAAACACTCTCCCCAACTTCGGGCAATTCCATCAGGGTGTTAAGAGATACAAAAAGGCGATACCCCACCGGGCCGGTATCAACGATGATGGACCCCCCGGGGTTTTTTACCGCGAGGCGGCCGTTGACCATTGCGATCATCCTGGATCCCCTCCTTCCCGTTCCCAGAAGAAATGGGTCAGGGCGGCGGCAAGGGCATCAGCGGCATCAGGGGGAGGAAGCTTATCCAGCCCGAGGGTTCTTACCACCATATTCTGGACCTGCTTTTTTTCCGCCCTCCCGTAGCCGGTAGTGGTTTCCTTGATCCTTGTGGCAGCATAGGCAGCGGTCGCCAGACCTCGCCTGTGGCAAACCAGGATGACTGCACCCCTGACATGTCCAAGTTGAAGAGCGACACGGCTGTTCCGGGCGGTGAAAACCTCCTCGATTGCGAGGACCTCGGGTCGATGACGAAGGATCACTTCCTCGATCCCCTGCGTGATCCTGTCGATGGATTCCTGGAGAGTCTCACCCTTAAAGCTCCGGATGACGCCGTATTCAAGGACTTTCTGACTTTTCCGGTTCCCTTCCAGGACCGCGTATCCGGTTGAACGGAGACTCGGATCGACACCGAGGATCCTCATGGCAGGGTCACAGTTCCTCCATGATCTCTTCGGAGATATCGAAGTTGGCGGAAACCCTCTGAACGTCGTCCTGGTCTTCAAGGATCTCCACGAGCTTCAGGGCCTGGATGGCCTGTTGGCCCTCGAGCTTGATGGTGTTCTGGGGGATCATGGTCACTTCGCCATCGATAAATTTTAAACCGCCCTCTTCGAAGGCTAAACGGAGTTCATCAAAGCTTTCCGGGGGGCCTGTGACTTCATACTCGTTTTCTTCCTCGGAAACGTCTTCAGCGCCGGATTCCAGCGCAACTTCCACGAGAGCATCCCCGTCGGTATCCTCCTTTGAAAAAACAAAATAGGATTTCATCAGGAAAATCCATGACACGCATCCGGCCTCCCCGAGGTTTCCGTTGTGCCGGGTGAAGATGTGCCGGACCTCCGAAACGGTGCGGTTCTTGTTATCCGTAAGGGCCTCGACGAGAATGGCCACCCCCGCTGGTCCGTACCCCTCGTAAACCACTTCTTCATAATGAACGCCGTCCAGGTCACCCGTGCCTTTCTTGATGGCCCTTTCAATGTTCTGTGCCGGCATGTTGGCATCCCTGGCTTTGGAGATGGACTGTCTAAGCCTGGGATTGCCTTCGGGATCGCCTCCCCCGATCTTGGCCGCGACCATGATCTCCCGATTGAGCTTCGTAAAGATCTTTCCGCGAACGACATCCTGCGCCCCTTTGCGTCTCTTAATATTGGCCCACTTGGAATGCCCGGACATGGTTCCTCCCAATGTGAAAAAACCGGAAAAATTCCGGTTTTTCCAAGTCCCGTTCGCCGTGTGAACAAGCTCAGCCGTTCACACGTTCTCTTAATTCCTTCCCTGCCTTGAAATAAGGCACTTTCTTTTCATCCACCTGGACCTTGGTGCCGGTCTTCGGGTTCCTCCCCTCGCGGGATCGCCTTTCCTTTACCTTGAAGCTCCCGAACCCTCTGAGTTCGACCTTGTCACCTCCCGCCAGGGAATCGGAAATGCTCTTGAGAACGGTATTGACGATGAGTTCCGCCTCTTTTTTCGTGAGCCTTTCAATTCGCTCCACGAGCAATTCGATCAGTTCGGCCTTAGTCATACCCTCTCCCTTCCCGACAATTCACATCAGTCCCACATCCCCGAAGCTAACTAAAATATGTTTGAAAGTCAAGCGGTTAGAAGAGCCAAAGGGGGCAGGATACAAATCCATCGCACCGTTTTTAGCGTAAAATTCCACGCGGGGCCAAGGATGGCTATCCTTGCCCCGCTGGGACTTCCTTTCCAGGCTTTGGCCTGGATCGGGGCAACCCCTTCTTTTTATCCCACCTCTGGCCTCTGGGCCCGTTACTCTGGACTCTCTCTTTAGAACACCCTCCAAAGCTGGAGCCATCGTTCATCACCGGAATCCCTGAGAGTTTGAGCCAGGTTTTCGACAGCCTGGGAAACGGTCCCGCCAAAAAGCAGGTGGAGCAAGCCCGGCCTTTCCCTTTCCGGCTCGTAGAGTTGATCTGGTACTCCCGGCAGACCGGCCAGTTCTGCGGCTTTCACCAGGGCATCGTTGAGATTGCCCAATTCATCCACGAGACCGATCCCAAGGGCTTGGCGCCCCGTTAGAATCCTGCCGTCAAAATAGGGCCTCACAGAATCTTCATCAAGATCTCTTCCCTCAAGGACAGCCTCCACGAACTGCTCATAGGTATCAAGGATCATTTCCTTGAGAAGACGCTCCTCCTCGGGGGTCATTTCCCGGGCCGGGTTCCCTATATCCTTGAACTTCCCGCTCTTGATGGTCTTGGTCCCGACTCCGATCTTCCGAAAGAGTTCCTGGAGGTTGGTGAATTCCATGATGACGCCGATGCTGCCGGTAAGGGTTCCTGGATTGCATACGATCCAGTCGGTGGCACAGCTTAAGTAGTATCCGCCGGAGGCCGCGATGGTCCCCATGGAGGTAACGACAGGTTTTTCCTGCCGAAGCCGCACCAGTTCCCTGTGAAGCTCCTGGGTAGGGGCTACGGCCCCCCCGGGGCTGTCGATGCGCAGGACAACCCCCTTGATCCGATCATCTTCCCGGAGCCTTTTCACCTCATCGAGGTGCCATCGGACATCGAGAATCGGGCCCTGAAGACGCAGAACGGCCAAGGTGTCCTTTCCGGGGACATCCTTTCTAAACCTCTGGAAAACCCCCAGGAAAAAGGCGACGGCAAGGGCTAGAATGACGAGGGATATGAACAGCTTTCTTCCACGGACCATGAATAATATTGTACAGGTTTAGGGAATCGGATAACAGCGCCTTTTTAACCTGATACGCCGTTAAAAAGGGCAAAAGGGCAAAAAAAAGCCGCTGTTCCCAACAAGGACCAGCGGCTTGAAAAAGAAAAAGTATCGAGGCTGCGGATCAGATTTCCTCTTCGTCCTCGGAAGGATCATCCTCCGGGACTTCCATGTCTTCCGGGACTTCCGTTTCTTCTGTTTCCTCTGCTTCTTCAACATCCTCAGAGCCTTCAGCGCTTCCACCAGCCTTGTGTGCCGCAAGGGAAGCACCAAGAATATCCCCCAGGGTCCCGCCGCCGCCGCCGGAATTAAAATAAGCGGAATAGTGAGATGGTTCCTCTCCGCTCTTCACGGCGTTGATGCTGAGGCTCACCTTTCTTTCCTCGGGATCGATGTTGAGGATTTTCACGGTGACTTCGGATCCGGGAGGATACGCCTCTTCGGCACCTTGTCCGTCGGCGAGCTCCATTTCAGAGATGTGGATGAGGCCCTCGACACCTTCGGCTATCTGGACAAAGGTCCCGAAATCCGCATGATTGACAACCTTTCCGGTTACGATGGATCCGGTGGGATTCGATTTGACCAGCTCCTCCCACGGGTTGGCCGTGAGCTGCTTGAGCCCGAGGGAAAGACGCTCCCTCTCCTTGTCAACGCTCATGACCACCGCCTTGACGGTATCACCCTTCTTGAGGATCTCCGAGGGGTGGTTCACCTTCCGGGTCCATGACATGTCGCTGACATGGATCAGCCCGTCGATTCCCTCTTCAAGCCCAACAAAGGCTCCAAAATCCGTCAGGGTCCTGACTTTTCCCTCGATAATGCTTCCGACCGGGTAGTTCTGGGCAACGACATCCCAGGGATTGGGTTCGATCTGCTTCATTCCCAGAGAAATCCTGCGGTTTTCCGTATCGATGCTCAGGACCTCCGCTTCCACCGTATCTCCGACTTCGACAACCTTGGAGGGATGTTTGATCTTCCTGTTCCAGGTCATCTCGCTGATATGCACCAATCCCTCGACCCCGTCCTCGAGTTTCACAAAAGCGCCGTAGTCGGTGACGCTCATGGCCTTGCCCGTCACGCGGGAACTGACGGGATATTTTTCAGGAACGCTTTCCCATGGGTCCTCGGTGAGCTGTTTCATGCCCAGAGAGACGCGTTCCTTTTCCCTGTCGAACTTCAGGATCTTTACCTGCACCCTGTCGGCTACGGAAAGCATCTCCGAGGGGTGCTGCAGGCGCCCCCAGGAAAGGTCTGTGATGTGGAGAAGACCGTCGATCCCGCCAAGATCGATGAACGCACCGTAGTCGGTGATATTTTTCACGATGCCTTCCATGACCGCGTTTTCTTCGATGACTTTCAGGGTTTCGCCCTTCTTGTTCTCCCTCTCTTCCTCAAGGAGAACCCTCCTGGACAAAACGACATTTCCCCTCCTGGGGTTGAATTTGATGATCTTGAAGAAGAAATCCTCCCCGACAAGACGATCGAGGTTCCGGATGGGCCGGATGTCCACCTGGGATCCGGGGAGAAAAGCCCTCACCCCGATGTCCACGGTAAGACCGCCCTTGATCCGGCTGATGATCTTCCCTTTTACGGGGACATTATCCTCATAGGCCTGGCCGATCTCGTTCCAGATCTTCATCTTGTCGGCCTTTTCCTTGGAGAGATAGATCAGCCCTTCGGAATCCTCCTTCTTCTCGAGGAATACCTCGACCTGGTCGCCAACCGCGACCGTAAGAGAACCCTCATCATCATGGAACTGGTTTTTCGGGATAATGCCTTCGGATTTATAGCCGACATCGACCAGGACTCCGTCGTTGGTGATTCCAACCACGGTGCCTGTAACTACTTCCCGCTCACGAAGATCCCGGATACTCTCCTCATAGAGTTTCGCAAAATCTTCCTCGTCTTCCTCAGGTGTGTTTGCACCGCCCAGATCCCCTGTTCCTGCGGCACTTTGGCTAAACTCTTCCATTTCGGGATCCTGGGGCCCCTTCTCTTCCATCATCATCAGTTTGTTAACCTCCTTGGATTTGTCTGCTTTGCGGTGGCGGATTATCCTACATTTGAAAATTCATGTCAATCTGCAACCTGTCTGGAAACCTTTGAAAATAGAGGATTTGCATTCGAGGGTACCAAGTATCGGCAGAAAGATCCCCTGCTTTCCTCCAGACAAACCCTAAAAGGGAAAGAAAAGGGACCGCGACTTCAATCGAGAGTCCTTAATCTGGCCACCACCTCCTCGATAATCCAGGATGGGGTGGAAGCACCGGCCGTCACACCAACAGAGGATCCCGGTGGAATTGTCACCCCATTTAATTCCTCGGCCCTTTCAATGTGAAAAGTGGGAGTTCCGCTATTACCAACGGATTCGGCGAGCCTTTTTGTATTTCCACTGTTTTTGCCTCCAACCACGATCATGACATCGACTTCCCCGGCAAGGCACAGCGCCTCCGCGACCCTGTTCCGGGTGGCCTCACATATCGTGTTATATACGTGTATTTCCCGGCAAATTGGGATACAGCGTGACACCACGGACTGCAGATTTTCAAGGGACTGGGTAGTCTGGGCCACGATCCCTACGACAGGCTCCAACCGCTCCGGGTCGAGGTCTTCCGGACCCCTCGTTACGAGACACCTGCCTGAAGCATAGCTGAGAACCGCCCGCACTTCCGGATGATCCGATTCACCGACAATGACGACCTGAAGACCCATTTCGGTCAAATCCCGTACTCTCTCCTTCAGTCTCTTGACAAGGGGACATGTCGCGTCAACGATTTCAAGCCCCTGTTTCTGGGCCAGATCGATGACCCCCTTCGGGGCTCCGTGGGACCGGATGATGACCGTTCCGGACCCGATCTCCTCCAGGGAGTTGGCCATCAGGATTCCCTTTTTGCGGAGCCTTTCCACCTCTTGCGGGTTGTGGATTATCGGACCGAGGGTGTAGGCAGGATTTTTAAAATCTTCCAGAGCCTTGATGGCCATGTCCACGGCTCTCCGGACACCGAAGCAAAACCCGGCTGATGGAGCGATCCTGACGTCAATCATGGAGCCTTTCCAGTTCGCGCACACGTTCTAACAGAATCTGGACCACTTCCTCGACCGTTTTATCGGTGGTATCCACGAGGACGGCATCGTCCGCCCTTCTCAGCGGCGAGTTCCCCCTGGAAGAATCGTTAAGGTCCCTCTGAACCATTTCCTCCAGAACGGTCCTGAATTCCTCCTGATGGCCTTTGGCCTTCAATTCCAGCCACCTTCTCCTCGCCCGCACATGGGTAGACGCATCAAGGAAAAATTTTGCCTTTGAATCGGGAAAAACCACCGTGCCCATGTCCCTGCCTTCAGCCACCACACCCCCTCTTCCCCCAACCTCCCTCTGGAGCCGAACCATGTGCGTCCGGACTTCGGGAACTGCCGAAACGGCGGAAGACCCCATGCTCATTTCCGGCAGCCGGATCTTTTCCGTGACGTTCTCACCGTCTAACAGGACGCGGATCCCGCCGGGATCCTGGTGGAGCTCGATGTGAATTTCCCCGCACATCCGGTCCAGAGCGGGGGCATCCTCAAAAGAGATCCCCTTGTTCCTGGCGGCGAGGGCAACCGCGCGGTACATCGCGCCGGTATCCAGGTGGAGATAGCCAAGTTTCTCGGAAAGCATGCGGGCGACTGTGCTTTTCCCGGATCCGGAAGGACCGTCGATGGCAACAACCGGTTTCATGTCATCCGGGATCCGTGACCTTTATCGTTCCGGGACAAAGGTTTTCGACAAGCTCCCAAAATCCGGGGAAGGAAGTGTCCACGCAGGCCGTGTCTTTCACAAGGCTCTTTTCCCCGGATAACAGGGAAAGAACGGCTGAGCTCATGGCGATCCGGTGATCTCCACGGCTTTGGTAAAAGGTTCCCCTTGGCCTTGAACCCCCCTTGACGCTGAACCCGTCCTTCTTCTCGGCCACCTCGATCCCGGCACTCGCGAGCATCCCGACGGTGGAGGCGATCCTGTCGGATTCCTTCACCCGGAGTTCCCCGGCCCCGGTGATGGTCGTCTCTCCCTCCGCGCAGGCCCCGAGAACCGCCGCCAGGGGGAGTTCATCGATAAGGGAGGGGATCCATTCCTCGGGAACCTGGATGCCCCTGAGTTTATCAAGGTATCTGACCCGGATATCGGCCGCAGGTTCCACTTCACTTGGAAGTGGCGTCAGTTCGACCTGGGCTCCCATCTCGCGAAGAAGATCAAGGATTCCGATCCTGGTGGGGTTGATCCCGATATTCCGGAGGGTAACATCGGAACCTTCGACCACGGCCGCCGCCGCGAGAAAAAAAGCTGCTGAGGAGATATCCCCGGGAACCCCGATCGTTGTCCCACGGGGTACCTGGCCTCCTTCCATCAGGAGGGTGTCCCCTTCCCTGTTTATCCGAACCCCCATCGCCAGGAGCATCCTCTCCGAATGATCCCGGCTCACCGAAGGTTCATGAAAACGGGTGATCCCCTCCGCTCCGAGAGCCGCGAGGAGCACACAGGACTTGACCTGGGCGCTGGCCACCGGGCTTGCGTACGCGATCCCTTTCAGGGATCCACCCCGGACGGAAAGGGGGAGAAGCGTCCCATCCCCCCGCCCGTCAACCTCGGCCCCCATCATCCTCAGGGGCTTTGTGATCCGCCCCATGGGTCTTCTCCTCAGGGATGCGTCCCCCGTCAGAAGGGTGAAAAAGGGCCTTGAGGCCATGGCCCCGGCCAACAGCCGGACCCCGGTTCCACTGTTACCGAGATCCAGGACGTCTCCGGGCTCCTTCAAACCATCCGGACCCAGACCATCGACAACAACAAGGCTGCCCTCGTCCCTGACGGCAAGGCCCAGGGACCTGACGGCTTTAAGGGTATTGTCGGTATCCTCCGCCCGGAGGGGATGGTGAATGGTGGTTCTTCCATGCCCCAGTGCGCCCAGGATATACGCGCGGTGGGTGATCGATTTATCCCCGGGAATCCTGACTTCCCCTCTAAGAGGCCCCGAAGGGGAAATTTCCCAGTCCATCAGACCCCTTTCCGGACACCGGCAAGAAGGGAAAAGATCCTTTCAAGCTCCTCGCTGTCTCCCCGTTCCAGGGTCTGGATGATCCTGTCCACAGACCCCCTCAGACCCCTGGTAGCCTCGAGAAGCTTTTCCCTGTTGGCAACAGCGATCTGGGCCCACATTGCCGGACTGCTCGCAACGATCCGGGTGTAATCACGCAGGCCTCCCCCGGACAGGCCTATGAGTTCCGGATTTTCCCGATAGATGCTGTCGATTATGGCATAGGCCGCCATGTGCGGCATGTGGCTGACCCAGGAAAAAACGGAATCATGCTCCGCCGGAGCCATGAAATGGACCTTTCCACCTACGGTCTCCCACATGTTTCTGATGGTCTGAACGTCCCTCCCGGCCTCGCCGATGGGGGTGATAATGACCCTGGCACCCTCAAAAAGACCTCGCCTTGCCGCCTCCGGGCCGGATCTTTCATCCCCCGCAATGGGATGGGCGGGAACAAAGGAATATTTTACTCCCTTCTCCATCGCCTTCCCGTAGGCCCGCACACTGCTCCCCTTGACGCTTCCGACATCCGTTACGAGGACATCGGCACCAAATCCTTTTTCCAGAACGGAATCCAGGGCAACGACGGGAATGGCAAGGACGATGATGTCGCAGTCTTCCAGGGCTTCCGGGCACATTTCCCGGGCTTCGTCCAGGATCCCCATGTCGAGGGCCCGGCGGAGGTTTCCAGGGTTTGTGTCAAAACCTGCGACCTTCCCTACGGCCCCCCGTTCCCTCAGGTCAAGAACAAGGGAGCCCCCGATAAGCCCGACTCCGAGAAGAAATATGTTACCGAAAAACGGGACTTGCGGTTTAAGCACGGTCACAGCGTCCTGCCCATAACCTCCGCGAGCGTACGGAGCCTGGTCATCAGGTCGTTGAAAACCTCTATCGTCAGGGACTGCGGCCCATCGCAAAAAGCTTCCTGAGGATTTTCATGGACTTCAACGAGAAGCCCGTCCGCACCCGCCGTGACCGCGGCCATGCACATCGGGGGGACCAGATCCGACCTGCCCACCGCATGGCTCGGATCCACTATTACGGGAAGGTGGCTCATGCCCTTGATAAGAGGGACGGCGGACAAGTCGAGGGTATTCCTGGTATCGTTCTCAAAAGTCCTGATACCTCTTTCACAGAGGATGACCTCATGGTTTCCCTCGTCCAGGATGTATTCAGCGGACATCAGCAGTTCTTTGACCGTGGCAGAAAGCCCTCTCTTTAAAAGAACGGGCTTCCGCAGTTTTCCAACCTCTTTTAAAAGGGTAAAGTTGGACATGTTCCTTGCCCCGATCTGGATAATATCGGCGTAGTTAAAAACCATCTCGGCGTCACGCGGATCCATGAGTTCTGTAACGACTTTCAGGCCCGTTTCCTCACGCGCTTCAGCCAGGTATTTCAGCCCTTCCTCACCGAGGCCCTGAAAAGAATACGGAGAGGAGCGCGGCTTGAAGGCTCCTCCCCTGAGAAATCCTCCTCCGGCTTTCCTGACGGCTTTGGCCACCGTCAGGAGCCCCTCCCTGGATTCAACGGTGCAGGGACCGGCCATTATGGCGATCTTTTTGTCCCCGACGACCTGCTCCCCCACCCGGATCCTGGAGTTTTCTCTTCGAAAATCCCTGCTGGCAAGTTTAAATGGTTTGAGAATGGGGAGGATTTTCTCAACGGCGGGGTCGGCTTCAAGAGGTGTCTCCCGAAGGATCCTCTCGTCCCCGATGGCCCCGATGATAGTCCTTTCCTCCCCCTCGGAAACATGGACTTTTAGTCCCATTTCCCGAAGTTTTTCACTGATGTGGTCGATATCGGATTGCTTTGCGCCCTGCTTGAGAACAATGATCATATTTTTTCCACCCCCGTGAAAACAGGGGATCCGGCGATCCGGATCCCAAGGGGCCCTTAATCTGCCAGGGTCTCCTCAAGGGCCTCTAAAAAAAGGTCGTTCTCCCAGGCGAGACCGGGGGTGACCCGGATGGTCCCCGGAAGACCATAAGAGGCCATCGGCCGCACGATGATCCCCTTGTCTAAAAGCCTTTTGTAGATGACATCCCCATCGCGTCCCTCAAGGTCAACGAGAAGGAAATTGGTGAAGGAAGGTGTCACGGACAATCCCATCCCTTCAACAGCCACCTGGATCTTTTCCATTTCCACCCTGTTGTGCTCGAGGGTTTTTTCCACGAACTCCTCGTCATCAAGGGCTGCCAGGGCGGCCGCCTGCGAAACGTGGTTGACGTTGAACGGCTGACGGACCTTTTCAATGAGTGTGGCGATTTCTTCCGGCACAGCCGCGTACCCGACTCTTAGGCCCGCCAATCCGTAGGCTTTTGAGAAGGTCCTGACGACAGTTACCGGTTTTCCCTCCTTCAGATACTGAATCCCATCGGGAAATTCGGGAAGGTGCCTCGCGAACTCGTAGTATGCCTCATCCAGAACCAGGGGGACATCCCCGGGAACCTTCTCCATGAAACCCTCAAGCTCACCCTTCGTGACAATGGTGCCGGTCGGGTTGTTTGGGTTCGCCACAAAGATGAGCCTGGTCCCAGGGTTGATGGCCCGGGCCATTGCGGAAAGATCGTGCTTGAGCTGGCCGTCCAAGGGGACTTCCACGACCTCTCCCCCATGAGCCAGGGCGGCCAGACGGTAAACGACGAAGGCCGGCCAGGCATAAAGGGATTGCCCTCCCTGGGAGAGAAAAATCTGGCTCATGATTTCCAGGATCTCGTTCGACCCGTTTCCGACCACGATCATCTCCCTGGGGACCCCGAGTCGATGAGAGAGTTTTTCCTTAAGTTCCCAGCTGGCACCGTCGGGGTAGCGGTTGACCTGCTCCAAGGCCTTCCTCGCGGCCTCGAGGGCCTTCGGGGATATTCCGAGGGCGTTTTCGTTGGAGGCGAGCTTGACGATCCTGGACAACCCTTTTTCCCTGGCCAGTTCCTCCATACACTTGCCCCCGCAGTACGGGACCAGTTTTTCGATGGAACGGTGTGCGGGCTTAAAAGTGCTTCTCATGGTGCTATCTCCTGAGTGGATGACTGGGTATTCCAGATTCCGGTAGAATAATTCCAGATTCCAGATTCCAAAAAATTCCTAAAAATTAGGAAGTTTAGTTCTCTATCTTAAT
>Ga0272444_10001636_pt1 | contig 21374 bp, 20 predicted proteins | sample SSMForm13_FD_201033 | JGI IMG/M metagenome (GOLD analysis project Ga0272444, IMG submission 201033) | Marine sediment archaeal communities from Little Sippewissett salt marsh, Falmouth, MA, United States - SSM-Form-13 | ecosystem: Environmental > Aquatic > Marine > Wetlands > Sediment ...
TTTGGCTGCAGGGGATCAGCTGGAGCGCCGTTTCCTATTGGATCATCGGGCGCTATGAGCCCGAGAGGCCGCGCCGGATTCCCGCCGCTAGCAACAAGAGCGCGGCCACGGCGGTGCCGATGGCCGGAACGAACGGCAGCAGCAAACGACCGCTCGAAATCATTGCAGCCCCAGCGAGCGCAAGACCTGCCAGCAGTGTAGCGCATTCCCAGATGATCACTCGGACGAGAATCGCTGTTCGAGCCTCGCCACGATCCGCACCGACGATGCGATCGATCCGCTCGGTGTGCCAACCGAGGAATGCCAAGCCGACCGACACAGCCACGATGAACGGTGAAGCTCCGATGAAGGCGAGCAGCCCGGCCAATCCGCAGTGGAGCCACAGAGCGATCGAAGCGATACCGCGGAAGCGCCGTGCTGCAACACACACCGCCGCCGGAACGGTGATGAGGAGCGGTCCGAGCATCAGCGCGGGCACATCCCCACCGAACGTTGCCGCCGCGAGAACTGCCAGAAAGGAGCCGCTGGTCGCAAAGAGCAACGCCGCGAGTACGTTCATCGGGCGCCTCTCCTTCTTCCGTGCTGGAGCTGTGCAACGGCCGTCGCCAAAGGTTCGGCCGTGTTCCACTCGACGACCTGCACACCAAATCGGCGCACAGCCGTCATCTGCGAGGTTCGCAAGACGCGTGTCGCACGCCGGGCGACATCATCGGCCAACGTGTGCGCCGTCCGTGCAGCCGACCGGTCGTCGGTAAACGGACACACGAGGAGCACTTCGTAGCCGAGCGCGCGCAGCTCGGCGAGCACGGAGGCATCGTCGAACGCAATCAGCGGGCTGACGACAACCAGCTGCGCTCCCGGGGGGATCCATCGCGTTGGAAGGTTGCGCAGTGCACGAAAGGCCTCTCTGCTTCCAGTGTGGGCGCGGGACAATGCATCCAGGATTCGCACCTTCTGCAGCCTTCCCACACCGGGGTAGACCCAATCCGGGATGTCGCCGTACATCAGCAGGCCTACGCGGTTGGCGTCCGCGAGAAACTGCATCGCAAGACTCGCCGCCGTACGGACTGCATCATCAAACAACTCCTTGGTTCCCGATCGCACGTACGGCGACGCACGGCAGTCGAGAACGATGCTGACATCGGCGATTCTCTCCTGCTCGAATTCGTTCACGACAAGACTGCCGGTGCGGGCGACGATCCTCCAGTTGATGGCACGCGTGCTGTCGCCTGGCGCGTAGTCGCGACAGCCGAAGAAGTCGAGGCCGCTTCCCCCGAGCTTCGTCTTGACCGAGCCGGCGTACACACGCGTCTTCCTTGGCCGGATCCGTAGCGGCGGGACAAACGACGTTCGCGGAACGACATGCAGGGTGGAACAGTTGTCGAGGATGACGCTCTGCGGGGTCAGCGGACATGGCGTGAACAGCGTGGCGTGGGTTCCCTCGAGATGAAACTCGCCACGATCGGCGCGAATCTCGTAGCGGAGCACCGCGGTCGAACACACATCCGAGTCCGAGTCAAGGCGGAACGAACCGGACGTTGTGCCGTTGATCGTGAGGGGGAGCGCATCAAGTGCGTGCTCATCGGACATCACAACAAGCGATCGCCTGGGGCCTTGAATCTCCGAGGCCACTGAGATCACATCGCCCTCGGTGCAGCGCAACTGTGAGAGTCGGCGAGAAGAGCGGAGTTTCGCCACCATCGAATCCGAGCGAGCGCCCGCGGAGAACACGAGGATGATCGCCATGTACACCATCGGGGGGACGGCGATCACCAGGATCGCTGAGCTTCTCGCTGCAACCCCAGCGATCACAAGGAGAATCGTCAGAATCCCGGGGATCCGCATCGCGTTACCGCCGATCATCCGCTAACCTTAGGAACCGGGACCGACTCAAGCACCGATTGGACCACATCCTGAGGGCGGATCGCCTTGGCCCACAGTTCCGGCTCGAGCAGCAATCGGTGCGCAAGGGCGGCGACGGCAATCTCCTTGATGTCGTCGGGAAGGACGTAGTCTCGCCGACGCACCGCCGCGACGGCCCGCGACAGCTTGAGCAAGGCAAGTGCACCGCGTGGACTGGCCCCGAGCTGCACACTCGATTCCGAGCGCGTCCTGCGCACCAGGGCAACGATGTACGTCTCCAGGTCCGGGTCGATGTGAACCGTCTCGACGGCGGCTCGCATCTCCAGGATCTCCTCCCGTGAACTGACGGCCGGCAACACGATCTCATCGGTGTTCCGCTGCTCTCGGCGACGAACGATCTCCACTTCATCGGTCAGCTCCGGATATCCGACCGAGATCCGCATGATGAACCGATCGATCTGTGCCTCAGGGAGCGGGAACGTTCCTTCGAACTCGACCGGGTTCTGGGTGGCGACGACGACAAACGGTTCGCCAAGCGGCCGGGTAACGCCTCCGATCGACACCTGGAACTCCTGCATCGCTTCCAGAAGAGCGGACTGGGTCTTCGGAGTCGCGCGGTTGATTTCGTCGGCGAGGAGCACGTGGGTGAAGATTGGCCCGGGAATGAAGCGGAAACGATCTTCCTTGCGATCGAACACATCCGATCCGGTGACATCGCCAGGAAGAAGATCCGGTGTGAACTGGATGCGCTTGAAGTCCAACCCCAGGACCTGCGCGAAGGATCGAGCGATCAACGTCTTGCCCAACCCGGGGGCATCCTCGAACAGCAGGTGTCCACCGGAGAGAACGCCCGCCATAACCCACTCCAGCACCTGATGCTTCCCAACCACGGCCTGCTCGATTGTTTGGAGGATCGCAGCCGTCCTGATTCCAACGTCTTCTGGTCTCATAGATCGTCCCCTTCCGCATACCGTTCGAGAAAGTCGAGCGTCTCCGAGAGCTTCTTCGCGTAGATCCGTTCAGGAACACGAAGTTCGCGTGTGGTGGCCGGCAGCCGTTGATCGAGGAACTCCTTCACGGAATCCGGTGCGGGCCAGGCTCCGTGTTGCAGCCTCGTCAAGGCCGCCTCCATGCTGCATCGCTCTCGTTGACGGATCAATCGCAGCGCCAGGCTTGTCATCTGGCGGGCAACGATCACTCGGTACAGCACACGCCGATGCCCGTGACGGATCGCTCGGATGAGGATCTCACGATCCGACGGGACACGCGAAATCACCGGACGCGGCCCGGCATGGCGTCGCCTGGCAATCGGTGGTCGAACAGAGAGCAACGCGAACAGCGACACGGTCCCCACGGCCGTAGCCCAGATGGCGAGTTGCGAGCGGTCGGCGATCCAGCGTCCAACGTCGTGGATTGCGTCGAGAAACGGCTCGGCGATGAACTCGACGAATCCCGCCCGGAGGGGAAAAACAAGCGCCAGGCTGATGCCGAGGATGGCGAGGGAGGCTGCACCGATCACGAGCACACGCATCCGGGTCCGCCCCCCCGCGTGCCCGCGAGAGCTCCGGCGAGCCTTGGCGTGTGGCGAAGGCTCCTGGACAACTTGAGGTGATCTGTCGCCGTTCTCAACAGAATTCATGGGGCCGCCTCGGTGTAGGCGTCTCGGACTGCAGCAAGACATGCCTTGGCTTCGTCCACGTACGGCGCTGCCTGTCGAGCACCGTAGCGGACCTGTTCGAAGATCGCCGTAAGGCGGCGCACGTGATCCGTCTTCATCTGCCTCCCACTGAGCTGTCGAGCGAACTCGCGTGGTGTGTTCGACGAGAGATTGGCGACGCCGGCGCGTTCGACGGCGATCACGACCATCCGCCGGTAGCATTCCATGATCACGACCGTCGGATCATCCCCATCCTGCAGGCGGTCGAGAGCTTGGCCTGCTTCCCGGGCGATGTCACGGAGCACAGAGCGATCGGTCGGGACGGTTGGAGCACGGAACCGGCGTATTGCGAGAACTCCGCCGGCTGCCAGGGCAAGCAACGCGGCAGTCAAAGAGAGTGCGATCAATCCGATCTGCCAAAGCGGGATTCCACCGGTCGCTGGCGCAACCTCGACCGTGTCGGCCGCATCGCCCGACCCAGTCCCATCTTGAATTCGCTGCGCCCGCTGGGAAGTGCCCATCAATGGGGACGGGGAGCTCGTCTGCTGCTCATCGGGGCTCATCGTGGCGAAGATGAGCGCTGCCAGCATGAACAGCACCGTGAAGTACACGAGCTGCCCGAGCATGTACTGCAGGATGAGGCGGCGGAATGTACGCCAGAACAGCAGGCATAGCACGATGATCACGGCGAGAACGGCCCACACCACGCGAAGGACACGGACAAGATTGTGCTGGGCGCTCTGCCCGGTCGAAGAACCACTGATCACCGCGTTGGCCTGTTCGGATCGGACCGGTCTAGGGCGGAGCGACAGGGAATCGATTCCCGTTGACAGCAACAGAACAGCGGCGATCGCCAGAGCCATCGCCGCCGTGATCGTCAACGCTGCCGGTTTTCGCGGCACATCACTCCTCCTGTTCGCGAAGCTGCAAGCCGAGCTCCTCCAGCTGCTCTTCCGGCACCGGCATCGGTGCATCGGTCAGGGGACACAAGCCTGTTGCAGTTTTCGGGTACGCGATCACGTCGCGAAGCGAACGCTCTCCGGCAAGGAGCATGACCAGCCGGTCCATCCCCATGGCGAAACCGGCGTGCGGAGGGGCGCCATACTCGAGAGCACGAAGGAAGAAGCCGAAACGGAGCTGCGCCTCCTCGGCGGAGATGTCGAGCAATCGGAAGATCTGCTCCTGCAGCTTGCGAGAGTGGATACGGATGCTTCCGCTTCCAAGTTCGAGGCCGTTCAGAACCAAGTCGTACGCCTCGGACAGGACCTCCAGAGGGGATGTCTCTAGAAGCGGGATGTGATCGCTCCACGGCGACGTGAATGGATGGTGTTCGCTGGTCAAGTCGCCCGATTCGTCGGTACCGAACAGGGGAAAGTCCGTGATCCAAATGAAGTTCCAGCCGTCTGTCGCGAGATTCTCCCGACGCGCGACCTCGACACGAACTGCGCCGAGCGCTGCTTCCATCTTCTGCCCTGCCACCAACAGCAGCAAATCGCCGACGGATGCCTCCATCGTGGTGATCAGCGACGTTGCCGCATCCGTGCCCAGGTGTTTGACGATCGGCGAACTGGCGCCATCTTCCTCGATCTTGATCCAAGCCAGCCCGTGAGCGCCCTGAGACTTCGCAACCTCCTGAAGCTCATCGAGTATCTTGCGGGAGAAGCCTGCCCCGCCCGGTACGGCGATGGCGAGCACCTTCCCGCCTTGCTCCACGGCACTGCTGAACACACTGAACCCGCCGCTTGCAGCGATGGCGGAGACATCGTGAAGCTCCATTCCATAGCGCAGGTCGGGCTTATCCGATCCGAAGCGAGCCAGTGCATCGGCATGGGACAGCCTGGGGAACGGCGTCTTCAGGTCGGTGTCAGCTACGTCGCGGAACACCCCCGACAGAACGTGTTCGAGTACCCCGAAGACGGTATCCTTGCCCTGGGGAAAGGCCATCTCAAGGTCAAGTTGCGTGAACTCCGGCTGGCGATCGGCCCGCAGGTCCTCATCCCGGAAGCACTTCACCATCTGGAAGTAGCGATCGATTCCGCCGATCATGAACAGCTGCTTGAACAGCTGCGGCGACTGCGGAAGGGCGTAGAACGAGCCCGGCGAAAGGCGGCTGGGAACAAGGAAATCTCTCGCACCTTCGGGCGTCGACTTGGTCAGCACGGGCGTCTCGATCTCGAGGAACCGATCGTCGCTCAGAGTCTGCCGCGCCGACTGAAACACGGCGTGCCGCAGGGCAAGGTTCCTCTGCAACCGCGGGCGCCGTAGATCGACATACCGGAATCGCAAGCGCGTTTCTTCCGTCGTATCGGACCCGTCGCCATCGACAAGGAACGGCGGCGTGACGGCACGGTTGAGGATCTCCAGTTTCGTGACGAGGATCTCGGTCTCGCCAGTCGCCATGTCGGGGTTGATATCCTTCTCGGCGCGTGCTCGCACGGTCCCTTCGATCGAGATCACATCTTCCCGATTCAGTGTGTGGGCCTCGGAGAGCTTGGGGTCTTGGTCTTGCTCCTGACCCTGATCCGCATTCGCGAACACAAGCTGGACGATTCCCGTGTGGTCACGAAGCGTGATGAAGGTTAGCTTCCCCAAGTCACGCCGACGCTGGACCCAGCCTGATGCACGAACAGCTTGCCCAACATCGCCGCGACGGTAACTCCCGCAGTACCTGCGACCGGTCATTCGACGTTCCTCCCACTGCTCAGATTGGTTGGCTAGAGTATAGATGCCCAGACGCCGCGTTCAACGAATCCTACGATGGCCAAGCAGGGCGAAATGGTTCTCGGCTTGTTCCTCACGGGCTCCCGATCTGAGCAGCTCGTAGCCTTGCTTGGACGGCACACGTTGGGGGATGGGTACGGCCTCACGATTTGGACCGGATCTTCCGCATCGGGTTACTCGTCGGGGATCTCTCCTTTGAACAACGCACGTCCGAGCGGACGATCCTGCCAATCCGTGAACTCGCTCGCGTTCCCGTCCGTGGATCGCTGGTTGTGCACCATATTGAGCCGAGCCGACAGATTATCGAAGTAGTACACGGCCATCGCTTCTGCGGTCTTGGGCAATTCGGCCGCCCCGAACTCCCGCTCGCCATGATGAGAGATGATGATGTGTTCGAGAAGCTCGGTGAGACGCGAATCCCCGAAACCGATCTTGGCTGCGTGGTCACGCACCATGTCCCGTCCGAGGAGGAGATGGCCGAACATCTGCCCGTCGAAGGTGAACTTTGGGCTGGCGGGGCGCGACATCTCGCGGATCTTTCCGATGTCGTGCAAGATGGCCCCTGCCGTCACCAATCCACGGTGCAGGATTGGACAAGTCTTTGCGTATTCCGAGGCTCCGCGCGCGACTTCCAGCGAGTGCTCGAGAAGTCCGCCGATGTATGCGTGGTGGAATGAGATCGCTGCCGGGAACTTGCGGAACGCGTCCTCGTTTTCATCGAGGAGTCCGACCACCAAGCGGGAGAGCGACGGTGGCGCGACATCGTCCGCCAGTCGGTGAAACTCATTCCACATGTCATCGATATCATGCTCGGTGGTGGGCGTCAGAAGAGCAACATCGAAATCGCGGATCTTCCCCTGCTCGCTCTCATGAAGGTCAATGCGCCGGATTGAAGAGACGTTCACCTGAAGCACGCCACGATAGCTCTCGGTTCGTCCCTCGACGAACACAAAGTCGCCGTGCTCGAAGTCGTTTCCGTAGCGAAGCGTCGCGTCGGACCATGCGCGTGCGGGGATCGTCCCTGTGCGATCGGCAAGGGTGATCTCCAAGTACGGATCACCGTTGCGGGTAACGCGATGAACCTTTCCCCGAACGAGGAAGCATTGCGAAACCGTCTGTCCTTCGCGGAGTTCCTGGACCTGAACGTGTGTCAATGCGTACGGGAGTTCGTCTCGCAGCTGTTGGGAAAAACGATCGGACACCAGCATCCCCTTTCTGTCTCGAATCCCTGCAAGGATCCGTCTAGAGTGTAGAGAGGCTGTTGCACATGTCAACTGGCGCGTCTTGTCTTCATCACAGATCCCACCGTACGATGGCCGGTAAGGTGGTGAGATCTTCGATGGATCAGCAAACACTCGCGGACGTATTACTACAGGCACTCAACACCGAACGAAACGGTTACCAGTTCTACCGGCTTGCAGCCGAACGGAGCGAGGATCAGGGTGCGCGGGACACGTTCGCGGAGCTTGCCGAGGAGGAGAAATCTCACTTCGAGGCGCTGCAACAGCAGTACAGCAGCGTCATCGATGGTGCTGCGTGGGATGCGGACCTCGAATGGACTCGCCCCATCGATGATGACACCACAGCCCCACCGTTCGGGGAACGGTTCCGCGATCGATTGGGATCGCAGCACGTGGCGATGTCTGCACTGTCGATCGGGATCCTGCTGGAGCGGGACTCCCACATCTTCTATTCGAAGCAATCGGAGCAACCGTTTCCGCCGGAGATCAAGGCGCTGTTCCGGAATCTTGCGGAATGGGAGAACCGTCACTATCAAACGCTTCTTCGGCAGGATGAAGCACTTCGCGACGACTCCTGGCAAGCCAACCGGTTTGCACCGCTCGACTGACCCCTTCCACCCTCGCTCGATCTATGCGATGCCGTGTCTACGCCCTGTTCGCACCGAGTGTCAGTCCGACGCGCGCGGATCGGACATCATCGGGCTGTGGTCTTCGTTGTCCTGAACCTGAATCACAAACGGCGTGTCGCCGATTCCATCCTTGTCGATGTCCAGCCCCCGGTACACATCCCAGTAGTTCCCGATGCCATCACAGCTCCACTGGTTCGGCGTCGCTGCTTGTGCATCGTGGACGTTGCCGAAGAAGGCGTTCCCGCTCAGGATGTTCCCGGCCGAACCGAGATCCAGGAAAACCGCCGTGTGGTTGTCGATGAATCCGTTGGAGGTCACGGTGTTCTCGTGGCAGGCGTCGAACCAGAGTGCGGTTCTGTTCTCGGTGAAGACGTTGTCGGCGATATCGTTGTCGTGGGAGAAGTAGGCGTGGAGTGCGTCTGTATTGGTCGCGAACGTGCATTGCGAGATCGAGTTGGACGAACCGAAGTTGATGACGATCCCGGACCAATTCGCGGACAGACGGCACCCGATGACCGCGCCATTCTCAGTGTAGCTCAAGTAAATTCCTGCCTTGGCGGCTCCGCTGATCTCGAAGTCGCGAATCTCGAAGTAGCTTGATGTTCGTTCGATCCGAATCCCGTAGTCGCATGGACCGGCATCGATCCGTCCCCCGGAGATGATGAACGGATCGTTTGGCGTTCCCGCCCCGCTGACAACGCCGTTCTCAGCGGTGAACTCGTGGTCGCCATTGATCCAGATAGGCGCTCGGACATCGGGACCACATTCGGATGCGAAGACACCGACGGAACTCACCAACAAGAAGACCAGGGCACACCCTATGACGACGTTTCGCATGACGAATCCTCCCTCTAGGACCGCAAACAGAGTTCACCAACATCATACCCGCAACAGGAACCGCTGTGAAGACGATTGTCCGTGGGAAATCGGGAAATTCCCTCAGATGCGGCGGCGGCTTGTCACCATCTGCCAGAGGACAATGGGAACGCCGCGCCTACGGAAGACAAACACCAACACGGCACCGGCCACGAAGCCGCCGATGTGCGCGAACCAGGCGGTGCCACCGACTTGAGCACCGAGCGAGCCGGCACCGCTCAGGACCTGATACAGAAACCAGACTCCGAGCAGGACGACTGCGGGGATGTTCATCAGGCGGATGAAGAAGAAGATCGGAACCAGGGTCAGGACGCGCGATCTCGGGAACAGCATGAAGTAGGCGGCAAGCACGGCGGCGATCGCGCCCGAAGCACCGATCATCGGCACGGCGCTGGAGATCCCGGTGGCGATCTGAGCGAACGCTGCGATGAGGCCGCACACGATGTAGAACGCAAGGAACTTGGCGTGCCCCATGGCGTCTTCTACGTTATCGCCGAAAATCCACAAGTAGAGCATGTTCCCGATGAGATGCAACAGGCTGCCGTGCATGAACATCGACGTCAGCAGCGTCAGCCACAACGGAACAGGCACGGTCGGCGGCAGATCCTGCCCGCCGATGAGTTCGGCCGGGATCAGTGCGTACTGAAGCAAGAAGTAGTCATCCGCCGAAACCGGGTAAAGCGACGGATCGCCTCCGCCACGGACATGGAGCATGTAGCTGTTCGGATCGAACGCGGGAGGCGTGAAACCCGCATCCTGCCACGTAATTCCGTCGTTCAGCTCCGAAGGCCTTGTCGTGAGGTACCCCTGGTAAAGGAACACCACCAGATTGATGGCGATCAGGATCACGGTTATGGTTGGAAAGGATCTGCTCGTACGGTAATCACGCAGCGGAATCATGCCTGATGATAGCCAAGGGCGACGGAGCACAGCAAGGTGGTTCCATACGAGTTGCTGGGCACTATAGTGCATTCACATGCAATGTGGGAGGGTACATGGAACTTCTTAGACAGCTGAGCGAAGTGTGCGGCGTACCGGGCTACGAACGGCCTGCGCGTGCCGTGGTGGTGGACGCATTGAGCGGGCTCGTGGACGAGATCCGTGTGGATGTGCTCGGGAACGTCATCGCCCACAAGAAGGGACAAGGTCCCTCGGTGCTTGTTGCGGCTCATGTAGACGAGATCGGCTTCATGGTCTCGCATGTCGAGGAGAAGTCGGGGTTCCTCAGGCTGCAGCCGCTTGGCGGCTTCGATCCGTGCAGCATTGTGGCACAACGGGTCACGGTTCACACCGAAGGCGGCGATCTTCTAGGCTGTATCGGCACCAAGCCGGCCCACATACTGACCGACGAAGACATGAAGAAGCGGCCCAAGATCAAGGACATGTTCGTGGATGTGGGCCTCCCTGCAGCGAAGGTTCTCGAACAGGTGCGGGTTGGCGACACCGTAACGCTTGTTCAGCCGTTTGCGAAGTATGGGGACGTGGTTTCCGGGAAGGCGCTGGATGATCGAGCCGGAATCTACATCGCGGTTGAGGCCCTCAAACGAGTGAAGCAACCGGCGTGCGATCTGACAATTGCGGCGACGACTCAAGAAGAGGTTGGATTGCGTGGAGCACGGGCTGCGGGGTTTGCTGTGAACCCCCAGATCGGGATCGCCTTGGATGTCACGCTGGCGGTTGATGTTCCGGGCGTCGCCGATCACGAGAGGATCACCAAGCTCGGCGGTGGTGTCGCGATCAAACTGCGCGATTCGGCGTCGATCTCACATCCGGCCCTTGTTCGGGCGATGCGGACCCTTGCCGAGGAGCGCGGCATCAAGCACCAAATGGAGATCCTTCCCAGAGGCGGAACAGACGCCGGAGCGATTCAGGCAGCCCAGGCCGGCGCGGCGGTTGTGACGCTGTCTCTTCCTGTGCGGTACGTCCACTCTGTGGTCGAGACAGCCCACGTAGACGATCTCGAGGCAGCGATCTTGCTGCTTGCCGCCTTCCTGGAGACTGCCGATCAAGTGAACCTCGCGGAGTGAGGAGCCATGCGCACCTTGTTGAAGGGCTTTGATGTGGTCGCCACGATGGACGGCTCTCGCCAGGAGATCCCAGGCGGAAGCGTCCTTGTCGAGGATCATCGAATCGTGGATGTCGGGAAGGGGCTTCTGCCGTCCGCGGCGGATCAGGTGATCGACGGCGCAGGGATGGTTCTTCTGCCGGGGATGGTGAACACGCACCATCACTTCTACCAGACCCTGTTCCGCAACGTCCCCGGAGCGGCAGATATGGAGCTGTTCGACTGGCTTGTCTTCCTATACGAGCGGTGGAAATTCATCGACGAGGAAGCTGTACGCACGAGTGCGTCGATTGCCTGTTCCGAGCTTCTTCTGTCGGGAGCAACCACGAGCACAGATCACCTTTATCTGTTTCCGCGAGGTCAACCTGGGATCATGGACGCGGAGATCGAAGGTGCCGCACGAACAGGGATCCGGTTCCATCCTTGCCGTGGATCGATGTCGCTCTCGAAGAAGCAGGGGGGGCTTCCGCCGGACTCCGTCGTGCAAACGGAGCAGGAGATCCTTGCGGACTGTGTCCGAGTGATCGAGCAGTACCACGACCCGGAGCCGTTTGCGATGCTTAGGATTGCGCTTGCTCCATGTTCCCCGTTCTCCGTCACGCTCGACCTCATGCGGGAGTCTACGAAGCTGGCCGACGAATACCACGTGCTGCTGCATACACATCTCGCCGAAACGCAAGACGAGGAAGCGCATTGTCTTGCACGGCTTGGCGCCCGCCCCGTCGATCTGATAGAAGAACTGGGTTGGTTGCGTGAGGATGTGTGGTTTGCCCACTTGGTTCACCTCAGCGAATCAGACCGAGGCAAGCTCGCTGCGGCGAAGGTGGGGATGGCCCATTGCCCGAGTTCGAACATGACGCTTGGCTCCGGAATCGCTCCCGTTGTTCCGCTCATGAACACCGGGGTCAAGATCGGGCTTGCTGTGGACGGTTCGGCAAGCAACGATACGTCGAATATGATTCGTGAGGTCCGTCAAGCGATGCTTCTGCAGCGGGTTCGCTATGGCGCTTCGTCGTTCTCCGCCCGGGATGCCTTGTATGCGGCGACGATGGGCGGGGCGAGTGTCTTGGGGCGCGGCGCGGAGATCGGGTCGATCGAACCGGGCAAAGCGGCCGATCTGATCGCGTTCGATCTGAGAGGGTTCCCGTTCGCCGGTGGGCTTGCTGATCCGGTTGCTGCTGTGGTCCACTGCGCCGCCGACCGGGTGAGTCTCTCGATGGTTCACGGGAAGGTTTGTGTCAAGGATGGTCGCCTTGCAGACGAGTCGCTGTACGACGAAATCGAGCGGCAAAACCGGACTTCTGCAAGTCTTCTCGGGATGGAATGAACCGTGAATATGGAAATCCATGTTGAGGTTGCGTTTTCTTTCAAGCGCGATCTGCCCGAGAACCTGAGCCCGCTCTGCGTTCCGGAAGGCAGCAGTGTCCTCGAGGCGCTTCGGACGATGTCTGAAGCTGCACCCTCGGTTTCGGCGCGGATCTTCGACGAGCAAGGCGCTGTCCGCCGCCACATCAACGTCCTGATCAACGGTGGCAACATCATCCTTCGGCAGGGGCTCCACACGAAGCTCAAGGACGGCGATCGATTGACGGTTCTCCCGCCTGTGGGTGGAGGGTAGGCCCCGCAAAGGGAAAAGGAGAAGCTCCCTTTCGGGAGCCCCTCCCTGCTGGTGTGGTGGGCTTACTGTAAGGAGGTCCAGCCGCTAGCCTCACGGCTGCACACAGCTACCGTACGCCCAAATTGTGGGCGAATTGTGAAGAGCTCACGGTGATTGTGTGGATGCTATGGAACCCTATTCCAGTCGGGATTTCTCGCTGATCCGCGCGGAGAAGCGCTCTTGTTCGATGATGAACCGCTGGTGCTCACAGCGAGCCACAAGCTCCCGTTCGTCGTTCGCCTCGATCACAAACGTCAAACGCCGGCCATCGATCTCAACGAGCTTCGACTGAACGGTGACCTTCATCCCAAGAGGCGTCGCTGCGAGGTGCTCGATATGGACCAGGGTTCCCACGGTCTGCTTCCCCGGAGGAAGAAGCGCGCGAACCGACTGGCGGGCAACCTCCTCGCAAAAGCCAACAAGCGTTGGCGTAGCGAGGACATCGACCAATCCGCTTCCCCAGGTGCTCGCAAGGTGCTCGACGGCGACCGTCCACTGCGCGCGGCCTTCGATCCCAGGGACAAGGGCCTGGATGTCACTCGTGCTCAAAGCTCTCCTTCCTCTACCGATCACGCCGGGACGCGTCTGTGATGGATCGAGATGTCAATCGGTGTCTTGCTCGCCGGACAGCCGCGCATCATACAAGAGAGGCCGCCGGTCGGCGAAGCGATCGTTCCAGCGGTTGAGCGCCTTGTCTCGTGCGAAGGCTGGGTCAACGTCGACAACCGCGACGTCAACGGTGTCCGCAGGGCCGCTATAGAGCAATGTTCCGTCGGGAGACACAATCTGACTGCACCCCGTGAACGTCAGGGGTTGCGATGTTCGGTACTCGAAACCGATCCGGTTTGCCGTCACCGTGAACACGCCGTTCTCCAGTGCACGGGTTCGCATCGTGATCTGGGCGTAGACGGGCATCACGAGGTTCGCCGGGTGTGCGATGACCTCGGCTCCTCGAAGCGCCAGTGTGCGGGCTGCTTCGGGAAAGAAGTGGTCGAAGCAGATCAGAAGCCCAACCCGCACCCCTTCGAGCTCGATGGTCTCGAACGGGGTGTCGCCAGGTGAGAACCATTGCTTCTCCTCGGCAAACAGGTGGATCTTCCGGTAGCGCAGAGCAACGCCTCTTGGATCCACAAGGATCCCGGCGTTGAAGAACCTTCCCTCGTCGTCCCTTTCGGCAAGGCCGGCAGCGATTGCGCAGTCGTGTAGGCGTGCGAACTCGATCAGCGCTTGGGTCGTCGGCCCGTCAGGGATGGATTCGGCAAGCCGCTCGAGTTCGTCGAAAGATGCGAACTGATAGCCTGTTGTGAACAGCTCGGGAAGGACCCACAGGTTGGCTTCTGCAGATGCCATGGCAGTGCATGCATCCGCCAGGTTCTGTTTGACGGCGCCGAAGAGCGGAGCAGTCTGGACAAGGCCGATTCTCATAGTGAAACCATCTTACCCGGGAACCCAGCGGCGGCAACACTCCGGCGAGGAAGGATGCCTGATTGGATCAGCGCGTGGCTCGTGCAGCCACCTTGATCCGGGGATCCATCAGGCCGTAGGTGAGATCGAGGAGCATCAGGGAGAACAGATAAGCCCCTGTGATCACAACGAGCAACCCCATCATGAGCGGTGTGTCCGCATAGTTTGTTGCCGTGAAGAAGAGCGTTCCGATCCCCGGCCACTGGAAGATCGGCTCTACCAGGAAGCCGCCCCAAAGCGACGCGGAGAACCCGCTGGCGATCAATGTCAGCGTCGCGGGGGATGAAACGCGTCCGCCCAACCGGTAGATGACTCTTCGCTCGGGGAGCCCTCGGGCGCGTGCTGCATCGAAGAAGTCCTCGCTGAAGGCATTCAGCGAGATGTTCCTCACCTTGTGGGCGGTGATCCAGATCCCTGCGAACACCAGGGTGAGAAACGGCAACGTGAAGTGTGGGAAGAACTCTCGCGCCCACGGCCCAAGCTGTGACCATGTGGAGGGAAGCGTATAGACCCACGGGTCGGAGGGAACGATCGGAAGATCGTAGACAAACAGCTTCACAGCGAACATCGCTAGGACGAACGGGGGAACCCCTGCGAGGATGATCGAGAGAGCCGTTGTGAGTCGATCAAGAACCGAACCGGGCCTAGACCCGTTGCGCAGGCCGAGGAAGGCGGCAAGAAGAGCCTGCACAAGGAATGCGCCACCGAACAGGATGGCGGTCGGGATCATCGCCTCGGCGATGATTCCCATGACAAGCGTGTCCTTCGGTGTGTGTGTGGTATGGATGACGGTTTGCGTGTGAGAGTGGCCGAAATCGAAGCTGACAGTCCGCAGGAACAGCTTGCCGGAGCGGACCAGAAACGGCTTGTCGAATCCATAGGCCAGTTCGAGCGCATGCAGAACCTCGTCGAGGTAAGCATCGGCTTCTTCAGGCTGGATCGCACCGGCCCCGAGAGCCGCCTGGACTGCCTTGCTTGCGTCCCACATGAGCGTCTGCCGGACGGTGAACTCAATCTGCCCGTTGAGCAGGACGGCATAGAGAAACACGAGCGCCGCGAAGACAAGCACGAAGTGGATGATGCGGCCTGCAGCGAAACGCCAGAACGACTGTGAGCTCATGACTCTCCCTCAGAGGATGGTGACATGACCTGCTTGTGGCAGCGGAGCCGGCTGCCGTGCTTCGCGTCATGGGAGTCGGCGCGAGGCACAGTACTCACTTCTCACCGCAGGAATGGGGGCATTCTATCAACTTCGAGCAGCGCGGACAACCACGCCGGCTGAGACGCTGAGGTCAGTTCTTGACCGGTTCGACTCCCGATCGAACCCATATCTACGCCCGGCTTCGCCGGGGTTGACATCGCAAGACGTGCCGGTCACGCTTACGCTGCCATGGCCAAGGAACCGTCTCGGGAGATCGAGCGCTTGCGGCAAGAGATCCGCCGTCACAACGTGCTATATCACGTCCATGACGCGCCCGAGATCCCGGATTCGGAGTACGACCAGATGTTCCAGCGGTTGCAGGAGCTGGAGGACGCGCACCCCGAGTTGATCACCCCGGACTCTCCGACGCAACGGGTGGGGGCGGCGCCATCCGATGGGTTCGAGTCCGTGGAACACACCGTGCCGATGCTCAGCCTGAGCAACGCATTCGACGAAGAGGCGCTGCGCTCTTTCGATCGGCGCGTCTGCTCCTTGATCGAAGAGGACGGCGTTTTCTACGTCGCCGAGCCGAAGCTTGACGGGCTGTCCGTCGAACTAGTCTACGAAGACGGGCTGTTCGTCCGAGGCTCGACAAGAGGTGATGGCCTGCACGGAGAGGACGTTACGGCCAACCTCCGGACCGTGCGTGGGATCCCGCTTCGATTGCAGTCGCTGGACGGCGCCGTGCCCCCACTGCTTGAAGTACGCGGCGAAGTCTTTGTCGAGACGGCCGCGCTCGAGGAGCTGAACCGGGAACGCGCTCTTCTGGGACTCGACGCATTCGCCAACCCCCGCAACCTTGCTGCTGGATCACTGCGTCAACTTGATCCAAGCGTGACGGCGAGCCGGCCGCTTCGCATCTTCTGCTACGACCTCGGTCGGTCGGAACAGTTGGCAGTAGGCACGCAGAGCGAGCTGCTTGTCTTCTTGCCGAAGCTCGGGATTCCCGCGAACCCTCTGTTCGAGGTGTGCCATGGCATCGAGGATGCGATCGCGTTCTACGATCGACTCAAACAGATGCGTGACAACCTCCCGTACGAAGCGGACGGTGTGGTGATCAAGGTCGATTCATTCCCGTTGAGGCGGCTTGTGGGGCAGATCTCGCGCAGTCCCCGATGGGCGATCGCTGCCAAGTTTCCTGCCGAGAAGCAGCAGACGACGCTTCGAGACATTGTCGTTCAGGTAGGCAGGACGGGGACGTTGACACCCGTGGCGGTACTCGATCCCGTCCGCGTGCGTGGGGTGGAGATCACCAGCGCCACCTTGCACAACGAAGACGAGATCGCCCGCAAGGACCTAAGGATCGGAGATACCGTGGTGGTTCAGCGTGCCGGCGATGTGATTCCCCAAGTTGTCGGCGCGGTTGCCGATCGCCGCACCGGAACGGAAGAACCGTTCTCAATGCCCGACCGTTGCCCGGTCTGTGGATCTCCGGTCGTGAGGCACGAGGAGCAGGCGGCACGCCGCTGTGTCAACGTCTCTTGCCCGGCGCGGATCAAGCAGTCGCTCCTTCACTTCGTCTCCAAAGGCGGATTTGACGTCGAGGGGATCGGACCGAAGCTTGTTGATCAACTGGTCGACAACAAGCTGGTGACGCGTGCCGACGATCTGTTCCGCTTGAGCGTGGAGCAACTGGCGATGCAAGAGCGAATGGGCGCGAAGTCGGCGCGGAACCTTGCCACCGCGTTGGAGAAGGCGAAAAGCACGACGCTGGCCCGCTTCCTGTTTGCCCTGGGGATCCCCGATGTTGGCTCATCGGCATCGCGCCTTCTTGCCGAGGCGTTCGGCTCTCTCGAGCAGGTCATCGCTGCGGATCGTGATGCGTTGCTTGACGTGCCGGACATCGGACCGGCTACCGCTGATGGGATCATCGATTTCTTCGCCATGGACGCCAATCGACAGCTGGTGGACGGGCTGCTCGACGAAGGCGTCGCGCCGGGTGAGATCAAGGGCGAACAAAGGCCCAGTGGGGAAGCGCTTTCCGGTCTCACGTTCGTGCTCACAGGCACCTTGTCAGCGATGACTAGGGCGGCGGCGGCGGAGAAGATCCACGATCGCGGCGGCACTGTTACGTCATCTGTGAGCCGGAAGACCAGCTTTGTCGTCGTCGGAGAGAACCCAGGGAGCAAGGCGTCGAAGGCGACCGCCCTAGGCGTTCCCACACTGGACGAGGTTGGCTTCCTGGAGATGCTTGCGTCCGAAAGCGATGTGGACTCCGCGGTCTCCGGAAGGCCTCGTGAGAAGGGGCACACTGTGGGGAGGGGCAATGGAACAGGCCTGTTTGCTTGATGTTGGGCGGGAAGATCTTGCGGAGTGGATGCGCGAGAAGCGCCAGCCGGCGTTTCGTGTGGATCAGGTCTGGCGTGCGGTGTACGTGGAGATCGTCGACGGGGTCGAACAGATTACGACGTTGCCCCAGGCGCTACGCACCGAGTTGGGAGAGGCTTTTCCGGCGTGCGTCCATTCTGTGGATGCCGAACAAGTCAGCTCCGATCGGCGGACGAGAAAGGCGCTTCTCCGGTTTGCCGACGGGGCCACCGTGGAGGCGGTCCTGATGGCCTACACTCGACGCCGGACTGTGTGCGTATCGACGCAGGTTGGCTGTTCGATTGGCTGCTCGTTCTGTGCGACCGGACGGCAAGGGTTTGTCCGCGATCTGTCTGCCGGGGAGATCGTCAGCCAGGTACTGCACTTCGCACGCAAGCTGCGGCATGATCCGGACGCGGATCCGGGTGAAGGAGGATTGCGGGTGAGCAACGTCGTCTTCATGGGAATGGGCGAGCCGTTCCTAAACACAGATGCGACGTTCGAAGCGATCCGACGGTTGAACGATCCCGATGGCTTCCGCCTCGGCTCACGGTCGATGACCGTTTCCACAGCGGGGATCGTTTCGGGGATCGATCGATTGGCGGAGGAGCTTCCTCAGGTGAACCTTGCGGTGTCTCTTCACGCGGGCTCCGATATTCTGCGCAACGTACTTGTTCCGTTGAACCGCGCGACCCCTCTTCGCGAACTGATCGCTGCTTGTCGCCGCTACATCGATGCCACGGGGCGAAGGATCACGTTCGAGATCGCGTTGATCGCGGAGGTCAACGACAGCGTCAAGCATGCCAAGGAGGTTGCGGACTTGCTTCAGGGGTTGATTGCCCATGTCAACTTAATTCCACTCAATTCGGTACCTGGCGACGCGTTCCGTCCGAGTCCCAGAAAACGGGTTGCGGCGTTTGCCGAGACGCTAGAAGACCGCGGAATCCCGACGACGGTCCGCGTTGGCCGAGGCATACGGATTCAGGCGGGATGTGGCCAACTGCGTAGCAGACAGCCTGCTACGGCAGGTTGAGAAGACCTCGGTAGTAATCCAGGGCGTCGTGTCCCCAGCTCTCGCTGATATGGGACATCCCCTGCTTGACCAGCTGACGAACCCGCTCGCGGGACACACCCATGATCCGTGCCGCATCGGCGAACGAGTAGGGACAACCGTCTTCGATCCCGTAATGAAGGCGGACCGCCAGCGCCTGACGGGCGGGGAGCTTGTCAAGCGTACGCTTGAGTTCATCCTGGAAGAGGAGCCGGAGCGCCTCGTGCTCGGCATCAGCTGTTCGGTCGGCGATCCGATCCTCCAACGTTTCGTCGGTCTCGGTGTGCATCGGTTGATCGAGCGAGACGATCTCGGACACCTGCAGCTCGATCTGCCGCAACCGATCGACCGACATGCCCAGAAGCTGGGTGATCTCCGTGTCGTCGAAGCGACCGTCCTCCGAAAGCGCGCGGAGCTGCTGCAGGCGCCGAATGGCGCGGAACATGTAGTCCGGGATGCGGATCATGCGTGAGTACTGGGTGATTGCCGCCAACATCGCGCGGCGGATCCACCAGGATGCATAGGTCGAAACGCGAAAGCCGCGATCCGGATCGAACCGGTCAATCGCTTCGATCAGCCCGATATTGCCTTCCTGAATCAAATCGAGCATCGGCAGACCCGCATCGGTGTATTCGCGAGCGATACGGACGACAAGGCGGAGGTTGGACGTGATCAGCGTCTCCCGTGCGCGTGCGATCCCGTCACGCATGTTGCGGGCGAGGGATGCTTCTTCGGCGGCGGAAAGCACAGGGAACTGTGCGATGTCGCGGTAATAGACGTTGAGGAGCCCCGGCGCGTCATTCGCCGTCTTTGTCGCCCTTCGCGTCAAGCCAATCACCTCCCGTCCTATCACCCGGAACTTTACGACACGTCGAACGAAAACCCAAGAACCCGCGGCTAGCGTTTCGGGAGCAAACGCTCGTCGAAGCGAACGTCAACGACATCCAGCTCGGCAACACGTGTGGCGGAGTCCAGCAGTGCAGCAAGGCTGGGCCGGGTGCGTCCCTCATCGCCGGAGACAAGCTCCTTGACGTAGAGTCCTGCGTCGGTTAGCAGCTCGATCTCCGCGTTGCTGCCGTTGTCTTCCAGCGCGACGAGCTGAGTCTCGATCAGATGCCGGATCCGGGTGCGATCCGCGCGACGATGCGCAACACGCTCCGGCGTTTGCTGGTGGATCTCGCCGATCAGGCCACCGAGAGCGCTCTCCAGTTCGGCTTTCTCCACACCGCGATCGATCACGATTCGGGCGAGATAGCGCTTGAGGTTCCTGGTTTCCTTCACTACGGCCACGGCACTTGCAGGCACGAAGCGCAGATCGCCTACCTCGACCCGGTTGGCTGCGTTGCGGTTGATCTCATCACGGAGCGGAGCAAGCTTCAGCGAACGGACACGGGGAGAACGGATTTCGAGCACGAACGGACGTCCGCTGCCGAGCATGCGGGCATCGATATCCTCGCGGCCGGCTCCGTGCAGGCAAGCCGCTTCAGCGTTTGCAGCACGGATCAGAGGAGCACCGATCCATTCCTCCACCGATTCGGGATACTGCCGGCCCGTTCCCTGGCATGCGGCGCAGCCCCGTCCTCGACACGCGCGGCACGGCCAATGGGTCTGCGGGATACCACGAGTCAGCTTCCGATATCGTCCGTAGACGTACAGGGAGGCAAGCCTCGACTCGAGCCGGCCCGTTTCGAGATCGACAAGGAACGTAACATCGGGATGGCCGAATGAAACGGTGCCACCGGCAACTGCTTCGAACGCCTTGCCGACCTCACGGTTGAAGGCGTGCTTCAGCGACTCGGCATGGGCCAGAGCGTAGCGATCCACCGCAAGTCGATCTGCGGTCTCGATCCGAACAGAGATCTTGGCTCCAACCAGATACGTCGAGAACTCCACACCGGCTACCGCATCCGCGGCTTGCCTTGCCCATTCGGTGACGTGGGCGAACAACCCTCCGCAGATCCAACACGGCGTTTCTGCGTCGTCCGGCTGGCTGGCGGCACTCGGCGGTCGCTTCTTGTCGAGGCGATCATCGCCGAACATGGCCAAGACCGTTCTCAACGACCGGCCGCGCTGCTCGTTCGTCAGGCCGTGCCCCTTCATTCCGAACGCCCGCCCGAGGCAATCGTTGCAGATCGGACCAGCATGCAGGAGAGAGCTTGCCTGATCGAGAAGCTCGCCCGCAGGGAAGGTCAGGTCTTCGCGACGGTCGGATCGATGAGTTGTCGGCGAATCATGGGCACTCATTGTGTTTGTATTCTGGCCGACAATGTCGCGTGACGCCAGCAGCAATCGGTACCTGGATCGATCCTTCCCGCGTTCGCCCGATCAGGAGACGCGTGAATCACACAGATCCTATTGCTCGACACCACTTTCTAGTGTATGCTTCGTGTGTACCCCCGAACGGGCAAACTTGGCGAAAGCCAAGGACGCAAAGTCACGGGCCTAAATGGAGGACTCTCCCAGGGCCGCCGGACTGCCGAAGGCAAAACAGTCGAGTGGGGTGTTGCTCGATTTCCTGAAACGAGCTGAGCGTATGCCTTTCCCGACAGTCTTCGAATCGCGTCGTCCTGCCGCCGGTCAGTCGAGCATGGAGGACGGGTTCCCCCACCTCACGGTTCCGTTCTCTCCGGGTTCCTCCATTG
>Ga0272444_10001637_pt1 | contig 21373 bp, 18 predicted proteins | sample SSMForm13_FD_201033 | JGI IMG/M metagenome (GOLD analysis project Ga0272444, IMG submission 201033) | Marine sediment archaeal communities from Little Sippewissett salt marsh, Falmouth, MA, United States - SSM-Form-13 | ecosystem: Environmental > Aquatic > Marine > Wetlands > Sediment ...
CGGCGTTCGTTCATCGGATGTCGATCGCCGTGACGTCGTCGATGTCGGGCGAGGAGCCGTTCTCCGTCCTCGGCTGGTTTCTCGGTGTCTATGCATCCCTCGGGCTGGAGTGGCTCGAACCGTCGGGTGTGTACGACTGGTACGGCGAGATCGGCCTGGTTCTGACCCCGATGGACGGTGTGCACGTCACGATCGGCTACGGGTCCTCGGCATGGCTGAACGTCGGGATCGGGCTGACGACGACCGTCGAAGGCATCCTCGACTTCATCCATCGAAACGCCGGCCGCCGGCTTCTCTAGCATGACGCCATTGATTGTTCGGCCAAGGCACGAGGTCTGCCAGCTTGGGGGGAGTCCGTTGCATGGGTGTTCATGTTTCGATGGCGGCTAGTAGCAACCCCAGGCATTGCGGGGCCGCACTCCCTCTTGTGTGCTTGCGGATGCTTCTCTCGACCCCTGTCGATTGGCGGACCAGCGTCGTCGCCGAAGTCAGGGGACTTGTCGCCCACGTAACCAGTGCCTGCTGACGCCCGCGTACCGCGGGGCTTTGGCGTTGGCTCAAAGGATGAACGTGTGTCCTCCCGTCCCGGCTGTGTCCCTCTCCTGCGAGGCCGTCGAGCAACACATGCGGAGGAACGCCGATCTTCCGATGTCTTGTGCTGTCGAGCCCTACAGCGGGCTCTTGACTGCGCACGAAGGGCGCGCTACACTATCTACAATAATGAACTGCATGCGCCATATAATGATAATTCGCCGCGCGGACGACGGAGTCATGCCCTCTGATGCTGGATAGAACCTGGCTGGGTGATGCGGAGGCGCTGGACTTCGTTTCGCAGGCCGGCGTCCCGATCCCGCCCTATGGCGTGGCTCGGTCTGTGTCCAACGCGGTTCACTTGGCAGAGGCGTTGCCGGAGCCGTTCGTGCTCAAGGCGATTCTGCCGGGCGTGCACCACAAGTCGGACATCTCGGGTATTCGCACCGACGTGGCGCGAGAGAGCGTCGCAGACGCGTACGGAGACCTGATGGATGCCATCGGACGGCACGCCGTCGGCCGTACGAGCGACGGGGTTCTCGTTCAATCGCAGGTGGCCTGTGGTACCGAGGTTATCGTTGGCATCCAACGCGATAGCGCGTTCGGGCATGTCGTCCTGTTCGGGGCTGGCGGGCTGTTAAGCGAGCTTGTCGACGATGTCTCTCTCCGGCTCGCTCCGTTGGATCGGCCTGCGGCCCGAGCGATGATCGAGGAAGCGCGGATCTACGATGTGCTCCGCGGCGCACGGGGCCAGGCGGTTGGCCATATCGGCGCGGTCTGCGACATCATCCTCGCGCTGTCGGACCTGGTGGAGCGACGACCGGAGGTCGTCGAGCTGGATCTGAACCCAGTGATTGTCCATCCAGAAGGTGCGGTTGCCGTTGACGCATTGGTCGCACTACATGGCGTCCGAGCTTGGCAGGAACCGGAGGAGGAATAGCTCATGGGGGAAACGCTGCATCTACTTGGCATCTGTGCCAGCCCGAGAAAGGATGGGAACACGGAGTATCTGCTGGACGAGGCGCTCCGCTCTGCGACGGCTTACACCGGGGCGGAGGTCAAGACCGACCGGATCACGTTCGCGGGGAAGCGTGTGTCTCCCTGCCTCTCCTGCTACGGATGCATCGATGCCAAGGGTGAATGCGTAATCGCGGACGACTTCCAGGTCATGCGGGATGCATGGCTTCGCGCGGACGCCATCCTGTACGCTGTCCCCGTCTATGTGATGGCGATACCCGGCCAACTGAAGTGCTTCCTGGATCGACTCGCGAACAGCCTCGTATTCGATGCGTCCTCGTCGAGGAAGCGACTCACGGTTGCCGGTGTTGTTGCGCAAGGGATGCACTTCGCTGCGGGTCAGGAGAGCGTTATCCGGGAGCTGGCGAACGTCTCGATGCTGCTCGGCTGTCTCCCGATTGCGGGCGACAGCTACAACGGTGTGCGAGGATGGACCTACGAGAAGCTGAGCCGGAGCGCATATCGGAAGTCGTCCGAGGAGGAATCGACGCTGACTCTTCTGGAGGAAGTCCGTGGTCTGGCGAGCGATCTCCTTACCGTTGCGCTGGTGGTCCGGTCGGGGCTTCGAGTTCACAGGGAATGGCTCGCCGAGAGCCCGACCTACGCATCCGCGCTGCAGAAGCTATCGGGGTGATCGATTGATGGCTCGCCGTATCGAGGTTGACGCGCAAAGGTGCACCGGATGCCGATCGTGCATGCTCGCTTGCAGCCTTCGACGGACCGGCGAGGTCCGGCTGTCCGCGTCTGCGATCCAAGTGGTCTCGCGATCGGACGAGGGTCAACACGCACCGCTCGTGTGTGTCTCATGCGAGGAGAAGCCCTGCGTCGATGCCTGCCCGGTCGGGGCAATCCAGGATGACGGGGATACACCTACGATTGACGTCCGACTGTGCATCGGTTGCGGTGCCTGTGTCGATGCCTGCCCATACGACGCGATCGGGTTCGACGATGCACTCCATCAGGCCGTGAAGTGCGACCTTTGTGGCGGAGACCCGGTCTGCATCGCAGTCTGTAACGCCGCGACGACCATGCCGGGTGCACTGGCGTGGGGGGAGGGGCCGATGTCGAGCGAAGATAGGGACGCGGCGCTCGGGAGGGCAGAACGGGCCGGCGCGTGGCGGTCAGGAGAGACTCCATGACCGGCGGGTGCGGTGTGCAGGGGCGGCTTGTGTGGGTCGATCTCTCGTCCGGCTCCATCGACGTGCGCCCCCTCGATTCCGATTGGGTCCGGCTCTATCTCGGGGGACGCGGTGTGGCAGCCCGTCTGCTGTGGGATCTCGTCCCTGCGGGTCTCGATCCGCTCGATCCCCGAAACCCGCTGATCTTCATGACGGGAACGCTGACGGCGACGCCGGCGCCCTCATCCGGCCGCCTAACCGTAGCGTGCAAGAGCCCGGCGACGGGGCTGTACCTCAAGTCGAGCGGTGGGGGGCACTTCGGAGAGGCCCTCAAGTTCGCGGGGTACGACGGCGTCGCACTCGTTGGCGTGTCCGATGATCCGGTCATCCTCGTGCTCCGCGACGACAAGGTGTCGTTGATCGACGCCGGCGAGCTGTGGGGCGCTACGGTTGGACAGACCATTGATGGAATTCGACATCGGCTGAACGAGCCGGCCGCGCAGGTGGCATGCATCGGACCTGCTGGGGAAAACGGCGTTCGATACGCCGCTCTGATGCTGTCGCATCACAACGCCGCGGCACGAGGCGGGACGGGGACGCTGATGGGCGCGAAACGACTCAAGGCGATTGTCGCGATCGGGCGCGGGAGCGTGAGGGTGAGTGATCCACCGCGTTTCCTGGAGACTGCTCTCGAAGTGCGTAGGGTAGTTGCGGAGGATCCGATCTCCAAATCCCTATACATCTTCGGCACGTCGGGCGGAATAGGACCGGCAAACGAGAAGCATCGTTGGCCCACCCGGAACTTCCAATACGATCACCATCGACATGCCGACGTGGTGAGTGGCGAGCACCTGAAGCGTGGCGGGTACCTGAACGGGCGGGTCGGCTGCTCCTCGTGCACGACCTCCTGCCACCGCTACAGCGTCGTAGAGATCGATGATCGGCAGTACTCGGGGGGTGGGCCCGAGTTTGAGACGTTCGGAGCGCTCGGGGCCGGGCTCGACATGTCGGACATCCGCTACGTCGTTCGCGCGGGGATCCTATGCAACGAACTCGGACTGGACACGATCTCCGCCGGGTTGGCGATCCAGTGGGCGATCGAGTCGCGCGAGAAGGGCGCACTCGATACATCGTACCGCGACACATACCGACTTCGGTGGGACGATGGTCCGGAGCTTCTTCGCCTGCTCGATGCGATCGCCTATCGTCGCGACGACCTTGGCGACCTGCTCGCGGAGGGTACCGCCCGTGCTTCGGAGCGGATCGGCCGTGGTTCCTGGAAGTGGGCGGTCCAGGCGAACGGACTCGAGCAGTCGTGTCCGGAGACGAGGATCAGCAAGGCATATGCCCTCGCCTTTGCGGTCAATCCAAGAGGCCCCGACCATCTGACGGCGGAACCGATGCTCCCCGAGTTCACGACGCCGGCCGCGCTCGACTTGATGGACGCGCTGCTCGGTCCCGATCCGAGGTATCGCAAGGACGACTGCGTGGAGAAGCGCGACGTGATCGTGAAGTACCACGAGGATCTGTTCGCTGCGCTCGACGCGGTCGGGTTGTGCGCATTCACCGGGACGTGCGCTTACGCGCTACGCGCGCAACATGTCGCCGAGCTTCTCAGCGCGGCGACCGGGAATGCCATGACCGCGGAAGACGTCCTTGCTGTAGGTGCACGCATCGTCGAGCTGGAGCGGGCGTTCGGGGTGCGGGACGGCCGGAATCGAAGCATAGACACGCTCCCGTGGCGCATCCTTCACGATCCAGTCCGAAGTGGGCCGAATGAGGGGATGCGCACGTCGCCGGCCGAGCTTGCTGAGATGCTTGACGCGTACTACAGACTTCGCGGATGGGACAACGACGGATTGCCGACCCGCGAATCGCTTGCGGCGGCTGGTCTCGGGGACATCGGCGACGCGCTGGAGAGCCGCGGCGTGCTCGGAACCCCCGTCAATTCAAACCGGAAAGAGGGATCCTAGTGAAGAGGGAACTGGCGAAGCGGGATGCGATCGACCTCTGGGAGGGGACGCGGATTCTGGGGTGTGGCGGAGGAGGCAACCCGAGCGAGGGGTTGGGATTGGTCGAGCACACGTATGGTACCGGGCGTGCCTTCCAGCTCTGTTCCGTCAACGATCTCCCGGCGGATGCCCTGATCGTGACGGTGGGATTGGTCGGCGGCGGAGTGACCGACGACGAACTCGAGCAGGTCCTGCCCTTTCCGCGCCAGGAGAACGCCGTGCTCCGCGCGATCGAGTCCCTGGAAGAGCATCTAGGGCGAGAGATCGAAGCATACATGCCATGTGAGCCGGGGGCCGGGAACTCCTTCGTGCCGCTGTACGCGGCTGCAGTGAAAGGCGCCGTGACGGTCGATCTGGATACGGCGGGTCGAGCCAAGCCGGAGATCACGAACTCCACGACAAGCATTTTCGGCGTTCCGTTGACGCCGTTGGCCGTTGCCACCGACTACGGCGACGTTGTCCTCTTGACCGAAGCTGTCGATGAGCGTCGCGTGGAGCAGATCTGCCGATACATCGCCCGCGCATCGGGTGGGATGTGCGCAGTGGCTCGGTGTCCGATTCCGGCTTCGGAGGCGCCCTCGGTCTTGATCTCGGGGTCGCTGGAGAAGTCGCTGGCCGCCGGCCGGGCCATTCGGGATTCCTCGGATCCTGTGGGGGCGCTGATCCGCGCGCTCGACGCTTCGCGTGTGTTCGAAGGAATTGTCCAGGACTACTCTCGCCGTGAAGAAGGCGGCTTCATGTGGGGAGAGATCCGCATTGCGGGTGAGAACGCCTTCGCCGGGAAGGCGTATCGTATCTTCTTCAAGAACGAGAACCTGATCGGATGGAAGGACGGCACTGTAGATGTGACAGCGCCCGACCTTCTGGCGATGGTCGACGCGTCGACCGGAGAGGGCATCTACAACTGGACCGACGGGAGCCTGCGCGTCGGTCGGTCGGTGACCCTCATCCGTGCGGAGGCCGACCCACATTGGTTGACTCCACGTGGGCTCGAGCTCTTCGGTCCTCGCCATTTCGGGTACGACTTCGACTACCGACCGTACCCGGAGTAGGGTGGGAGCAGGCGGTGGCCTACACGCTGCGAGTGAGCGACTCGGCGACTTGATCCGCTGCGTCTCGAACCATCATCGGGTACCGCTCGCGGGCCGCATCGTTGAACCGTTGGAGCGGTCCGCCGAGCGAGATACTCGCGATGACCTGCCGGTTCCGATCGAAGACCGGCGCGGCCACGGTGAACGTTCCGACATCGAGTTCCCCCTCGCTTACCGCGTAGCCCTGAGCTCGAATCGATGCCAGTCGTTCTCGGAACGCTTCGACCGAGTGGATCGTCTTCTCAGTGTACGCGTTGAACTCCAGGGCAGACACGATCTTCGATAGGTCCTGCTCGTCGAGCCAGGCGAGCAGGACTTGCGCCGTTCCTCCCGCGTGGAGTGGATACGTGTCTCCCAACTCGTAGCTGAGCTTCAGCGTATGCCGGCTTTCGACCTTGGCGAGGCAAACGGCTTGGACGCCCATCCGCGCCGCGAGAAGCGCCGTTTCGTTTGTCGCGGCAACGAGATCGGCGAGGATCGGGTGGGCGACATCGGCGATGTGAGAGGGGTTTCTCGCGGAGTGGGCGAGTTCGAGGATTCGTGGGCCGAGCCGGAGCGAACTCCCGTCCAGCTCGCGCACAAGGAAGCCGGCCCTTTCGAGGGTCTGGATGTATTTGTACGTTGTGCTCTTCGTCAGATGCAGGCGTTGCGCGATAAGGCCCGTATTCCATCGGGAGTTCGTGTCGAGAAATAAACCCAGGATCTCCAACCCGCGCTTCAGGGTGCTCAGCTCAGCGCTCTGCTTGGTCAAGGACGTTCACCCCGCTGTGCCGGGTCTTCGCTCGGCCCTGCTCCATATGAGTTCATCCGACAGCTCCTCCATTCTCACCTTCTCCTAGGGTGCTGTCGAGCGCAGCATCGCCCGCAACACCGCGACAGCGTCCTCCGGCATCTCGTATGCCGGCAGCCCTCCCACCTCGAGAATCTTCGATGCCGCCATCCCCGCCTCATCCGTCGTCATCCAGCATACCGCGGTGGGTACGGCCGCGCTGGCATGGGCTGACACGATATCCTTCGCTATCTGCACGGCGCCGGCGAGGGGCGCTGCGATGATGAGGATTCCATCGAACGCGTCCGCTCCGTACACCTCCCCGAGAATCGCGCCGTACCGCTCCGGGGCCGGATCGCCTGCAAGGTCGATCGGATTCCGGGTGGAGCAGTATCTCGGAACCCGCCCGCGCAGACTGTCCTGGAGTGCCTTCGGTGTTTCCGGGACGACGAGGTCGGCTTTCTCGCAGAGATCGGCCGCGATTACCCCCGGCCCTCCGAGGTTCGTTAGGATGAGGACGCGGTTCCCGGGGGCCGGCTGTTGCGCCGCCGCCAGTCGCCCGAGGTTGATGAAGTCGCGGATGTGCTCGACGAGCGAGACCCCGGCTTCCCTCATTGCGGCGGCGAAGACCCGATCTGCCCCGGCGAGCGATCCAGTGTGTGACGATGCAGCGCGGCCGCCGGCGGGCGACCTTCCGCCCTTGAGGACGATGACGGGCTTGTTGCGCTGTCGGAGCCGTCGAGCTGCCTCCACGAAGGTGCGCCCTCTCCCCTCGGTGAAGCCCTCCACGTAGCACATGGCGAACTTGATGTGGTCGTCGTCTTCGCAGACGGCAAGGAGATCGGCCTCGTCTATCGCGCACTTGTTGCCCGTGCTGACGATTGTGTCGAAGAGCCCGATCTCTCTTCGGTTCAGCCAGGCGACGATCGTTCCTGCCAGGCCGCCGCTCTGGGAGACGAAGAACCCCGGCCCGGCTTGGTCGGGCTGCGGACCGAACCACGCCGAGACTGCGCCTCGGACGCTGATCACGCCCTGGCAGTTCGGTCCGACCAGCGCGATGCCGCTACGTTGAGCTATCTCGCGCAGACGGGCCTCATTCGCTGTGCCCTCTGGACTCGCTTCCGCGAAGCCGGCGGATACGACGATTGCGCCCTTCGCGCCGCGATCGACCGCCTGTTCGATCACGGGAACCACCCTGTCGCCTGGGACCGCGACCACCACAAGGTCGACCGGCTCCGGGAGAGCGGCCAGGTCCTTCGCAACGGGAAGACCGAGGATCTCGGACTCGCGGGGATTGATCGCGTGGAGCGTGCCGCGGAAGCCGCGATCGATCATGTTCCGAGCGATCGTGTGGCCGAGCTTGCCCGGGGTACTCGATGCACCGACGATCGCGGCTGAGCGAGGATTCAGGAGTGCGCGCAGCGCTGCGCGCCGAGTCTCGTCCATCACGGCTCCATTCTCTCCAATCGGGGGACCGCCTTGGCACCGTACGGATTGACCAGGATGGAGGGCACCTCGGAGCCGAGCCGCTCGACCGCCTGTTCGACCGCGGCGGCGACGGTCGGGGCGGGAACCATCATCATCTCCTCGACCTGGCTCGCGGGGAGCGACGACACGAGGATCACGGTGTAGCGTGGAAAGACGTAGCTGCAGAGGTAGCACGCGATGTGCTCGCCGTGAATGTCGAAGTTGCCGCGGTCGCGCCGCGCGACGACATCCTCGGGTCGGTCGGCGTCTCGCAGCCACTCGTACAGCGGAGCGCTCCCGACGCCCTCGGTGCACTCGGCGACGAGGACAATCACGCCCCCACTCCGTGCGGCGGGGACTCCAACCTGAAGACCTCGAAACGCTTGGTACAGGTTGACGTCGGCCGGCGCTCCACCTCCCGAAGTGACCAAAAGGTCAAATGCCCGATCCAACGGCACGGAGTACATCGAATCGGCGACTTGGACGCCCGCTTCCCACGCTTTCTCCATGTCGCCTGCCACGGCTTGCACGAGGTCTCCGTTCGGGCTCCAGATCACGTTCACGATGAAGTCGAGTCGTGCCATCCGGGCCGCCTCCATGAGTTCCTCGTGGATGACGTTGCCATGGGTCCTGCAGAAACCGACGCTCGGATGTGCGACATTCGTCGGGCGATGGTTCCGTCGGATTGTTTCCGCTGAGGCGACGCCGGGGACGATCAGCTTCCGCCCTCCGCCGTAGCCGGCGATGGTATGCGGAATGATGCATCCGGTTGCCAGCACCAGGTCGCTCTCCGCGACCCGCCGGTCGATCCGGACCGGCGTCCCGTCGCTTGTCGTCCCTACGTACACGTGGGATTGGCGGTCCGACGCGTCGTGATGTAGCAGCTCGACGCGATCCAGGACGTTGGCGCCAAACCGTTGCTTCGCCTCGAACGACGTGATGCGACGATGGGCGCCACCGGCGACCATCAACGCGATCCTGCGATCCGGGATCCCGGCCGCGTTGAGTTCGTCGAGAAGCCGGGGAACGATCACGTCGTCGGGTACGTCGCGGGTGAGGTCGCAGACCAAGAGCATCGCATCGCTTCGCCCCCGCGCGATGGTGTGAAGCGGCGGGGATCCAATGGGGTCGCTCAACGCACGCTCGATCTCGCGTGCCGCATCGGGAACCGGGGGCAGTGCACGTGGCTGGATCACCGTGACGTCGCTTGAGTCTGCAAGCTCGAGCGTCCGCGTGCCGCGACCGTACAGAAGCTGCGCGGTCGTCATGCCCGACGCTCCACGATGGCACCGAACGCGGCCGATGAGACGCTGCGCGCGTATCGGGCGAGAACCCCTCGGACCGCCCGCGGCTCGATTGGACGCCACTCGCTCCGCCGTTGGTCGAGCACGCTTTCGGATACGTCCAAGTCGAGCTTTCGATTCGGGATGTCAATCCGGATCGTGTCTCCGTCGCGGACGAGCGCGATGGGAGCACCTTCCATCGCCTCGGGCGACACGTGTCCGATGACGGGCCCGCGGCATGCGCCGGAGAACCGACCGTCGGTGATCAGTGCGCACGTCGTGTCCAGCTCCTTCTCGACGAGTGCCTCCGTCGCCGAGATCATCTCACGCATTCCCGGCCCTCCCTGTGGGCCTTCGTACCGGATGATGACGACACTGCCCGGTTCGATGTCGCCGGCGTAGATTGCGTCTCGCGCGAGTTCCTCCGAGTCGAATACGCGTGCGGATCCCTCGTAGACGAGCATGTTCTCCGGCACGGCTGCCTGCTTGACGACCGATCCGTTGGGCGCGAGTGACCCCTGGAGCACGGCGAGAGCTCCCTCCGGATGGTAGGCGTGCTCTACGTCCCGGATGACGTCCTTGTCCCAGACGCGAGCATTGCGCACCGCCTCCTCGACTCGCACCCCTGCGGCCGTCATGGCGTTTGGCTCCAACTGGTCGAGAAGCTGCCGCATCACGGCGGGGATCCCTCCGGCGTTCTCTAGATCGACGACGTAGTGCGGGCCGGACGGCATCAGCCGGCAGAGCTGGGGTGTCTCGCGCCCGAGGCGATCGAAGTCGGCAAGAGTCACGCACAGCCCGGCCTCGTGGGCGATCGCCGGGATGTGAAGCGTCATGTTGGTCGATCCGCCGATGGCCATGCAGACCCGAATGGCGTTACGGAACGACGCGTCGGAGAGGATGTCTGATGGACGGGTGTTCGACGCGACCATCTCCATCAGCCGCTCCCCGCTTTCCTTCGCGATGTGTAGCCGCCGGACGTCAACCGCCGGGATCGTTGCGGACCCGGGCAGCGCGAGGCCGAGAACCTCCGCGACAGCTTCCATTGTGTTTGCGGTGTACATGCCCGAGCAAGCGCCGTTTCCCGGAGACACACGGCACTCGAGTTCCTCGAGGTCGCTCTCGGGAAGCTCGCCGTGCAGGACACGCGCGACGTACTTCGATGCGCTGAGGGCGGTCACACGCTCGCACCGGTACGTCCCGGGAAGCATCGGTCCACCTTGGATGAAGATCGATGGGATATCGAGCCGCGCCATCGCCATCAGCATCCCCGGGACGATCTTGTCGCACGAGGCGATGCAGACCATGCCATCGAAGCGGTGCGCCTCCACGGCGACCTCCACCGAGTCCGCGATCACCTCGCGGCTGGGAAGGACGTAGCGCATTCCCACTGTGCCCTCCGTGATGCCATCGCAGATCGCCACCGTGTTGATCTCAAGGGGGACGCCTCCTCCGCGGATGATCCCTTCCTTGGCGGCCTGTGCGACGTCACGAAGATGCCGATGTCCCGGAACGACCTCGCTCCAGGAATTGACGACCGCGATGAGTGGGCGCCGAAGGTCCGAACTTGTCAGGCCGTCGGCGCGCAGAAACGAACGAAACGGGGCTCGGTAGACTCCGTCTGTGACCTCTCGGCTTCGGCGTTTCCCCTCAGACTCGGGCTGCTGGGTCATGTGGTACTCTCCTCACTGTCCGCGATGCTGCCTCGCACCGCGCTCCTCTTGTCGAACGTTTCATCACCCAGCAAGCGAGTCCGCGAGCCCCACGCCGGTCGAGAACGCCTCGAGGTTCATCGGAAGGGACTTCGCACGGAAGCGGGCTTCAATCGTGGCGAGCAGCTGAGGCTTGTCGATTGGGAAGCCTCTCAGTACGGACGCAGCGCCAAGGATGACGACGTTGGTGACGTTGTAGTGGCTGCCATGTTTGCGTGCGAGGGTCCCCGCCGCGGCGGACGCGTCGACTCGGACCAAGCGACCGGCCCGTTCTCCGATTGCGCGCCATACATCCTCGATCGCCGGATACCCACCTTCCAGGGAGACTCGCACGGGAATCCGTGCTTCGCTGTCGACGAGGGCGGTACCGCCCTGGCGCAGGAAGTGAAGACGACGCAGCGCTTCATACGGTTCGAAGGCAATAAGGAAGTCCGCGTCCCCTGGCGCGATGAGGGCGCCGCGGACATCCGCTCCGAGACGGACGACGCTCATGACCGATCCCTCCCGCTGGGAGGCGCCGAACGTGTCTCCGACGATCACACGTTGCCCGGTCTGCGTCACCGCCTGCGCGAGCAGCCTCGAAGCCGACAGAACGCCCTGTCCGCCTACACCGGCGATCACCACACTGCAGCTATCCATCCGCTTCTCCTCCGATTGCTCCTACGGGGCACACGACGACACAGTCGCCACAGCCGACGCACTTCCCCGGATCGATGTACGCTTTGCCGGTTGCGTTGTCCCACCCGATTGCCGAGCAGCCGAACGCGGTGAGGCACGACTGACAGCCCACGCATGCTTCGCTGTTGATCGTTAGCGGTGGGCGTGGAGACGTACGTTGTCGTCCGCGGAGTCGAGCTTCCTGGAGCGCGCACGGCGCCTCGGAAATCACGATGGACGGTCCATCGTGCCGGACTGCGTTCGTGATGGCCTCAGCGACGCTGGAGCTGTCGTGTGCATCTACGGTCGCAAGGTTGTCGAACCCCAAAGCGCGCGCGGTCTCCGCTATCGAGAGGCGCCGTGCCGGGTCTCCGGTCGATGTCAAACCCGTTCCCGGATTGGCCTGGAAGCCGGTCATGGCGGTATACCGGTTATCGAGCAGTAAGACCGTGACATTGCTCCGGTGGTATCCGATGTTCGCCAGAGGACTCAAGCCGCTGTGGAAGAACGTGGAGTCGCCCATGATCGCCAGGATCGGCCGGTCGAGCCCCGCCCTGGAGAAGCCGTGGGCCATGCCCGCTCCGGATCCCATGCAGAGGAGCGTATCGAGCATCTCGAACGGATACGAGTTGACCAACGTGTAGCAGCCGATGTCCCCCACGACGAGGGGTTTGGGATCGAGCGCTTGCGCGGCCTGGCGAAGTCCGTAGTAGGTGGAACGGTGTGGGCAACCCGGACAGAAGAGCGGCGGTCGTACCGGAAGATCGACGGGCGTAGGGCCAGCCGGCTCCGGCTCGATACCGAGAACGCTCGCAATCGCGTCCCGCACAATCGCGGGGTCCAACTCTCCCACGAGCGGTACGAGCGCGTCCGACTTGCCGCGCACTGTCTTCACGATTGCGGCCTTCTGCAAGGCGATCCGCGTTTGGTCTTCGATGAATGGTGCGAGCTCCTCGACGACGAGGAGTTCCCTCATGTCGGCCGCGAAGTCGCACACCGATCGCAAGGGGAAAGGATAAGACTGCGTCACTTTCAGGATACTGACGCGATTGCCAAGTCCCAGCTCCGCGACCGCCTCCAGGACGTACGAATGGGCCACACCACTCGTCAGAATGCCGATGTCCTTTCCCCCGTCGATTCTCTCGACGAGTGGGTAGTCGTCGAGGAGGTCCGGGGCCTCCGAGAGGCGCTCCGTCAGCCACGCATGTCGCCTCAGCGCGAGCGCGGCGACGCAGATCCATCGCGTCCTGTCGGCGGCGAAGCGTGGAAGTCGCCTGGAGCGAGGCGCAATGCCGCCGATGTCGAGCGAGACACTCGTGTGGCTCAGCCTTGGTGTCGAGTTCACGATCACCGGCAGCTCCAGCCGCTCGGAGATTCCGAAAGCGTCTTGGATGAGCCGGAACGCCTCCTTGGGATTGCTCGGATCGAGCACCGGGAGGCTCGCGAACTGCGCGAACGCACGAGCGTCCAGCTCGTTCGACGAGGTGTGACACTGCGCGTCCCCGGCAGAGAAGATCACCATGCCGCCTCGAACTCCGGTGTACGCCAAGGTGGTCAACGCGTCCGATGCAACGTTCAGGCCGAGGTGCTTCATCACAGCGATCGACCGCTGACCGCTCCACGACGCGGCAGCAGCCGCCTCGACCGCCACCTTCTCGTTCACTGACCACTCGACGTAGTGTCCGTACTCCGGAGCGGTTTCGATCAGCTCCTGCAAGACCTCGGACGAAGGTGTCCCGGGGTACCCGGCAGCGAAGTCGACACCAGCGGCGATTGCGCCCCAGGCGACGGCTTGGTTGCCCAGCAACAGCTTCTCCGAGCGGCTGGACGTTGCCTCCACGCCGGCCGTGATCCGCGTGCTCTCAGCCCCATTGCCTTCTTGTCTCTCCGAGCGAGTCCTACGGCCTCGCATTCCGGTATCAGCTGCCCGAGTCATGTCTGCCCCCTCGCTGGAATCGTCGCCAAATCGACGTAGACAGCACCACGGAGGATGGTCCCGCCTTGTACGTCGAACACATCAACGCCCCGTCGGATGTCCTGACCGCTCGGACCGCACCGAGCGATCCATTCGGCGCAGACGATGGTTGCTTCGGCGATCATCCGCGTGGCGTGGAGGGAGAACGCGGATCCGCGTCTGGGGACGTCCTCTTCATACAGCCTCCTAGCGGCGTCCTTTCCCCGGACGTCGGTAACAGCGTCAGGCCCGAACACCTTGCGGCAGCTCAGATGAAGCACCACCTCATCATGCATGAGAGCGACGATGCCCTCTACGTCACCACGTGTCTCGGCCGCGAAGAGGCGCTCGACGACGACCTTCGGATCCATTGTGGCTCCTTCCTTCAGTTCTCCCAAGCGGGCGTCCCTTCGGGTTACCGTGCCCCATCGACGTCTAACCACTCGGCATCGGGCAGGACTGCAATCGAGAGGCCTATGAGCCGTATTGCGTTTTCCATGTCACGGCGGTCGACGATCTCCACCGGTGAATGGCTGTACCGGTTGGGGATCGAGATGAGCGCTGTCAGCGCGCCTTCTCCACCGAGCTGGAGGATGCTGGCATCGGTTGACGTCGCTCGCGGCTCGCCCTCCATCTGGTATGGAATCCCGTGCCGTTCCGCCGTCCGCACGAGGTGCTCACAGAGATCGGGGTCGATGTTCGGTCCGCGTCCAACGATTGGACCCGCTCCCAGGCGTATCTCCCCAAGCTGTTTCGTTGCGTCTGATGGCCCGGGCGTGTCACTGGTCGAGTAGAGATCCACCGCAACGGCCACGTCGGCGGCGGCCTTGCGAGCCGCCACGTGGGCTCCACGGAAGCCGATTTCCTCTTGTGTCGTTGCGATTGCGGTCGCCGACACGGGCGGTCGTAGACGGTGGAGTTCGCGGAGGACCTCCGCAATGACGAAGCATCCTGCACGATCGTCAAGGCCTCGAGCGACGATCAAGTTCTCTGTCAAGAGAAACGGCTCGGCGTCGATCACAATGGGATCGCCGATGCGAACCGCCTGCAGTGCCTCGGCTTCGGAAGAGGCTCCGATGTCGATCCAGTAGTCTTCCTTTCGCGCTGCACGTGCACGCATTTCCTCTGTGCGTCGGAAGAGATCGGCACGACCAACCACTCCATGCATCACGCCGTGTCGGGTGAGAATCTTCACCCGCTGACCGGCGAGCACGTCAGCGTCCCAGCGCCCCATCGTGTCAAACGACAGGAATCCGCATTCGTCGATGTGGGTGACCATCAGCGCGAGTTCGTCGATGTGCGCTGCTACGATCACTCGGGGCCCACCGGACTGCTTCAGGCGGAGGTATGCGTTGCCGAGGCGATCGGTCTCCGCCTCGTCGCTGAACGCACATCCCCGAGCGAGCCAGGCGGCGGATGCCTCCCGCTCGTGCCCGGAGGGCGATGCAATCCGAAGGAGATCCATTAGGGGTTCGAGCGTGCCGGGCTTCATTGTCCGTCCCCCTTCCGGCTGGTGTAGACCATCGTCGGCTGTCCGAGCCTCTCTCGGACGGGGGCGGAGAGACCGAGACCGGGAGCCTCCTCATCGGCGAGTCGGATGCACCCATCCTCCAGGCGCACGCCGCCGCGGTCGAACAGCCGGAAGCTCTCCCGCGTCCCGACTTCCAGGTCAGCGAATCGGATGTTGGGATGTGCCATTGCCAGGTGGACTGCTGCGGTGATTGCCAGATTCGTCTCCGACATCGCTCCGACCATGCAGGGCACGGCGGCGGCCTCGGCGATCGAGGCGATCTTCGCCGCGCGGTGTAAGCCCCCGGACTTCATGAGCTTGATGTTGATGTAGTCCGCTGCCCCCGCCAGCGCGACCCGCATCGCGTCCTCGGGCGAATGGACGGACTCGTCCGCCATGATTGGGATGGCCGTTCGTGAGCGTACCCATGACATGCCCCGGAGATCCTCGGCGCCGACTGGCTGCTCCGCGTACGCTACGTCGAGCGGTTCCATTGCGGTGAGCGCGCTAACGGCCTCCTGCCACGACCACCCCTGATTGGCGTCGACGGTCAGCTCGATCAGCGGACCGACAACGTTTCGCACGGCTGTGACGGTCTTGACGTCCTGATCTGCACCCGCACCGACCTTGACCTTGATCCTTCGGAAGCCCTCGCCGACTCGCAGTCTGGCCGCCTCGGCGACGTCCTCCGGCGCTCCGATCCCCAAGGAGTACAACGTCTCTATCGGACGCGGATCCGCGCCACCGAGAAACTGCCACAGCGGCAAGCCTACCCTGCGGCAGAGGAGGTCATGCAACGCGATGTCCACCGCTGCCTTCGCCGCGCTGTTCCCGAAGATCGCGATCTCCGAGGCTGCAAGCACATCGACCAGTCGCTGGGGGTCCTTGCCCAGCAGCTGCGGCGCTATCGCCGTAAGGGCAGCGCACGTCGTGTCGGGGGTGGAACAGAGAATGTGGGGGTGGGGCGCGGCCTCACCCCACCCCTCGACCTGTTCGTCGTCGACGATGCGGACGGCCACCGTCTCGACCTGCCGAATCACGCCGACGGCGATTCGGAAAGGCTGATCGAGGGGGATTCTGATCCGATGCACTTCGATGTGTTTAATCCGTGCCACAGTTCACTCCTTAACGAATCGCGTGGACAGTCCGCGCAGGCGCCGCAGCCAGCCTGCTTGGCTTGGTCGAACGGTGCGGCGCTGGCGAAGCATCGGGTTCATGAGATCCTGGAATCCATCTCCCAATAGCAGAAACGCCATGGCCACGTAGGTTATGGCAATGCCCGGGAAGAGAGGCATCCACCAGAACGTCAGGATGTAGACCCGCGAATCGGCGATCATCACTCCCCACTCGGGCGTTGGCGGGGAGGCGCCAAGACCGATGAAGCTCAGCGACGCGGTCGTCAGGATGGCCGCGGCTGCGTCGAGGCTGAACTGGATCAGAAGCGGGCCGATGCAGTTCCGGAGGATGTGTTGAACGGCTACGCGCAGCGGGCCCGCTCCCACGGCTCTCGCCGCTTCCACGAACGACTCGTCGCGAAGCGACATGAACTGCCCTCGGATCAGCCGGGCGTATCGCGGCCAGAGGGAGATGGCCACCGCGAGCATCGCGTTGTCGAGGCTTGCGCCGAACGCCGCCGCGAGCGCCATTGCCAACAGGAAGTTAGGAAACGCGAGGAACAGGTCCGCCGTGCGCATGATCAACGAGTCGACGAAGCCGCCGCAGTAGCCGGCCAAGACTCCGAACACCGTGCCGATTAGGCCGGCAATGACGAGTACCTCGACGACCACCCGAAGGGCGATGGGCGCTCCGGAGACGACGCGGCTGAGGATGTCACGCCCAAGGTTGTCCGTTCCGAACCAGTGGGTTGCCGACGGCTTCTGGTAGCTCTCGGAGAAGCTGGATGCGCCGGGATCGTAGGGAGCAAGGAACGGCGAGAACAAGGCAACGACGACGATGACCGCAAGCATGCCGACTCCGAGCATCAAGCCCTTGTTCGCCTTGGCTGCGCGTAGGAGCATGGTCTTGCTGTGCACGATGATCGCTTCCCTAGTACCTGATCCGGGGGTTGATGCCGACGTAGAGCACATCGACGCCCAGGTTGATGACGGCGTAGATTGTCGATGTCGTCAGGACGGTGCCAATGATTGCGGGGTAGTCCAGATTCACGATGGCGTTGACGCCGTATCGGCCGATTCCTGGCCACGCGAATACCGTCTCCACGAGAAACATGTAGGCGATCAGGTCGCCGAACTGCAGACCGACGACTGTTGTCACCGGGATCAGTGCATTCCGTAGCGCGTGCCGGACGATGACCGTCCGTTCTCGAACTCCTTTGGCTCGGGCTGTCCGCACGTAGTCCTGGTTCAGTACCTCCAAGACGCAGGAGCGGGTCATGCGCCCGATCCTCGCGATACTGACGATGCTCAGCGTGAGTGCCGGGAGAACAAGATGAGCCAGCGCGCTCAGGATCGCAGTCGCCGAACCGCTCAAGACGCCATCGATCAGGTAGAAGCCGGTGTAGTGCGGCACGGAGAGCGTGACGTCAATCCGGCTGGCGATCGGGAAGACATGGCCAAGCGCCAGCTGAATCAGCAGAGCCAGCCAGAAGATCGGCATGGCCACCCCCGCCGTGCTCAACAGCCGATTGATGAGATCGGACCAACCCCCGGCCCGAACTGCGCAGTAGACTCCTACGAGGAACCCTAGTGGGAGCCAGAGCAACACACTGAAGGCAGCCAACTCCACGCTCGCGGGGAGCTTGGTCGTCACGTCGACGAGGACCGGTCGGCGAGTGGCGATCGATCGCCCGAGATCCCCATGGAACAGACGGGACATGTAGACGAAGTATTGCCTCATCATTGGCTGGTCGAGCCCCATGTCCGTCCGGATTCTCTCGACGGTTTCCGCGTTCGCCTCAGGTCCGGCGGCGGCCCTCGCCGCGTCGCCCGGTACGACGTGGGTGAGCAGGAACGCAATGAGGGTCATACCGAGCAGTGTCAGGATGATGCCGAGAACGCGGCGGGCCAGAAACGAAAGCACCCATCTCCCCTTTCTTGCCCCCTCCGGCTCGAAGCCGGAGGGGGCATCGGTCAAAGGTGCGTGACTGAGTCTACGGCGCTTCGGGACCTACGGTATACCAGTCGATGATGATCCCCGCCAGGTTGATGGCGAGCCCGTTGACGCCCTGCTTCGAGCAGATGTACCGATCGTACGTCCCAATCGGGATGGCCGGCGGATCGCTATACAGGATCTGCTGCATGTCGGAATACAGGGCCAGCCGCGCTGCATCGTCAACCGTCTTCGCGGCCTCGACGTAGAGTGCGTCGAACTCGGTGTTGCTGTAGTGCCCGTAGTTACGGCCAGGCGGGACGTTCGGTGTGTACCACATCCCGAGCGGTGCCGTCAACGGTGAGTTGATCCCAGGGGCCTGGCCCCACCCGAACATGTCGGGGCCTTCGTTCACGTCGGGGCTTCCGGCTCCGCCGAGGTACGTCCCCGCGCTGGCCAGATCCTGAATCTCGACCGTCACGCCAATCGTCGCTGCGGCCTCCTTGAAGAGTTCGGCCATCGGCTTCATCAGAGGGAGATAGCTGCTGAGGATCCAGAGATCGAGCGTGAGGCCATCCCCGTACCCCGCTTCCTCAAGCAGTTCCTTGGCTCGAATGAGATCTTGGTGCTGTTCGGCAAGCATCGGGTCGTGACCGAAGACTGCGGGAGCGATGAATCCGTGGACGGTGGCTCCTCTGCCTCGCTGGACGTCTCGCCAGAAGCTCGAGTACGGGAAGATGTAGAGCATCGCCTGGCGAACCTTCGGATCGGCCAGGACGCCTCGGTTCTTCATCCGAATGTAGACGACCTCGCCTGTCGGCTGAGGTGCGACAACGATGTTCGGGTCGGCCTCGAGCATCGTCAGGAATGCATCGTCGCCTATCTCAAGGGCCGCATCGATCTCGCCGGTCTGCAGGAGCTGGACGCGGGTGGCTTGTTCCGGGACGATCTGAACGATGATCGTCGCGTAGTGACTGCCGTCCCATTCTTGCCAGTAATCCGGGTTGTGGACGAGTCGGTAGTACTGGTCCTTTTCCCATGTCTCGAGGAGATACGGTCCGGTGCCGACTGGGTTTTGGTCCAGCCAAGCCTGGCCCCAGTCGCCGTCCGCCTCGTGTGTCCGAGCCGCCGCGGGCGAAACCATGAGTACCGTGTTCAAACCTGCGAGGAACGGTGCACTCGGCTCTTCGAGCTTCATCGCGACCGTGTACTCGTCGATCACTGTCGCGGTCAGACCCGCCGGCATGTAGGTAGAGCCGTGCAACCCGAGCCCAAAGAGGCGCTCCATGTTGTACTTCACTGCTTCGGCATTGAACGCGGTGCCATCCGTGAACTCGACGCCGTCCTGTAGGTAGAACGTGTAGGTCAGGCCGTCGTCCGAGACGTCCCAGCTCTCTGCGAGCCGCGGGCGGATCGTCCCGTCCTGATCAATCATGATCAGCCCTTCATACGGCCCCTTCTGCAGCAGGACGGAGTAGTTGTAGATGTTGACGTGTGGATCTGCAGTGACGGCGTCCGTCGTGTTGGCCACGATGAGTGTACCCGCGGGAGCCGCACATGCGACCCAGCTGAGGCCGACTGCCAGAACCATCATCGCGAAAACCAGATACCTTCGCATTTCCAGCCTCCCTTGTGTCCGTGAAATCTAACCTACGTCCCCACATACTTTCTGTCGAGCCGTCAATCGAGGGTGGATCACCTCCTCACCGGGAACGCCTCGCGGTGGCAGCATCGAACGTGAAGAGAGGCGAAGTTCGTGCTGCAGCGGTCGTCGGTCGCTCCGCATTGTCCCTCGTATTGCCTATCTCGTGCTGCCAGGCGGGACGCGGAGGTGCGAGGATACGCCTGCCAGGAGGGCGCTGCTCGACGACTTCGATGGGCGCGGCGTGTGCATTGGGTCTGCGCGCACGAAGCTGATTCCGAGTGGAGAGAGAACGAGAGCGGCACCTGGCTATCTCGGTTTGATTATCTATATATGGCACGGATGTGTATTATATTGATAATTCGCTGCAATGTCAAGTGGCATCCCGTTTCCGGAGAAGCTTCAGATTCGCACCGCAGCAGAGGGCCCCATGTCGTCGCGCTTCGACTGAGCTATCCTCTGCGTATCTGCCTTTTGGGGGGCAACGTTGATGCCGAGTCACGCGATCGGTGCGCACGGTGTATCGAAGTCGTTCGCCGAGACGGACGTTCTCCGCTCGATCTCGTTTGATGTCGAGGTGGCGACGTGGACGACGATCCTCGGGCCGTCGGGTTGCGGGAAGACGACGCTGCTGCGGATCCTGGCGGGGCTCCTCGATCCGGACTCGGGTACCGTGTCGCTCGGTTCCGCCGCGGCCGCTCCCGGCCTCGCCGCGTACCTTCCGCAGCGCGACACGCTGCTGCCGTGGCGAACGGCCCTGGACAATGCAATCCTCGCCTCGGAGATCGACAGCCGGTCCCGTCCCACGGCCCGAGCCGAGGCGACCGAGCTGTTCGCCCACTTCGGCCTTGCGGGGTTCGAAGAGACGTATCCATGGCAGCTCTCCGGTGGGATGCGGCAGCGGCTGGCGCTGATTCGGACGTTCCTCGCCCACCGCGACGTACTGCTGCTCGATGAGCCGCTCGGCGCACTCGATCCGCTGACCCGTGCGGCGCTGCAGGATTGGCTGTTGTCGGTGTGGTCCGCGCTTCGCAAGACGATCCTGCTCGTCACGCACGATGTCGAGGAGGCGTTGCTCCTGTCGGATCGTGTGCTCGTGATGTCGAAGCGACCGGCGACGATCGTTCGCGACGCACCGGTCGAGCTGCGCCGTCCTCGCGATCGCGCTTCGGCCGAGCTGGCAGCGGCCAAAGGACGCCTGCTACGGATCCTGCTCGGAGGGCGACGACCATGAGGCGGGTTCGCGATGTGGCCGCTCCGGTTGCGCTTCTCGTCCTGCTGCTGGCGGTTTGGGAGGGCGCGGTCTGGCTGCTCGACGTCCCGCACTACATCCTGCCGGCGCCGAGCCGCATTGCCGTCGCATTCATCTCTCACTTTTCGGGCCTGTTGCACCACGCAGCCACGACGCTGGCGGAGATCGTGCTCGGCTTGATCCTCGGCGGGATCGGCGGATTCGGGCTGGCGGTCGCGGTGTTTTACTCGGCGATCCTCGAGCGGGCACTCTACCCGCTGATCATCGCGACGCAAATGATCCCGGTCTTCGCGATCGCGCCGCTGCTGAT
>Ga0272444_10001638_pt1 | contig 21369 bp, 22 predicted proteins | sample SSMForm13_FD_201033 | JGI IMG/M metagenome (GOLD analysis project Ga0272444, IMG submission 201033) | Marine sediment archaeal communities from Little Sippewissett salt marsh, Falmouth, MA, United States - SSM-Form-13 | ecosystem: Environmental > Aquatic > Marine > Wetlands > Sediment ...
GTGCAGAGGGAGCTACTGGCCCTACTGGACCAACAGGTGCAGAGGGGGCTACAGGCCCCACGGGCCCAACAGGTGTAGAGATTACTGGGCCTACAGGACCAACTGGAGAAACTGGTGCTACTGGGCCTACGGGTGCAACTGGTGAAGAGACTACAGGTCCTACTGGACCAACAGGTGCAGAGGGAGCTACTGGCCCTACTGGACCAACAGGTGCAGAGGGGGCTACAGGCCCCACGGGCCCAACAGGTGTAGAGATTACTGGGCCTACAGGACCAACTGGAGAAACTGGTGCTACTGGGCCAGCTGTAAGTGGAGATAAGATAACAGCATTAACAGAATTAGACGCAACTCCAGAAACAGCAGATATTCTTGCGATAGTTGATGACCCATCTGGAAGTCCAGTAACAAAAAAGATAACAACAGAAAACTTACTTGGAAGTGTCCTCCCGCTTGCTGGTGGAACAATGTCTGGTGCTTTAATAGTACCAGACCACGGGACTGCAGACGTAGATCAAGTTATAAATGTTTGTTATGGCACTGGGGCAACTGGGCCGACTGCCAGTACAACAACCGAAGGAACCTTATATTTACAATATACAGCATAGATGGATAAAAAGATAAAACAATTGAATGATACAACTTATAAGGTAATTCTTAAAGACGATTGGAAAGATAGGGTTGAGATTGAAATAGGCGATAGCAAGCAGCCTGATTTTAAGCCACAAGTCAAAATAGAACGCTGGGACAACGAGGCAAATTTCTCTGTGAGAATGTCTGATTTGGATGGTGGGGTAGCCAAACAACAGGGCGAAAGGATAAACTATCAAAAGGGTGATATAGAAATAGATTTCTTTGAAACAGAAAACGCATTTAAGTTTGACTATATTATCAAGAAGAAGCCCCAAATAAATAAACTGATATTCTCTATCCAGAGTAAAAATGTAGATTTCTTTTATCAACCAGAACTTACACAAAAAGAAATAGACGATGGTTGTTTAAGACCAGAGAATGTAGTCGGTTCTTATGCTGTTTATATGACAAATCCAGGAACTAACTGGGTTGGTGGTAAGGAATATAAAGTAGGCAAAGTAGCACATATTTATAGACCACATTTATACGATAGTAATGGATTAGAAGCATGGGGAAATCTGCATATTGAAAATGGAATATATGAGGTAACCATACCTCAAGACTTTCTAGATAAGGCCGTATTCCCGATTAAAAGTAATGATACTTTTGGGTATGAGAGTGTTGGTGGTAGTGATTTAGGCTTAACAGATGACCGAGCCTATATGTTTGTAGGTGATCACTCTTTACCAGGGTATGATGGAACCGTATCAGACATAAATGTTTATATTAGGAATGGAAGTGGTACTAGAAATCATTGTATAAAAGGAGTGTTATTTGATAGTGACAGCGGTAATATAATAACAAATGGAATAGGCAACGAACAATGCACTGGATCTGGTACCTATGTTAAATTGACATCAACATTTTCTACTAATCCTACAATATATAGTGCGACTGGATATGGTCCAGGGATAGTGCCTAACGAAGATGGTGCTTATATGCTAATGGCCTATGATGATAGTGGTAGTAATGAGTCAATATATGATGTAAGTAATAACTATGCATCTCCACAAAACATGGGTGGTAGATATGCTGATAATAAAAAATATTCTATCTATGCTACTTATGCACCAGCAGCAACAGGCACAAACATGCAACTAAACATAGGAGATACATTTAAAGAAGTAAGTGGAGTACAAATAAATATAGGCGACACTTGGAAAGAGGTAACGGGGGCACAAATAAATATAGGAGATACTTGGAAAACAATATTTTAATATATGTCAGACTTTATACTACAAGAAAACGGAAATCACCTACAGTCAGAAACTGGAAGTGGTATTGGTATTGATATTCCATGGTTAACAGGATGGGACAAAAGAATAGAGATAACAGTATCTAATACTAATATAGATAGTAATTTAACACATTTCCCTTTACTTTTAACATTAGGAATTTCTGTAGGGACAGGAAATGACGATGTAAGTGCAGTGTTTGACGAATTAACATCTGACGATAATAGAAAAAAGATAGCAGTTACTAAGTCAGACGCAATGACACAAATTTATGTAGAAATAGAAAGATGGGATGATGCCAATGAACAAGCATGGTTGTGGGTGAGTAAGTCTGACCTAACATTATCTTCGTCTGGAACAACAACACTTTATCTATATTATGATTCTACACAAGATGATAATACTACTTACGTAGCTGATGCTGGCTCTAGGACAGAGGTGTGGGATAGTAATTATATGGCAGTATGGCACTTGGGTGAATCTTCTGGAGATGCGATTGATAGTACATCTAACAACCATGATGGAACTTTTGTGGGAAGTTTACCAGACGCTAAGCCTGGTAAAATTGGATATGCTCAAGATTTTGATAATAGTGGTGATTATATAACTGCTGATAGTGTGGCATCGGAAATATCAACTAATGGAGCATGGTCTTATTATGCATGGTTTAATAGTTCTGCAACTTCTGGAGATACTCACGTTGACCAACTTATTTCATATCATCAAAATACTTCCAATATATTGCGTATAGCAATACCACCAACAAATTATATTTTGTTCTACGATGATGATACGAATTCTCCAGACCAGGATATTGGTTTTGGAGAAAATTATGCTGATGGTCAATGGCATCAAATGGTTGCCACAAGAGAATCAGGAAGTGGTAATAAAACATTATATGTATATATAGATGGTTCGCAAGAAGCAACTGGTTCCGCTAACCCAACATTAAGTAATGCCAATCAGTTTAGTATAGGTCAAGAGTGGGATTCTGGTCCTACCCCTAGTGATTTCTTTTATGGCTTGATATCCGAATTAAGGATTTCTAATATACAACGTCCTGCTGCTTGGGTCAAGGCATCATATTATTCAGAAGAGGATAATTTAGTAAGTTGGGGCTCAGAAGAAATATTTTCATAATTAAAACAAAAAAATGGCAGGAAGACTAAAAATATACAATACAGATACATCTCAATGGGAATATGTAGGTTGGGGTAATCAGGGAGCTACTGGACCAACGGGTCCTACTGGTTCTTCTGGTGTTACAGGACCAACTGGACCTACTGGACCAACAGGGTCTCAAGGTACGGCAGGAGTAGAGGGGGCAACGGGACCAACAGGACCTACAGGTACAGAGGGGGCAACGGGACCTACAGGACCAACAGGAGCACAGGGAACAGCTGGAACAGAGGGCGTTACAGGTCCAACAGGACCAACTGGTTCACAAGGAACAGCTGGAACAGAGGGCGTTACAGGTCCAACAGGACCAACAGGTTCACAGGGAACAGCTGGCACAGAAGGTGCTACTGGTCCAACAGGACCTACTGGAGCAGATGGTTCTACGGGACCTACTGGACCTACTGGAGAAGATGGAGCAACAGGCCCAACAGGACCAACAGGTGCTACTGGAGAAACTGGAACAGAATACCCATGGGAAGGAGAGTGGTCTGCTGCAATTACATATAGCGCGAATGACTGTGTGGAATATGATGGGAGTGGCTATATTAGTATTCAAGGAGGCATAAATAAACAACCAGATACAGAAACTGGTTATTGGGATTTATTAGTAGAAAAAGGAGCCACAGGTCCAACAGGACCAACGGGAGCAGAGGGAGCCACAGGTCCAACGGGCCCCACTGGAGCAGATGGGGTTACGGGACCTACTGGACCTACTGGAGCAGAGGGAGCCACAGGTCCAACGGGCCCCACTGGAGCAGATGGGGTTACGGGACCTACTGGACCAACTGGTTCAACAGGACCTACAGGTGCTAGTAGTGATTTGTTTACTATAAAGAAATCTTTGACCGCACAAAATATTATAGATTTAGATGGTACTGGCATTGAAGTAATAGCCGCACCTGGCGAAAATAAGATAATTATAGTGGTACAAGCTACCTTCGCGTTTAACGCAGGTGGTACCCAATTTACTGGCGGCAATGATGTTATATTAGAATATAGTGGTGATGGGAATAATCTTATGAGCACAATTATATCAGCTGCCAGTATTACAAGCGCCACTGATACTATAACAGCATTATGGGGTGATTATAATGCTATGACTGGACATGAAAATGAAGCGATAGATATAGTTAATCTTGGGGCGACATTTGCCGATGGCAATGGAACAGCAGAATTAACTGTAATGTATTATATAGCAGATACAGTATAATTAAGTTAATAATTAAAACAAAACAATGACATACACGCAACTAATAGCAGATGTGAAATTCTGGATATCAGGCGATTCTACAAAGACAATCGACTATACCGCAGCAGACATCAATGCTAACTTAAATAATTACTACAACGAAGTAGTGTCTTTGATAATGCAGTCTGATGGTCGTTGGGAGTGGGACGACAACAATCTTACAACCCTACCTATCGCAACTACAAATATCGTAGCAAGTCAAGGCGACTACGAAATAGACGCAGCTGATTTCCTAAATGTTATCAGGGTTGAGATAAAAGACTCTGCTGGAGATTGGATAACTTTAGAGCCAATGAGCTATGAGGACAAGAGTAGCGTAACTATAAACAGCCTAGACGAAACAGAAGGAACGCCAACAATGTATGACAAGGTTGGTAATTCTATTATGCTACATACAATACCTAACTATTCCTCGACAGCAGGACTAAAGGTTTATTTCCAGAGAACACCTTCTTACTTTGAAACCACCGATACCACAAAAACACCTGGATTTAATCCTTTATATCACAGATATTTAAGTATGGGTGCAGCATTAGACTATTGTTCTGTAAATGAAATGAACGGTAGGGTCAATCTGCTTATGAAGAAAATGGCAGATATGAGGGACGCAATAACAGATAGTTATTCCAAGAGAAGTCGTGATGAAAAGGTTAGTATGAGTACAAAGCGTGAGGACTACGGAAATACAGAAGGATATTCGGTATCACCAAATAGAATTGATTGGTAATATGAAAAACGAATGGACAATTACATTAGATAACTTTTCAGCAGGTGCAGGACCTGCGGCACATTTAGATTCTTTATCAACATTAGGTGGTGCTGGACATTATTCTACAGCAACAAGTATAGATATTTTAAGCAAGCCAAAAAAGATTACGCAAGGACCAGCGTTAGCAAACCTAACAAATGGAACTCAGGCTGGTGTTGTAACAGAACTCATTACTCATATTTTAGAAACACCAACCTCGGCAGACGTAACTTTTGGGATTAGTGCTACGAAACTATTTAAGATTAGCTCTACAACTGTCGCTAGTGGTGGAACACCATCTTGGCCAGTTACTATTACAGGTGCAACAGCAGGCAAAACCGTGGCTTACTTAAAAGGAACTCTTTATTACTTTTTTAATAGAGCAGCTGACAGTGCTATAGGTGCGTATGACTTAGCGACTACATTTGACCATACTTGGCAAACTGGGCTAGTCAAGGCAACCTTACTACCAGTAGCAACTAAAGAAGACATAATGTTATTCGGACACGGTAGATATGTGGGAACTTTTTTCTCAAGTACAGATACTATTGACACAACAAAGTTAGATTTTGGTAATAACACCGAAGTCGCTGACATTTGTTTTCACTCTAATCAATGGTTTATCGCAGTTAATTCAGGAACTACTGGAACAAATAGAAACTCATCTCAGATTTATACTTATGCAGGTGGTGCTACAACTGCTTTACTTTCAGACGAAGCCGCAGTTGGATTACAAAAGATAGGTTGGTTATTTCCATTAAACGGAATAGTGTATGTCGCCTATCAAGATTTATCATTTACTGGTGGGTATAAAATCGGTTATCTCAACGGAAAACGCATAGAACCTTTGGTAAGTTTTATAGGTGGTTTACCTACTTACGCACAAAAGACGCTTTATAAAAACACGATATTATTTCTGTCTAATGGATTGGTTTACGCAGCAGGCTCTGTAATCCCTGATTTGCCGTTTGCCATTTCAAACCTAGCAGACGGTGGATATTCAACTTGCGGTGCTTTAGCAGCCCCTTTTGGGACTCCTATGATAGCTTCAACAGAAAGCACGAATTTCAAACTAGCACAATTTTCAGGTAACACAGTAACTTGTAGTTGGAACTCAATTATAATTCCTATCGCACAAGGTAAGAACTTAGGTATGTTAGACGAAGTAATCGTTAAAACCAATATACTGGGTGCTAATGCTAGATGTGACGCTACAATTTATTACAACCAATCTGCGTCAAACTCAGGTGCATTACAAATTACAGGCACAGGCAAATCAAGACATACTTTTAGAATAGGTAAGACAGACATTGAAGACGTGAAAATAAAACTTGACTGGGCTAATGGAAACACTACTAACTTAGCAGACATAGATACTATAACCTTAAAAGGACATTTTGTTCAACGCTAAATGGATTTAACACCTCAGTACAATTTACTTTCAGCAAAAGAAAAGATAAAAGTTCCAAAAATAGATTATCAAATGGGCGATAAACTAGGTGGACAACTTTTAGCGTCAGACGCTAGATACTGGGGTAGTGGTGAAGCAATAGGCGTAATGGACGAACACGGACTTTATATCGGAAGTTCAGATTATTCGACAGCACCATTTTGGGTTAATATGTCTGGAGATGTTGTGGCTAGTTCTTTGACAATTTCTGGTGGAACTTTAAAATACGGCAAGACATCTTTCACAGATTCAACTAACGCAGGATATTATTTAGGTTCAGAGGGTTGGTATGTCGGTGCAGCAACAGACACAACCAAACTTAAATACACATTAGCAACTGGTGCGTTTGACTTTATAGGAACACACTCTGGTGGTTCTGTCGGTGGTGTATCAGTAACACAAGTAGGTTATGTCGCTACTGCAACAGCAGACGCAGTTCCTACAGGTTTAACATACTCAACAGGTGGAATTAGTGAGGGTTCAGATGGTTCACAATCTGCCTATGTTGTTTTAACTTGGAACGCAATTTCAACAAATACATTTAGTCATTATATAATTAGGTATAAAAAAGACGCTTTAACATATTATACATATATACCTTCTCAAACAAACACTATAACGATTGAAGGGCTAACGCCAAATGTAGCATATAACTTTGGTGTAGCATCTGTAAATAAATATGGAACACAATCTACGTTTAGTACAGACATAGACCAAACTACTGTATCAGATACAACACCACCAGACACAGTAGCAGATGTAACAGCAACTGCTGGAATACAATATGTAATCGTAGAGTGGACGCATAGTTCTGCTGCAGACTTGGCTTCATATAATATATATAGATACACATCAGATGCTAGTGGTTCTGCTTCCTTAATTGGAAACGCAAGAACTAATTACTTTGTAGATGGTGGTCGCACAGGAGATACAGAATATTTTTATTGGGTAAAAGCAGTAGATACTTCTGGAAACGAAAGTACTTCTTTTTCAACAACAGCTTCGGCAACACCAACTAATGTAACATCAGATGATATAGTAACCTTAGCAGGTTCAAAAGTTTTGATAGATGGAACAACATATCTTTCAAACTGGAGAAAAACTGGAGATTTAACAAAAATAGATGGTGGTTCAATCTCTACTGGTTCAATTACAACAGGACAGCTTAACTTTACCCCAGTACAAGATACAGACGTTATTGCTTCTATAAACGCTTCAGCAGAAGGAATTACGATAGATGCTGATAATCTAACTATAGCAGCGACAACTACTTTTACTTCTGGTTGGGCAGCAGCATCTAACGCAGAATCTGATATAAATGTTTTGAATACTACAAATGCACCAGCAGCAGCAGGGGCAGATGTGACTGGAGATAATACTGCAGCAGCGATAACAGGACAAGGTGCATTAGCAACCTTAAATACAATAAGTACATCGGAGTGCGATACAACGATTATAGATGGTGGAAAAATAGTAACAGGACTTTTAACTGCTGATAATATTCAGGCAGGTACTTTGGCCGCTGATTATATCGGAGCAGGAAGTATCACATCAAAAGCGATTACGTTAGCAATAACACCAGGTGGCGGAGATGTAAAAATACAAGCAGGCAAAACAGATTTTGGACAATGGACTACAACAGGATTTATTTTGGGCATAGACGATAGTGATTCTGATACTACTAAGTTAGAAATAACTGGTGGAAATATCACTTCTGGTATTGTACAGACAGCTTCAACTGGAAAGAGGATTGTTATTACAAGTGCAGATAACTCTTTGACTGCCTATGATGCTTCAGATATAACGAAAGGGTCAATTAATGGTACTTATGGAAGCACTATTTTTGGCAGAACTATTGATTCAGATTATGCCGCAGAATTCATTAAAGATGATGGTGCCAGTGGAGATGTAGCAGATAGCGGAGACGCATTTGCTATGGTAAGTCAAGGACAAGGTGGTGGATTACTCTTGTCTTGTATTAATGCCACTGCCAATGGTCCAAACCTTATTGTATCAACAAACGCTACTGGACAACCAAGAATAAGAATGGGTGATGAAACAGCACTACCAAGTACAGGAACTCATGCAGTTGGAGACAAGATAGTAGTACGTGGTATAGAGTTTATATGCACAGCAGCTGGAACTCCAGGGACATTTGAGTCAGTATCAGGGAATTATTATTATGGTACAGCTGGGACAAGCGTAAGTGCAGACGAATGGGTAGGATTAGGACAAAATACAACAACAACTATTACTACGATTGATAAAGATACATGGGTAGATGAGGATAACCCAACAACAAACTATGGTTCTTCATCTGATTTGACACTACAAACACTAGATGCTGGTGGTGGAGAAATCGCCGAAATATATGTAAAATTTGATTTAACATCTGTGCCAGATACAGATGATAATATCTATCAAGTGCTTTTAAGATTAAGATGTGTCGACAATAGTATTGACAATAGTACATGGGATATAGGTGTCAAAAATATTACAAGTGCATGGACAGAAGGCACAGTGACATGGAACACAAAACCAACAACTAGTACAGCGGTATACGGAACAGAAACAATGAGTTCTGCTACTGCAACACCATTTTGGGTAGATGTTGATATTACAGAATTATATATGGGATGGATAGATGGAAGCGTTGATGATACCTATGGATTATGTATATATATAGATTCAAGTGATGTTAGTGGAGCAGTAGATTCTTCGGTAGATTTCGAATCTAATGATGGAGATGCTGATTATTCTCCAAGATTAATAGTTTATCATCAAGGAGATAAAACAAAATTATATAAGACAAACGCTAACAATGGGAATAATACATATAAGGTCAAAGGTGTCGCAATTCACGCAGCCAGTTCTGATGGCGACCCATTGATAGTTCAAACAGCAGGACATTATAGAGGGTGGGCTGCATCAACATTAATAGCTAATAAAAAGTATTATCTAGCAGATACAGAAGGAGAAATGTCTGATAGCCCTGGAACATATTTCAAACCAGTGGCCGTTGGAATAGATGCAGACGAAATGATAATAGATATAAAACCAGGCTTTCATGTACAACAATTTGAAATAGATGGGACTGCTGCTACACCACTCTTTCAAACTGGCTCATTATATACAACCACAGGATTCCGTCCATCAAGGTGTGAAATATTCGCATCTACATCATACGGCGCTGGAAGTGGTTGGTCCAATGGAGTACAGATTGAAGATGACGCAAGTTGTCAATATGTATATAACGCTGGGTCGAATTCAACATCCAACCACAGGACAGATTACAGTTTTATGACAGAAGGCGGAACAGACGAAATATATGGAGATTTATTATTCAATGGTAGTGGATATAAAATTGTTTTAGCATCATTAAATACAACAAACGTAAATTCATTTTTAACAATTAAAGCATACGAATAAATATATGGCAATAAAAATAGGTGGCGAATACTATTCTTCTCAAGAGTGGTATGACGCTTCACAACAATTAAAATCCCAAGGCAAGACAGTAACATCTTCGGCTGTTAAGTCTATCTTGGCTGGTGGGACGACACCAAAAGTAGATACCACGCCTAGTCCGACTAGAGTGGAGTTAGAAAGCAAAATACAATCTACAAAAGATTTGCTTTCTAGTGCACAAACTACTTTGTCTAAAGCGAAAGAAGCTGGTTATACTACTGGCGAAATACCAGATAGTTTCTTTGAGGCTGACACGACTACTGATGTACAACAAAGTCAAGGTGTGACATATAATCCACCAGCAGTAACTGCACCTGATGTGTATGAAACTTACAGCAATTCAATGCTTGAGGTTTTACAACAGCAAAGGACAGCGTTGGAAGATGCTTATAGTAAGCAATTAGAAGAAATTCAACGTATGAAAGATGAGGCGATAAATGCATACGACACGTACGCCAAACAGCAAGAGGATACTATAACTCAAGACGTTAAACCATTGACAGAGCCATTTAGATTAGCAACAGAGACCTCTGAAAGAGACAGACTTAAGGTTGAAGAAAACTATTTTGCTAACCAACAACTTACTACTGAACTAGAGGGACTTTTAACACAAATACAAAATGATGTTTTGGCTACCAAAGATGTCACAGGACTAGCGTCTATAAGAGAACCACGTATTGCTGAATCTGTAGAAAAAGCTACAGCTAGAGTTGGTGTTATTCAAGCAACAATGGCTGCTAGAAATAACCAGATTAGTGTTGCAGAAAACCTTATAGATAGAACAGTAACAGCTATGACTGCTGACAGACAAGACCAACTAAATTACTACAACTCATTATTAAGTTTCTACGAAGGAGAGAAGGACTTCGCTGGAAATAGACTAATACAACTTACTGCTGACGAGAAAGATGCCATACAGCAAAAAGTAGGTTTGTTAGAACAAGATATGCAAATTACGTTGTCTAACGTAGAAAATATTAAGGCAGCTATGACAGACCCTGATACAGCTATGGCTTATGCACAAGCTGGTGTTACGTTAATGGATACACCACAAGTTATAAACCAAAAATTAGCTCAATGGGGTTATACACAAGAACTCAATAATGATAGTATTAAAATGGCTTCAGATGGATACGTATTCGCTGCTAATGGAGTAGTTCCAGATGGGGCAATTCCTATCACGAAAACATATACAGACCCAACGACTGGAGAAACAACAACTAAGACTTGGTATAAGGATGTAGAAGATAAAATGTTAAGTGTATCAGAAGCCAAGGCACTAGGCGTTCCTTATGGAACAACACAAAGCCAAGCATATGGAATGACTCCAACTACAACAACTAATGCAGACACAGAAGAAGGGTTAACACCATCACAAATTAGAACAGCTGCGGTTTCAGGAATACCATCGAGTGCATCAAATGCAATTATGATAGCAATAGAACGTGGCAATGAAGATGTTGTTTTAACTCAGATTAAAAACGCCTATGACTTAACGATAGACGAGGCACAAGGATGGATTAATGCCGTTAAAAATATTGTCGTTAAGCCAGAAGACAATAGCGTTTCTACTAGTGATATTTGGCAATGGCTTTTAACAGAAGAAGCTAAGGCAATGAGTGTAGCAGAGAGAAAGCAAGAAATACAAGCGGCTGGATTTAACCCAAATAGTTTTAATATATACTAATGTCATTACAATCATTTGTACAACAGAATAAGGCAACACCGTCTATAAAGACTACAGCCGTTAATAACAGCATTGTTAACTTCAAAAAAAACAATATAACATCAAATGTTAATAATATAACCTCTGGTTTTGTTACTGACGTTGGACAAGATAAGGGAATCATAAAAGACAAACCGAAGAAGAAGAAAACATTTTGGGGGTGGTTAAGCAAACAACTAATGAAGCCAGTTGGCATTGTGTCGTCAGAAGCAGAAGCTCTTGGTAAATTTATAGGAAAACAATTTGTTCCAGAGCCAACAGGAGTAACCGAGGAAGAAAAGAAAATCATAAAAAAGGCACTAAGTGATGGCCCATATATTCCAGGGAAAGAGGCTGTTAAGGTTTTGGTTGGCAAAAAAGAAAGTTCATTTACAGAATTATGGAGTGGCGCAGCAGACAGCATTGGAATGAATAAGGGTGTAGCAACGTCCATAGGTTTTGTTGGTGATTTAGTTGCCGACCCATTGAACTTTATAGGAGTTGGACTTACATCAAAGGGCAAGATTGCTAGCAAAGTTACTTCACTTAATAAGGCTGGTAAAACAGTTAAAGCTGGTTCCAGATTAAGCAAAACGATAACCAAACTTGGATTAAATGCAGACGACTTAGTATTGGGTGCTACTAGAGCAGAACAAGTTGCCAAAGGACAACGAGCATTAGTTAATGCAATGGGCAAGCCAGTATTTGGAGCAAAGAAATATTACGAAGGGCTAGACACACTAAGCAAAGCAACAAGACAAACTAAATTAGCACAAGGACTACGCAAGGTATTCACAACTAAAACTGGGATAAAAGAATTAGACAATATGACCGATGCCTATAACAATCTTTCTAATTTTAAGAAAGAAATTGTTATGGATAAAGCTATTGATATACAAAAGACAATAGTTAAGATGTCTCCAGATGAAATCAAAATGATAGCTGAAGTTATCGAAAAACCAGCAGTTAGGAATACAATAAAGAATGCTGATATATTAAAAGTTGCAGATAACCTAGATGCTATGTTCAAAGAAATGAAAGTCACAGAAAAAGCTGTTGGTGTCTTGGGCACAGAGCTTGCAAATTATTTTCCACACATAAGGGCAAAAGAAAGTTTAGGCGCTAGAATAAAAGGGCTATTTAGCCCAAAGGTTTATAATGCTAATTTAGGAGCGGCTAAAGGAAGAAAGATACCTGGAACATTATTAGAAATTGAACAACAATTCGGAAAAGAGTTCTTCCAAACTAACCCAGCATTAGCATATGCACAGCGTGGGCTAGCTTCTGCCAAGGCCGTTAGTGCTAAACAATTTTTAGACGATGTTGGAAAGAAGTTTTTCGTTAATGCAGAAAGTGCTCCATTAGGATATGCTGCAAGCTCTAATCCATTATTCAAAGGATTAAAAGCTCCAAGAGAAGTGGCAGAAGCCGTTGATAAATATATTGTAGGGATACAACCAGAAGAAGTTAAGGTTATGGTTAAGGCATTTGACGGTGTTCAGAATTGGTGGAAGGGACAAGTTCTTATTTCGCCATCTTATCATACCAGAAATATGGTTGGTAACTTTTGGAACAACTGGCTAGCAGGGGTTCAAAATCCTATTAGATACGAAGACGCTCGCAAGCTACAATCAGAAAAACTAAGACAAGGGTTCAAGTTAGTTACTGATTATGGAGACGATATAACTGGAGATGTATTATTTGATGCCGCCCGAAAGCAAGGCGTAGTTGGTCGTGGTTTATATAGCACAGAAATAGCAGAACAGCTAGGAGATGTAGTTGGTGGAACAACTAAGAGGTCTCAATTATTGAACAAAATGAACCCTCTAAAACAAGAAAACGCATTATTCAAATTAAATAGAAAGATAGGTTCAGCGATAGAAGACAATGCGCGTTTAGCACATTTTATTGATAAGGTAAAGGCAGGGCATAGCTTTGATGATGCCGCAAAAAGTGTTAAAAAATTCTTATTTGATTATGGAGATTTAACACATACAGAGAAAGTTGTCTTCAAAAGAGTTGCGCCATTTTATACTTGGACGAGAAAGAATATCCCACTACAAATTGAAAATATGATTACTCAACCAGCTAAGTTCTCAGAAGTTCCAAAGGCAATACAGGCCATTGAATCATTCACAGACGCTCCAGATGGAGAGAAGTATATGAGCAACTATATTTCAGATAATATTCCAGTAAGGATAAGAACAACAAAGGAAGGAAACACCGAGTACTTCTTGTTGGGAAACTGGTTGCCATCAGCACAAGCCATTGATTTCCTTTCAAGGCCATTTGACAATATGGTTAATATGCTTACACCGTTATTGAAAACTCCTTATGAATTATGGGCAAATAAATCATTCTTTTTTGAAAACACATTAGGAGAGCCAGCTAATATAGAAAATTACTATAAGCAACCAACTGAGTTTGTTGGATTACCAATGAGGAAAAAAGCAGCACACCTTATGAGGAATATTAGAATACTGAATGATATAAATAAATTCACTGGCACCTCTGCAGCAGATGAGCCAGAAAATAGTTGGATTATTGATTCGTTAAATGTATTATTTGGTAAGGCCGCAACATTTAACACAGACAGTGCCAAATATTTTTATAATAAAGATACCCAAGACAGAGTAAGTGAATTGAAGGCCGCAATTAATAAGGCATATAAAGACAATAACATTAAGCAAGCACAAAAGTTGAGCGAGGAATTAAGTAATTTCTTATTCGAAAGAAACCAATAATTATGAAACAAGACACTACAATGGAAGAAATCTTTAGGTCACTAGGACGTTTAGAAGGAAAGATAGACGGAGTTCTGGACCACCTTAAGAGACTTAATGGTTCTGTGGAGAACCACGCCAAAAAGATAGACGTATTGGAAGATTCTGTTGCCACAATAAAAGGCAAGGCATCTCTTTTGGGTGCCATAGGTGGTACTATATTTGGTGCAGCCGTGGCCACAATAGCTAGAATATTTTTTAAATAATCCGATAGTATATATCTTCGCACAAAGACCTCTTTTAGGGGTTTTTGTGTTTTAAAGGTACCAAACCACCTCTTTGGGATTTAAACGCCTTGTAGGGGGCAAAATGAGCCTTGTAGGAACACAAAAGACTCGGTTAAGAGCCCCTTGCGTGCCTATTACAACGGCCAATCGTTTATTCGTCGTCTTCCTCTTCGTCCTCAACGTCTTCTACAACGTCGTCTTCAATTTCATCTACCATATTTTTAGTTTAGTTTATTTAGTTTATTAGACCTTTACTTAAATCCTATTTCGCTTTTCTTTAGATTATACTTATTGTTTAAAAACTTTGTTATTTCTCCACATACTAACGCGATTACAGCATATACTTCGGGTGCTAAATTAAAAGCACTAATGCTCTCTAAAAGAAAACCTAATGCTGCTACCACTATATATGCTCCGAATCTCCATACAAAGGATAAGATTCTATTTTTTAGTTCTATATTCATAATTTTTATTTACTTTTTTGACCTTTAAATATTATAACCACTGAATTGTCTTATATATTCACCCACTGATGTTCCATAAGCATCTGACACATCTTCGTTATCAAAGAATTTTTTGACACTGCCTATTCCACCTAAATGTGCCCCCATAACTAATCCTGATATTGTTATCTTATAGTCTAACTTGTCTTTATAAAGTTTTAATAATCTTGACTTTAGATTATCTACGTGCTCTTTGAATATCTTATCTTGTAATTCATTATCTGTCAAGAACATTTCCTGTGTATAAGGATTAACCCACTCAAAGTTTTCGTGTCCATACCCTGTGGTATTAGGCTTACGTTTAGTATAACCTAAATCACATAATCTGGCTAGACCAAATTGATATGCCCCCAAATATCCTAAAGAATTGACAGCTTGATAATTATTACTAGATTCCCTATTACGAACTGCAAGAGCAAATGCTTCAAAATCTTTAAGTTCTTCTTTCTTCTTAGCCAATAATTGCTTATAAAGTTCTATCAGTTTTTTTAATATTTCTATTATTTTCATATGTTTATTTAATTACATTTATACCAAGTTGACCAACGTTCTCCATAACCATCATCAACCATTTGTTTAGCGCATTGACGAGATACACCACAATCGAATACATCATTATCCTCTTGCGCTAATTTATACCCCTCTATACAGAACTCTCTAAATGTACTTTTGCTAAACTGCATACACCCAAAAGAGCCTTGTTCCCATATTCCTTCATTAGTTAGGTGCCAATCATTCCAGTTAATTGCATCAGGATTGTCTTTTGTTTCTTCCCAACACAGACAATCTACTAACGATGCAAGAGTTACAAATTTTTCTACATAATGTGGGGATTGTGCGATAAACGCACTATCTTGTATGGTAACATACGCTATCTTTTGTTGGTTAACATATGTTAACACATGATTTTCAGTATGTTCCATTTTAAAACAGGTCGCTAGAGTTAGTGCTATAAGCACAAACCCCAGCAATATGGGTAATGGGTCATCTTTCATAATTTTAATTTAATTATCCAAATTGTACCAGACCTCTAATAAATCTGTCAACATCTCTTTCATAATAATTGGTCGTTCCGTCATCATAAAGACCCACTGTTTCTCCAAACATGTATTCTTGGAAATCTTCCCAGGTCTTACCAGCTTCTTCTATTTTTTGTTTTGCTTCTTCTGTTGTCATTTTTGTATAACCCTATGCAAATTAGGTAAAGGGGGCAACCATCGACTCTGGGTCTAGGTTTCAGGGTTTAGTCTGTTAACCCCCTTTACTCCTTGTCAGGGTCGTCTCTCTTGTTCAACACGCACCATCTTACCCCGTTCTCGGGCGAGCTCTTTTGCAAGCTCGGTGGCACAAGCAGAACAATAACGTCCCTTCACGTTTTCAACTCGGTAAACCGTTTTGCCGAGTCGCTTCCGACATCTCCAGCAACTTTGTCGTGGCACGATTCGCCTCCTATATCGACTTCGCAGGATTGCCCACAACGACTACAACGAAAACGTACAGCCGTAATGGGTGGATTTTTCTCGTTGGGCATTGACGTGTAAGCGTATGCCCCACAGCACTTGCTTCTCATCTCCACCTCCGTGGGTCTCCAGACCAACAGGAGAAGATTAGCATTGCCACAAGGGTGAAGATGTACCACCCTAGTCTCATGTCTGTCTCCTACATCATTCGATAAATCTTCTTACACGTTGTGCACACGATTGAGTGCACAAGCGTGCCTTCTTCCTTTTCCTCGGATTCGACCAAAAGGTCGTTTCCACACGATTGACAAGTCCAGTTGCCGTCTCCTGTCTGGAACTCAATCATCTTATTCCAGCAGATTGGGCAGACAGGACAAATCGTCCACTCTTCAGTACAAACCGAGCACTTCATAGGATCACCGTCCTTTCGTCGTCTTGGTATGCACGCGTCGCCACATAATGTATCTCATGACGGCGAGAACTGCTACGATAACAGACCCTGCGATTACACCTCTGGGCATGGTTGCCTCCTACCAGACGTACTTCCAGTCTTTCACGACCTTGTCGTCTGGGGTTTTGTTCCAGTTCTTTTCATCGTAGTACTTCCCGTCGTAGTAGCCGACCCACTCTGGGCTGAATCGATTGACCGAACCATCGGGCGCGATGTTCATTCTGACAATCCAGAATCCGATGTGTGCTGCCAATTGCTTGGTCAGCATAAATGGAGTCTGGTCTTGTGTGCATCCCGCAAGCAGGACATGAACATTCCTGTTCACGAAATATCCTGCCTTGTGGTAATGCCCAACAAGCATCACGTCTGGCTTGTCGCCGCCCTGAAGACTCTCGATAATCTTCTGGGGCTTGTATGACAAGCTGTAGGCCGAACCACCCCCAGGGTGGAACAACCTAATCCTCGTCGGCTTTGAGCCAACAGGAATCAGGATGTCGTTCTGGATGTGTCCTTCCCACACGAGGTCGTCTCGATCAGCACGTCTTGCCTTGTCTTCAATCATCTCACCGACTTTGATGTGCTCTCGCTTGACCCACCAACCTTCGTGGCACTGACCCGTAATGAAATGGGTCGTAATACCCTCGACTTGAGGATACGCCTCGACAAGATAGGCAAGCTGCTCATCAACACCGATGTTGAAGACATCGTACTGGTTGATACGAGCGCTGAAGCCGTCAACGATGTTGCCAACGTGCAACACGACCTTGATTCCCTCTAGTGCAGAGATTTCGTAGGCGTGTCGCAACACATCCATACGTTCGTACTTCGAGTTCAGATGTGTATCGCTGACAACCGTGAACTGAACCCACGTCCCGTTGTAGATATCCATCGGGATTGTGGTCGGCTTCGGTGGTTCGATGTCAACACCGAGCTTGATTTGGTTATCGAGGATATCGACAATCAAACCAGTCTCCTGTAGCCTAGCTACAGACTCTCGGACTCGATTGATTCCGATGTCTAGCTTCGAGCTAAGCTCTTCAGCTGTCTTGGAAGACTTGAGAAGACGTTTCATCTTCTCGTCGAGTTCGTCATCGGAGATTTCTCTCCTTGGAACAACGATGCGTGAAGGCATCAACGCTTCGATTTCGGAGTCGAACAGCCCATGGATGTTCTTGAGATGTCGCTTGAGGTTGTCCCTACGAGAAAACGTAGGGGTCTTTTTGCTCCTGTCTTTACACCCCTCAATCGGGCACTTGAGCATTTCGTTCACCTCCTTTGTTTGGTTGGTTTTCAAAGATGTCTGTTAATTATTAAGTCTAGCATAGTTTTGATTATTTTTCAAGTCTTTTTAGCTGTTTTTTAACTGTGGATAACTTTTCCTCTAATTCTGAACGTTTCCATTTGTATGGCTTACTAGCCTCACGTTTCCATTGGTTTACTTGTTTTATGCCGTACTTTCTTACCATTTTTAGGGTGTATTCTAGTAGATTCCCTGACATGTGGTAATTGCATTTCACACACTGACAATGTAGTATCTTATGTTCGTACGCTAATTTAGAGTTTTTGGCGTTATGTAGAAAATGTCCACAGTGAGAGTTGTTTTTATCCAACTGAGCTCCGCAGGTAAAACAAACGTAATGTTCTTTTAACCTGATGTACTGGCTTGTTAGAGCCCAAAGTTCTTTGTGTAATGTTTTAAGAGATTTCATTTAGTTTTAGCCATAACTTGGCTACTGCTTCTTCTGGGGTTTTGCCATTATACATAAAGGATTTGCTAAATGCCTTCCATCGTGGTGCATCACAATGGAATATCTCATTACACAATATATCTTCTTCTTCGGTTGGTGTATCAAACCTTATTAACTTATCAAACTCATCCCCACAAGCCTCTATTAGTTCTGAGAGGGTGGGAACATAAAATCTTTTAAACATTTCGGCCCTTTCTTCTTTAGTTTTTCCACTTAAATATGGCAAATGATGTAAAGGTCTTCCTTGTGGAAACCCAGCGTCTTTAAGTTGTTTTGCTAATTTATAGTTCATTTTCATTTGTTAATTCTTCGTCTTTTATATCTTTTCTTAATATTCTTCTTAACCTTTCCCACCATAATTCTGAAATAAGTGGGGCAAATTCAGTAAGTCTATTATTACTTAATTTATCACAAACCTCATCTAATTCTTCATCTGACATCTTTTCAAGAGATTTCATTTTCATCTATTAACTTTTTATATATTTCGTGGTCTATATACAACATCATATTGTTCAACCTTTCTACCTGCTTAACTTTCTTAACTCCGTGTATTACAGATGTATGATTTCTATCAAACATTCTGGCGATTCTGTTAAAAGAATAATGTGCCTCACGAAGTAGGTAGAATATAATAAACCTAGCATCTGCGACTTCCATAGTTCTGTTTTTAGAACAAACGTCTTTTACAGAAACTCCGACTATGTCAGATACAGTTTGTATGATTAAGTTTTCTTTTTCTTTTTGCATAACTTGTCTGTTAAATATACTACTGCGTTTAAGTTGAATAATACAGCCGCAAAATGGTCTTCGTCTTCCTTTCCAGATATCGCCTGTATAAAATGTCTGAACGCACTTGCTTTAAACCTTTCTAGTTCTTCTTGGCTGTTGGCCTTCTCCCAATTTCTGAGCCCATATTTCTGTATTCCTTTCTCCATTAAGATGGCCCATCTATACAAAAGCGTTGTTTCTAGTTCTTGGCTTTCTGGTAAAATCAAATCAAACCTTGGCTTACCTTTTTGTAGGTCGCGTTTCATCCCACTAGCGTAGTTTTGTCTTTTACCTGAGTCTTTTAGGATGTAGTCCTTCATATTATTCGTGCCACATTTTAACTTTCATTATAAGGCTAATTATGCCTTTGATATCTTCATCGTTGCCATAGAATAATATATCTATACAAAGTCTTGGAGTTATTTTGTCATAAATGGTATATGTCTCAATATTGTCACACATTGGGTCTTGAAACCACCTAACCATATATTTGCAATCTTTTCTTCTATCTTTTTTATTGAACCAAATTCTAAACACTTCATCACTACCTTCATATATATCATTTTTTTCTCCAGTAAAGAGTATCCCACTATATGCATAGGAACTACATTCTTCCAATGAGTCGTATATATTGCTTCCTTCTCTCCAAAATTCTTGTGGTTTATATTTTTCCATATATATTAGTTAATTGTTAGGTGATGTATCGTATGTTTTATCAAATATATCTTTTTTACAAGGATAAACTTCTCCGTTAATCCCTTTGATTATCACATCATCATCACTGGCCTTCATTGTCCCCTCTAATGTTCTAATCTCTACATAAATAGTATTTCCTCCATCATCAGATACTACTATGATAGGATTCTTTTTTGTTGACCAACTTAATAATTCTTCTCTATCTCTTACAGATAAGGTTAAATAATCTATTGTTATCGGTTTTTTTGTTGCTTTCATATATTTATTTAATTACTTATTAGTTAATTGTTAGTTGTTTTTGCTTTTAACCCTCGCCTTTTCGCTTCTTCCTCGTTTATAGTCTCCCCACAGAAAGATATTCTTTGTATATAGTTCGGCTCTCCACATTCTTCACAAATGACTCTATCATAAACATTCCCAAAGGGCTCATCTCCTGCTTCGTAAGGATATACTATTGGCTTATTGCATTTTACACATTCAGTGAATATCATATATATTAGTTAATTGTTAGGTCGGATTCTACTTCGTTTCCCCAAGAGTCCCATCCATCTCTTTTCTCTCTGGCGAATAATTCAAGCCTTGGTTCTGGAGATATTTTCTCTATAATAGTGTATACCTCATCTGGCTTTTGGGAGTGTTTTCTTATCTTACCAGTTATAATTGTGGTTTGTTTTCTGTCCATTGGTGGAAGCTTACCTTTAACTCCGAATAATAATTGTTCTGTTTGTCCCTTAAAATAGTATCCGAATATACTCCTATTCTTTACCCAAGTTAATGTTGTCTTGTGCTTGAATCCCCACGACTTCATCACCTTTAATCCACTTTCTAGCATTCCATTGGGACACCATAGATATAGATGAGCATTGTCTGCTGATGGAATATCCAAATTACAAATATCTTCTAACTTCATTAATGGATAATATTCTCCAGCTCCCCATCCCCAACCCTTCCCATATTTCCAAGGAGGGTCAGCATATATTACTTGGTATTTTTTTATCTCCTCTTTGTTATTCATAGGGTTATAAGTGGTATCTGGCGTTATATTTGCTTCATCTTCTTTCATATATAT
>Ga0272444_10001639_pt1 | contig 21365 bp, 22 predicted proteins | sample SSMForm13_FD_201033 | JGI IMG/M metagenome (GOLD analysis project Ga0272444, IMG submission 201033) | Marine sediment archaeal communities from Little Sippewissett salt marsh, Falmouth, MA, United States - SSM-Form-13 | ecosystem: Environmental > Aquatic > Marine > Wetlands > Sediment ...
TTCATCGGGTACATCGGCAAGCCCTACGATATGCCGGTGGCGGTGTTGTCCTCGCTGACCCTGGGTCTGTCGATCGACTTCGCGATCCACTTCATCCAGCGTCTTCGCACGATTCACAAGCGTACCAACGACTTCAAGGAGTCGTTCCATGAGATATTCGAGGGTACCGGTCGGGCTATCAGCCGCAACGTGCTGGTCATAGCTATCGGCTTCATTCCGATGCTTTTCTCGACCCTGGTGCCGTATATAACGGTCGGTTCTTTCTTCCTGGCGATCATGGTGGTTTCCGGTCTGGTAACCATGCTGCTTCTGCCGGCGATCACGCGCACTTTCCACAAGCGCCTGCTGCCGGTGGCCGCGGTTGCTCATGAAGAATCCGATCCGTCCACTGTTGATGCGAAAAATGTTTAAGTGAAGAAAAATAAGGAGTAGAACAATGAAGAACATTCTGGCAATTTTGATGACGTCCCTGCTGGGAGTGGCGGCTATCGCCGGCGCCGCTTCGGCGCAGACCGCTGACGAGATTATGAAAAAGTCGCACCTGGCTTACTATTACGCCGGTGACGATGGTGTGGCCGAAGTTGAGATGCGCCTGATCAAGGGCGACAAAGAGCGCAACCGCGAATTCACCATGCTTCGCCTCGACCTGGCCGAAGGCGGCGCGCAGAAGTACTATACCTATTTCAAGAAGCCGTCCGATGTTTCCCGCCTGACGTTCATGGTCCACAAGAACCCGGACGAGAACGACAATCGCTGGATCTACGTCCCGGCGGTAGACCTGGTCAAGCCGATCTCGGCCGACGACAAAAACTCGAGTTTCGTCGGCTCGGACTTCACCTACGAGGATGTCTCCGGCCGTCACTGGACCGAGGACACTCATACCCTCAAGGAAGAGTCGATGCTCGACAGCAACGCTGTCTGGGTTATCGAGTCGATCCCGAAAGCGGAGTACGGCGGTTTTGCCCGTAAGGTCTCCTATATCGACAAGGCCAGCTACCTGCCTCTTAAAGAGGAGTATTTCGACAAGAAGGACAAGATGGTACGCATCTTCAAGGCCGAGCGGATCGATGATATCGACGGTATCAAGACGGTTACGCTGCGTTCGATGGAAGACCTCAAGAAGGGCTCCAGGACGCTTGTCGACTTCTCGAAGATCAAGTACAACCAGGGTGTAACGGACGATCTCTTCACGGAGCGCTACCTGAAGAACCCGCCGCGCCAGTTTGTGAAATAAAGAGGGAGGGATGCCATGAACAAGCTGAGATACATGATGCTGGGACTGCTGCTGGCCGCAGCAGTCCCCCTGCAGGCACAGGTTAGAATCGACGGTTTCCTTCAGGGCCTTTACGGCGGTCGGCTCGACAAGAACAATCCGACCGAAACCGAATATACCGCCTCGGAAACCAGGATGCAGCTTCGGGCCGAGCATTTCGGCGACCGCGCCGAGTTCTTTGGCCGCCTGGATTTCGTTTACGACGGCGCCGAGAGCAGCGAGTACGACTGGGAACTTCGCGAAGGCTACATGAAGTTTCGACTGGGGAACAACTTCGACATCAAGGTCGGCCGCCAGATCCTCACCTGGGGCACCGGTGACCTGATCTTCATCAACGATGTGTTCGCCAAGGACTACCGGTCGTTCTTCGTGGGGCGTGATGATCAGTACCTTAAGGCCCCCCAGAACGCCCTGCGCGTGGAATATTACAATCCCGTGGGCAACCTTACCGCGATCTGGTCGCCCCGGTTCGAGCCCAACCGGCTGCCGGACGGCCGGCGGTTGAGCTATTACAATCCGTTCGGCTTCTATCCCTACGAGCCGGGAATTGTCGGCACCGGTGTTAATGAAATGTTTTATTTCGATCCGCCGACGCCTGAGTCCGAGTTCAAGAACGGTGAAATAGCCCTGCGCCTCTCCCGGGCGATAGCCGGCTACAAGGCCTCGCTGTACTTCTATCACGGCTTCTACAAGAACCCCATGGGCGCGCGGCAGGCCGGTGTGGTCGGCACTCCCGAGGGTTTCATGCCGATTTTCGAGCCGCTTTATCCCCGTCTGAACGTCTACGGCGCCTCGCTGCGAGGCCTCCCGTTCGGCGGAGTTCTCGGGCTGGAGGGCGGCTATCTGGAATCGCGCGATGATCCCGACGGCGACAACCCGTTCATGCCCAACTCCTCGGTAACCGGTATGATCGGTTTCGAGCGCCAGGTGGCCACCAACCTGACCGCCAACGTTCAATGGCAGGTTGACTACATGCTTGACTACGATCTGTTCGAGGCTCAGCAGCAGCCGGGCGTATTTGTCCGTGACGAAATGCGCCACCTGGTGACTTCGAGAATCACCAAACTGCTCATGGATGAGTTCCTGGCCCTGTCCGGGTTCGTCTTCTATTCGCCTTCGGACGAGGATGCATATATCCGTTACAGCGCCTCGTACAAGTACACCGATGAGGTGACACTGTCGGTGGGAGGTAACGTCTTTCTGGGCAAACATCCCAACACGGAGTTCGGGCAGTTCAAGCACAACGACAACGTATACGCAAAGATGACCTACGGTTTCTAAGAGGAACCGTAGGTCCTGAAACGATGTTGCCTGTAGAGCAAAAAGGAGAAAACCTTATGACTATAGAAAACTCAATCAGACTGCTGGCCGGGTGCCTGATCCTGGCGTCCCTGGCCCTGTATTACCTGGTCTCGCCTTACTGGCTGTTGTTGACGGCTTTTGTCGGGCTGAACCTGGCTCAGTCTTCGATCACCGGCTTCTGCCCGGCGGAGAAGATTCTCCAGCGGCTGTTTAATCGGCAGCCGGCGCCGGTCCGCCAGCAATAGCGGGCGTTTTCCGGCCCTGGCAGTGATTGCTCTTCGGCCCCGGATGTATAAAGAATGAAGTTCTAAATCCGGGGCCGTTTTGTGCCGATAAACCTGTTAAGTATGCATACATCTAACTTCAGATACTCGATGCTGTTAGCGCCGATAGCGCTGCTGGCCCTGGTTCTCCTGGCCGGCTGCAACAGCGCCTCGGTCGACACCGATATAACAGGCGATTACCGGGTCGAGGGGGGCCTGGTACAGAATATCAACGCCGACTCAGTCTTTGCTGTGGCGGTGTTCAGCCGCAACGACAGCAACCTGATCGCGGCCTCCGTCTTCATCAACGATGATTCTCTCAAGTACAACGATCCTCTGGCGGCGGTGAGTTCGGCCTACTTTGCCGGTCTTGACTCCCTGCGCAAGTTCGCCGGCGGTCAGCCGGAACTTCGCCTGAAAGACGCCACTCGCTTTTCCGACACCATCGCCGGCCCGGCGGCGGACACCTTCTCTATTATCAGCTTCGTACCGCCGAATCACCTTATCCAGGGGAACGGGCAGGTGTCGCTGGAATGGGGAGCATCGGCCAACGCCGAAGCTTACGTCCTGGCCGCGGTGAAAGCCTCCGAGGCCTACACCGGCGAAGGGTACAGCCTGTACGCGCCGCTCGCGGCGACCGGCGGGACGATCCCGCCCGACGCTTTCATCCTCGCGGGCACCACCGAAGCTGATACCGGTCTCTACAACGTTTATGTTTACGCCCTGACCGGGTCCCCGGACAGCGCCCTGACGGCGCCTTTGCTCCCGGTACCGCTGCCCGATCAACTCTCGGACAATATCAGCGTGGTCAACCTGGCCGGACGATTCGGTTCGGTTATGGTGGCGCTGAGGGACACGGTCCGGGTATCCCAGCAGTGAGAGAAAAGACAGGTCGAAGAAATCACAGCCACGCCCCGCGTGGCTTTTTCTATTGCCCGCCCGGGGGTGACGGGGTTAATTCGAGCCATGGCAGACCTTAACCGCTTAATCGAGCAGCTCGGAAAGCTGGGTACCGAGCAGATCAACCCCGACACTATCGATATCGACCGGCTCCCGCCTCTGGAGATTGTCCGCAAAATCAACCAGCAGGACAAGCAGATAGCCGGCGTGGTCGAACAGGCCCTGGAGCCGATCGCTGAAGCTTCGGAGACTTTCGCCCGGACGCTCAGGGACGGCGGGAGGATTCTCTACATTGGAGCGGGTACTTCCGGAAGGCTGGGGGTGCTTGATGCCGCCGAGTGTCCTCCCACGTTCGGGACCGACCCGGAGCAGATTGTGGGCGTCATCTCCGGAGGGTACGATACGTTGGTGCTGTCGATGGAAGGGGTGGAGGATAACGAGCAGGCGGCGGTTGAAGACCTGAAGAAGCGGGAGCTCTCGAGCAGGGATTTCGTGATCGGACTGGCGGCTTCGACCCGAACGCCCTACACCTTGGCCGGGCTTCGGTACGCCGGGTCTCTGGGCGCTGCCACCGCCCTGATTGTCTGTAACAAGATCGACGAACTGGATGCCGATCCGGATATCCTGATCGAACTGCCGGTAGGGCCGGAGGCTATCACCGGCTCGACCCGGATGAAATCGGGTACGGCCCAGAAAATGGCCCTGAATATGATCTCCACGGGAGCCATGGTCCTGTTGGGCAAGACGTTCGGGAACCTGATGATCGATCTGCAATGCCGCTCCGAAAAACTGGCCGCCCGCTCTAGCCGAATCGTAATGGACTTGCTGGACCTGCCGTTGACGTCGGCGAACGATCTTCTCAAGGCCTCCGGCGGATCGGTCAAGCTGGCCATGGTTATGCACTGGCACTCCTGTGACCGCGATCGTGCGGTCGAACTGCTCAAGCAGGCCGGCGGCTTCCTCTCCCGTCTGACTCCTTCCTGATTCCAGGTTTCCCGTCCCCACAGGGTCACGCTGATACAAGTGTACCGAAAGGTACGCGGCGGTGCCCGGCGCAAACGGGCCCGCCTCAGCTTATTCTATTGTCACACAGCCAATTGCTGACGAAGAGACAGGGTTGGCACGCGTCTTGAATAAACCAGGCCCAGTTGGTACCCGCAAAGTAAACAAATCAAGAGGAGAACGAAGGCATGTTGAAAAGAATCGCACTCCCGTTGTTCGCCGCCGCTTTGCTCGTCTGGGCGGTGGGCTGTTCCGACAGCCCGGCCGAGCCGCAGACCGAAGCGGACCTGCCGAATCTTAACGAAGATTTCGGCGGTTACACGGCAACCGACGAGGCTCCCGGTTTCGGTGATCCCGATCTGGTGGCTATGGAGGGGGAAGAGGCGGAGGTTGACGACGAGATTCTGAATTCCGGGCAGATGCAGGACTGGCTGGTGAATCCCCGGGTCCTGTCCTTCCATTTCCGCGCCCTCTGGGGACAGCTCACTTACGACTCTACCGTGACCACGCCGACCAGTTGGGACGGTTCCCTGACGCTCAGCCGAGGGGGCATTATTACACGCCGCCTCATTGCCTGGGAGCTGAACCAGGATTTCCTCCTGCCGCGCACCTCGCGCGAAGTGGTCGAATGGCAGTCTACCACCACCGTTCATCACGACGGTCTCGCGTTTGACCTGTTGATCCCGTGGGTGACGACCTACGATTCGACTATGGTCGTCGACACTATCGATGACACTACGTTCGACACTACCTACGCGGTGGACACCATCGTACCGGAACCGTTCACTCTCACTTTCGAGACCGGCCCCTACACCCGGACTTTCGAGATGAGGGAACTGGCCGCCCTTGACACGGTTGTCTACGTCGATGACGTTGACTCCAACGCCGTGGTCTTCCAGAGTTATCAGACGTTCCGCAACGTCTGTCCGCGCGGCGTTTTGGCCGGTCGCTGGGGCTACGATGAGGAAGGTAACGGCATTTTCAAGGGTGTCTGGCACTCCCGGTTCGGCTATGTCAGCGGCTATGTTGAAGGGATGTTCGGGGTTAACGACGAGAAGAAACCGGTGTTCTACGGGAAGTGGATCGACCGCAGCGGACAGTTCGAGGGTCTCCTGGCCGGACGATACGGCCTGCACCCGAGCACCAACGCCAGCGAGAACGCCAAACAGCGCGCCGGCGGCTGGCTGGACGGCAAAATTTTTGACGCCGATGAGAATGAGATAGGCGTTCTCAAAGGCCGGTTCAAGTCACACGTGAATTTCCCCTCGGGCTGGTTCCAGGCCAGGTGGAAACTTCACTGTGCCGAACTTTCGGAGGACGACGAGACTACGGGTTCTCTGGAAGACGCCTTGTAAAGCCGGTTCGCCTATGTGGACCTATGTAGTCCTGCTAATGTGAAGCAGGCCAGGCAGTTCGGCCGCCCCTCGGGGCGGCCGTTGCTTTGAGTTCGAAGCCGGACAGATGGAGCCGGAACACAGATGGGTATCTAAAATGGACTTGTGGAAACAACTATACCCATAAGGTTGTTATATAGGCAGGTATTAAAGACCCCTCCTGTCCCTACCCCACGGGGTAGGCGAGTGTCGGGTAGAATCGGAAACGGTTCTGCCCGACTTTTTATTGCAGGTCTTTCTCCAGCTGGGCGATAATACTGTCAACCTGGTTTTCGGGAGGCACGACCGGCTGAATTTCCTTGAACAGGGCCAGGGCCTCGGCCTTCTTGGCCCGGCCGTCCTGCCCGGCCAGGGAATTGGCCAGGTAGTGGCGATAAGGCACCGAGGTGGAGTCGCGCTCGACGAACGGGCGGAAAATTCTCTCGGCCTCGGCGTATCTTCCGGCCTCGGTCAACATGATGCCTTTCTGCAGCATCAGGCCATCGGTATACGTTGAGTCAAATCGGTTAAGGGCGCTGTCGAGAGCGGCCAGACCCAGTTCGATGGAGTCACACGGCACGGCGTTCTGGGCCACACCGAGGTACCATTGAAGGTTGTCCGGATCGTGCTCGATAGCCCGGCGCCCCCAGTACAGGGCGTTGATCGGAGTGCCGTTGCTGGCCCAGAGCATCATCAGCTCCCCGGCGTGGGTGTCGATATTTCCGTCGACTTCAGCTATCACGTTTACGGCGGAAATGGCGTCTTCCCACTTCTCGAGCAGCAGCGCTATCTTGTAAATACGCTGGTTGGTCTCGCGGTCTTTGGGGAAGAGGATATTCGAGCGCTGCAGGTAGAAAAGCGCCGAGTCGTACATGGAATCGCGCTGATAAGCCGAGGCCAGGAAATACAGGAGGTCCTTGTCGGACGGTTTCTGAGCCAGTGCTTTCAAGAAATACTCCCGGGCCTCCCGGAATTTCTCGTCGAGATAAGCCTTTTTGCCGGCGGCGCGAAGTTCCTCCACCGACTCCGGCGAACTGCAACCACCGATCATCAGGGCGGCGGCCAGCAGGAGAATCAACCCTGTCGATTTGAACATTTTCTCTCCTTCTAACGGAGATGAAGTATAGTCAATAAAGCCTTGAGATTCAAGCCCGCTGGGGCTACCTTGCCAGCCATGTTTCGACTTCTCACCGGTGTTATTACAACCGCCACCATCGTTATCGCTTCAATCAGCTCCGCCGGGGCTTCTCAGGCGGTGATAGTCGAGGCGGCCCCTGAGGCGGAGGTCGGAAATATCCCGGACCTGAGCGCATCCCTCGCGCAGGCTTTCAAGAACTACCTGGATTATTTCCTCCTCCGCTGCGATCCGGAAGCAGCTGTTTACCTGGCCACCGCCGATGACGCCGATGACTACCTCGAGCGTCTCAACCGGAACCCTTCGATAACCAGCCTGACCCACCTGAGCGTTGCGGGTCGGCTGGAAGACCTCCTGTCTTCATATACCAACCGTCGACGGGTCAGCCGTTTTGTGGTCCGCCCCGGCTGCCTGAGGTTGGAGGTGAGCTTCACCACCTATAAGAAAAGCAGCGGGAATCTTGAAGTCGTCGACGAAGGACGTCTCACCGAGCAGGCCCGCCGGCGTTGGCTGAAATATCGCCCGGGCGACGATGTCCGGCGGTTGGACTCGCTGGTGGCGGTCACACCGGAGCCTCATGAGTGCGTTGTTCGACGAGCTGTCGAACGTCTGTTTCCCTCGCCTTGCGCGACCTCATCAGCTGTAGTTGTCGGCAAGAACTCGATTCCGACGGTGATCGTCGTCGATTCCAGTTTTGTCTGCGAGTTCGGGGAGCAGTGGCAGAGCGAGGTAGAAGCTCTGGTCTTCTCTGCATCGCACCTGCTCTTTCAAGAATTCGGACATACGCTCGATCTTCGGAGAATAGCTGCCGATCCGGTTGTCGAACCGGCTGGTGTGGCTCCCGCCGAGAGATTCCACGATTTCCGTCGGCGGTACCGGCCTGCCGCGGACACCCTGATAATCGGCTTGTACTCTCAACATCAGCCCGATGATTTCTTCGCGCCGCACGAGACCGACGCCATCGGCCTGAGCGTCACCGGCGAGCGACTGATGCTGCTCCGCCAGTTGTCGCAGGCGAGGCCGACTGAAAATCTCTGGCAGGCGCAGTTGAACTCACTGGTTCTGGTTCACGAGCTCGGACATGTTCTCGGGGCGATTCACGTTTCGGATCCATCCTCGATTATGTGCCACAACGCCACCTGGCTGGCGCCCGGTCAATTCGACGACTTCAATCGACAGGTGGTCGGGGCAGCTTTGAACGATGATTTCGATTCCGGCAATCCGCAGGAATACCTGGCGTTCGTCTCTCTTGAGTTGAATAACTCGCCGTATCACCTGGTGGACTATCCGCCGGTGCTATACCGGGCTCTGGCGGAAACGAATCTGCTGGCCGATCCCAAAATCGCCGTGAGAACTGTCGGTCAGTCGCATCTGTCGGCGGCTGAGGGTTTCGGGAAGTTGGTCGAAGGGGACCGACAGGCGGCTTTAGAATTGCTCTCCGACGCCGTTCGGCATGATCCCAGGCAGGCCTGTCTGCCGTACTATCTGGCCCAGGCGCTCGACGGTCGGGCTGCGGTGCAGGCACTCCGCCAGGCGGCCGGGCTCGGCTACTGGCACGCCCAACTGCTGCTTCAGCGGCTCAACTCCGAGGCTCTTAACGATTGACGGCCTTCGGTTGACCCGGACCGTTCAAAAGGTTAGATTTAAGCGTGATAGATATATCCGCATATTCCGCTACCGTGCACCTGATGGCTCTCTGCCGTTACAGCGGTGTGACGCCGCGCATGCTCGAGGCACTTATCCGTCGATTCCAGACGGTCGAGAGCATCCTGCAGGCCGACGGACAGCAGATCATGGAAATCGAAGGTATGACGCCGAAGGTGGCCGAGGCGGTGGCTCTCACTCCGGAGAAGCTGGACGAAGCCAACCGTTACGTTACCAGTCTGTACCAGCGTGAGATTTCGCTGGCCACCCGTTTCGAGGAAACCTATCCCGAGCTGCTTTTCGAATTGAACGACCCCCCATCGATTCTTTACTTCAGGGGCAAGCTTCCCGATCCGTCCCGCAAGGCCGTGACTCTTGTCGGGACGGTGAAAGCCAGCAACGATGGTATCGAGATGACCTCGCGCCTGGCCCGCGAATTCACGGCGGCCGGCGTGCAGTTGATATCGTCCTTGAAAGGCGGCATTGATGCCGCCGCCCACCTTGCCTGTATCACCGCCGGCGGTAATTCGTTTGCCGTCGTCGACAGCGGCATCGATCACATTCCTCAGAGGGAAGGCATCCCGCTGGCCATTGACATCATCAAGTCGGGCGGTGTGATCGGCGAGTACGCCCCGGACAAAGAGCCGGATGACGCCACCATGACTCAGAGCAACCGGCTCCTGTCGGGCATGACCCAGGCGGTGGTGGTAACCGAGATGTACAAGGACTCTGTCCGTACGCTGGACCTCCTGAGATCATGCAATGAGATAGGCAAGCTGGTCTTTTTCATGATCGATCCCGACCGAGGGGCTTTCTCTGATGAAACCGCTCTCGCCGCCGCTGTGGATTTCGGCGCCATCCCGCTCGAAGGCTACGAAAAGGTCGGTGATATCATCAACTCCCTCGTGTGAGTCCGGCCATGGAAGACGCTTATCTGACGATCGAACGCGAATCCAGAGCAGAAATCAAAGTCAAGGGCTCCCGCTTCATAGGGGAGACTTTTTGTGTCGGCGGTGTCGAGACGGCGCTGGAAAAACTGGAACAGGTGCGAAAGCGGGAATACAGCGCCACGCATCACTGCTATGCTTACCTGGTGGGTCTGGAAGAGGAAGCAGCGTTCAAGTACTCCGACGACGGTGAACCGAGCGGCACCGCCGGCCACCCCATATACGACGTGATTACCGGTACCGGAGTGACCAACGTCCTTTGCGTGGTCACCCGTTATTTCGGCGGCACCAAGCTCGGCACCGGGGGGCTGGTCCGGGCTTACGGCGAGGCGGCCCGGGAGGCCCTGGCGGCAAGTGGCACGCGGCGGCATTACATCAAGGCCCGCTATCGTTTCGTAATCGGCTTCTCGCTTTACGACCGCTGGCAGAACGCCGTTCGCAAACTCGGGGCCGAAACAGCCGCCTCGGAGTTCTCCGATGTCGTGACGATGGAGATAGAAATTAGGACCAGTCGGGCTCAGCAATTACTGGAGCTGTTCACCGAAATTACGGCCGGGAAGGGAGAGGTTGAAGAGATCTCATCCGAATGACTGCGTCGACTGCCTGGGTCTGGGTATCACCCCGATGGACCTGCTGTTCGAGGTCGACCGCTACCCGCTGGCCGGTTCCAAGATCGACGGTTGCGGCCTGACCGTCCAGGGGGGCGGCCCGGTGCCCAACGTGATGATCGGGCTTCGCCGCCTCGGGCACAGCACCGCCCTGATCACCGCCATGGCTGACGATCTCACCGGGAAGATGGGGGTGGAAGAACTCGCCCGCGAAGGAGTCGATACCCGGCTTGTCGTATACAAGCGCGGGAGTTCCGATACGGCGGTGGGACTGATCGAAAAGGGCAGCGGCCGTCGCACCATGGTACTGAACCGCCTGATCGGCGTGGCCGCGCGTGATGTCGCGATTTCGCGTCTACCCCGACCCAGGATCGTGCACATCGATGGCCGTGACATGCCGGCCTGTCTGAAACTGGCCCGGTGGGGGAAAAAGATCGGGGCCACCGTCTGCTTCGATATCGGATCGGTTCGTAACGATGTCTCCGAGATATTTCCCCTGGTCGATCACCTGGTGGTGGCCGACGCCTTCGCCCTGCCCTTCACACGAACCCGCAGTGTACGGAAAGCGGTCGATGTCCTTCGCACCCTTTGCCCCGGTACGGTGGTGGTTACCGAGGGCACCCGCGGGGCGCTCGGATGGGAAAATGACAACTACGTTCGCGGGAGAGCTTACAAAGTGAAGAACGTCGATACCACCGGCGCCGGAGACGCTTTCCATACCGGGTATATCTACGGTCTTTTGCACGATTATGATCTGGCCGGGCGGCTCCGGTTCGGGGCGGCCGTGGCCGCTTTGAAATGCACCCGCATGGGCGCCCGCGCGGGTATCCCGAACCTCCGGCAGGTGCAGAGGTTCCTCAAAGGCAGGACGAAGACTTATGCTTGAATCCCTGGTCAGTCTGGATCGAACCCTGTTCTATTTCATTAACGTCAGCCTGGCCAACCCTGTAACGGATTTCGTCATGCCGATTGTGACGGCGGACAACTTGCTGCGTGTGTTCTATGCCGTCGCGGTGGTGCTGCTCCTGTGGAAAGGGGATTCGAGAGTCCGATGGCTGGTGCTTTTCTCCGGGCTGGCGCTGTTGATAGCCGACCAGACGTCAGCCGGTCTGCTCAAACCGCTGATTAACCGCCCCCGACCCTGTCATGAACTGGCCAATATTCATCTGTTGGTCGGGTGTGGCGGGGGCAGGTCAATGCCCTCGGCGCACGCCGCAAACTCCTTCGCCCAGGCGGCTCTGTTCGGGCTGTATTTCCGTAGGGTCAGGATCGGTTTGCTTGTGGCGGCCTTCCTGATAGCCGTCAGCCGCGTCTTTGTCGGTGTGCACTACCCGGGAGATATAGTCGCCGGAGCGATCCTGGGGAGCCTTATAGGCGTCCTGCTGGGATTTGGTCACCGTGAGTTCATACGTTGGCGCGCGGCCCGGGTCAAAATCGAGGAGAAATAACGATGCCTCTCAAACTGGAGGTGGTGCAGGGAGATATTACCGGGGCCGATACCGAGGCAATCGTCAACGCCGCCAACAACGAATTATGGATGGGCGCCGGTGTGGCGGGGGCTATCAAGCGGGCCGGCGGTGATGTGGTCGAGAAAGAGGCGATGGCCCGGGGTCCGGTGATGCCGGGCGAGGCGGTAGCCACCACCGCCGGAAAGCTCCGCTTCAAATACGTCATCCACGGGGCGGTGATGGGGCAGGACCTTCGCACCAACAACGTCCTGGTGCGTCAGACAACGATTGCCTGCCTCAACCTGGCCGACAAGCTGGGCCTGGAATCAATCGCTTTTCCGGCTTTCGGCACCGGGGTGGGGGGGTTCCCCATGACCGCCTGTGCCAATATCATGCTGACGGCGGCCCGGACCTTCGGCTCCCTTGCCAAACACCTCAAAAGGGTCCAGTTCTGCTTGTTCGACGATGTGGGCTTTGGGCTATTCAGGAAGGCGCTGGAAGCCTCTCAGAGGCCCCAGGACGCCCCGTAGGCGATTTCAGCGATCGATCTTGACTCTGAACTCGCCTCGGAATGCGACGGGCTGGTTGAGGTTGTTCTCGAATGTGCCGTCGAGCGAGCCGAAGAGATGCTTGTCCGACAGAGAATCCACCGAGAACTCGCCGCTGCGGGCGATGAAGATCTTCTCCTCGGCAGGGAGTTCATAATATCCGAGCAGTTGCACGAACGAATTGTTGTTCAGGGGGAGAGGTCCCACCTGAAGGCGCGAGGGGAGTTGCAGGAAGATCTTGTAGCGAAGGTACTGGTTGTAGTCGACCAGGCCGGTCTCTTCGCCGCCCGAGACTTCGCCGCGAGACCCGGTAGTGAGAATCACACAGTTGCCCGGTCCCGCAATTACTTTATCGCGCCCCAGGGGCGCCCCCAGGACACCGTCGATTATATACTCCGTCTTCTCCACTTTGACCTTGTTCAACTCAGAGCCTTCCACCAGGTACAGGTTCCGGCGGTAGCGGCTGGAGCAGGCGGTCAAAAGCAAACCGACGAGAACGACGGCGAGGAGTGTTCTGGCTGTTATCTTCATATCCATACTATATAACTGACCCGGGGCCGGTTCCGTTCAAAAGACGCTTCTCCTGATACATCAGCCGGGCGTTTCGCGCGCTTGCCTAAAGGGGCATTTCCACGATGCGATACCGCTTGTAGGGAACGGCGCCCATTTGTTCGGCCGCTCGGCACATCAATTCGTTCGACTCCAGAATCCAGGACAGTTCGCCGGTGTAATAGCCGCAGGCCACCCCCCGGTTGAACGTCTCGGTGAAGAGCAAAGAGTCGATGCCGCGCTTCTGGTATTCCGGAATGACGCCGAAAATGACCATACGGGCCTGGTTGATCTTGTTGCGAACCTTGGTATGCCAGAGAAGCTTCAGCAGGCCGAACGGGAAAAGCCTTCCTTTCAGGCGGATCAGCGCCTGGTTAATATCCGGAAGAGCCAGCGAGAAGCCGATCGCTTCACCTTCGTGCTCGGCGATCGTGACAATTCTCGGGTCGAGTATCTGCTTCAGACTTCGCGCCATGTGATCGAATTCAGCCTCGTCCATGGGGACAAAACCCCAGTTGTTGGCCCAGCCGGAGTCGTAAATCTTCTGGACCAGTTCGAGTTCACGCTCGAAATTGCCCATATCGATCTGCCGCACCGTTACCCTGGAGCGCTCTTTGAGGCGTTCGACCACCGACAGCAGCCGCGGGGGAATGCCGGACTCCCGGGAGATGCTGAACGCCAGCAGATCCATAGCTTTCTTCAACCCGAATTTCTCGGCCAGCTTGACCTGGTACGGATAATTGTAGGTCATCATGACCATTGGAGGGCTGTCAAAACCCTCGACCAGGAAGCCGCACTCGTGGTTGGTGGAGAAGTTCATCGGCCCGCGCATCCGCTCCATACCGGCTTTTTTGAGCGTGATCATGGCCACCTTGAGCAGCATCTGGGCTATCTCGTAATCATCCGGCGTGTCAAAAAAGCCGAAAAAACCGGTCTGCTCGTCGTGATATTCATTATGGCGATAGCTGATGCAGGTCGCGATTCTCCCCACCACCTGACCGTCGCGCATGGCCAGGAACAACTGAGCCCTGGCGGAGCGGTAGAAGGGGTTGGCTTTCTTGTCGAAAAACTCCTTACGCTCGGCCAAGAGGGGCGTAACGTAATTGGGGTCGTCCCGATAAAGCTCGTTCGGGTAGGTGATGAAGGCTTTCAGTTGAGCTGATGACTCAACCTCCACGACATCGATATTAGCCATAGGCCTAAGAAATGATTCCTCGTTCGCGTCCCACCTTGGCCAGGACCTCGAGCACCCGGTCGAGATGCCGGTCGGTATGGGTGGCCGTGTACGAAGTCCTGATCATGGCGTGACCGGGAGGGACGGCCGGGGAGACGGCGACGTTGGCAAAAACACCGTTGTCGAACAGGGCTCTCCAGAAGGTGAAGCATTCCAGGTCCTCGCCGATGCGGATTGGTATCACCGGCGTGGCGGTATGGCCGATGTCGAAGCCGAGGGCCCGGAGTTCCTTCTGCATCCGGTGGGTGTTGCGCCAGAGGTGTTCGCGGCGTTCCGGTTCGCTCTCGCAAATATCCAGGGCGGCCAGTACGGCGGCGGCCGACGTTGGTGTAATAGAGGCGGAGAAAATCAGGGCGCGGGCCAGATGCTTGATATATTCGATCACCTCACGTTTCCCGGCGACAAATCCGCCCTGTGACGCAAACGATTTCGAGAAAGTGCCCATGGTCAGGTCGACCCGGTCGGTCAGGCCGAAATGCTCGGCCGTCCCCGCCCCGGTTTTTCCCAGCACGCCGATCGCATGGGCGTCGTCCACCATAACCCGGGCGCCGAAACGCTCGGCGATCTTGACCAGGTTGGGCAGATCGACAATGTCACCTTCCATCGAGAAGACACCGTCGACGATAACCAGTATCCCGCCGTTGGAATGATTGTTGCGGACATTCTCGAGTACTCTCGCCAGGTCGGTCATATCGTTGTGGGCGAATTTGTAGGTCTTGCTGTACGACAGCCGGCAGGCGTCGACGATGCAGGCGTGGTCCTGACGGTCGATCACCAGGGCGTCGTTGCGGCCGCCCAGGCAGGAGATCGTGCCGAGGTTGGTCTGGAAACCCGTGGAAAAGACCAGGGCCGACTCCATACCCACGAATTTAGCCAGGCGCTCCTGGAGTTCCAGGTGGAGGTCCAGCGTGCCGTTGAGGAAGGGTGAGCCGGTGCAGCCGGACCCGAATTTCAGGGCGGCCTGAGCGGCGGCTTCTTTGACCTTTGGATGGTTCACAAGACCGAGATAGTTGTTGGAGCCAACCATCACGCATTCTTTGCCGTCTACGACCACCTCGTCGCCGGGGGCCGACTGGATGGGATGGAAGAAGGGATAAATGCCCGCGGCCTTGACTTCCTCGGCAGTGGTGAAGGCAAAGCATTTCTCGAACAGGTCGGAATAGGCGACCGGTGCCTCATTCTCAGCTCGCAAGTAGGGATCCTCCGAAAATGGAATCGTTCTGTAATCTGGAAATAGAAGCAATTTTACTATGAATTGTCAAGTAATTAGCCTTTATCACCGGTTAAAAGCAGCCCCGATGCGACTCCCGCACGACATATGCAAATCATTAGTCCTGAACCGGATAGAGGAACGGCCGGGGTATCGTGACGAGGCGGGAACATACTCTAAACTAGTCCACATCCACCAGTGCATCGGCCTCCAGCTCAACCAGCCAGTCCGGCTGGACAAATCCCTTGACCTCGACCAGGGTCGAGGCCGGCCGGATCTCTCCGAAATACTCACCGTGCGCCCGGGCCACCTCCTCCCACTTGGATACGTCCGCCAGCATCATGCGGGTGCGCACGACGTGTTCAAGACGCCCCCCGGCGGCCTCAACCGCTTCTTTGATAATCTCCAGACATCGCACGGTCTGACCATAGGCGTCCGCACAGGCGGTCCTGCCGTCGGGTCCGATCGGCCCGGTGCCGGAGACGGCGATCACGTTCCCCACCCGCACGGCGCGCGAAAAGCCGATCGGTTTTTCGTAAGGGGAGCCTGAAGATATTAGCTTGCGAGCCATGCTTCGTTCCTTTTCACAGTATAAGAGTCTTGCGGATCTCTTCGGCTGTCTCCCGGTCCATCGGGAGACCTCGTTCCTCCAATTTGCGAATCAACTCCCGCCTGACTTCGGCGGGACACTTCTCACCGAAGCTCACCCGCACATCGATCTTCACCGGGTCTATCCGGTATACTGCAACTTCGTCGATAGGTTTCTTATACAGCGGTCTGTCCGCCGAGATTTTGACATAGCCCCCTTCGGGCTGGTGTTTCTCGATCAGGGCCTGGAGTCCGGCTGCTTTTTCCTCCGGGGTGTCGACCAGCCGCCCCGTCCCCCGGATCAGCACCGACTTGTAGAACTGGTTGGCCGGACAGGCGTAGTCCTTGGCCCGCCAATACGAGGGTATCGCGGCGTAAGGTATGGCGATACACAGGGTAACCTTCTGCCGGGCGGCAAAAGCTTCGTGTTTCTCGCCCGAAGTTGCGCCGTGGAAATAGATCGTCTGCCCTACCGCCACGAAACTGACCGGCACCACCCGGGGATAGCCGTCGGGGGTGACGATGCCCAGGTAGCCCACGGCGGTCTGCTTGACGATGGCGTCGAACTCGGCGATGTTGTCCGACAATTTCTCGGGTCCTTTCATGGGGCCTCCTGGAATGTGTGATCAGTTGTCACAGGGCGATTATTCTCGGCGATACAGAAAAGACGGCCGGAGGAACTTTCCTCCGGCCGTACCAGATCAAATACGCGACGGCAGGGCCGTTCAGTTGGCTTTCTTGAAAGCCTCCATGAAATCGACCAGCTTCCGGCAGCCCTCGAGCGTCATGGCGTTGTAGATCGAGGCCCGGCAACCGCCGACCGAACGGTGCCCCTTGAGTCCGCCCAGTTCGGCCGCTTTGGCCTCGGAGATGAATTTCTTTTCGAGGTCTTCCGAAGGCAGCCGGAACGTGACGTTCATCCAGCTTCGGCTGTCCTTGTCGGCTGTACCCTTATAATAGTCCGGGTGCTTGTCGATCACGCCGTAGACCAACTCCTGCTTGGCCCGGTTGACCTTCTCGACGGCGGGCAGGCCACCCTGGTTTTTAATCCACTCCAGGACCAGTTTGACCACGTAAATCCCGAACGCCGGCGGCGTGTTGTACAGGGACTTCTTGGGAGCGTGGGTGCGGTAATCGAACATCGAGGGATTCCCGTCCTTGCACTTCTGCAGGAGGTCGTCGTGGATAATGACCATCGTTACCCCGGCCGGTCCCAGGTTCTTCTGCGCCCCGGCGTAGATCAGGGAGAATTTCTTGAAGTCAATCACGCGTGAACACATGTCCGAGGACATGTCACAGATCAGCGGCACGTTGGAGAAATCCGGGAAGGTGTGCCACTGGGTCCCCTTGATGGTGTTGTTGGAGGTGATGTGCAGATAGGCCGCGTCGGCCGGGACGTCCAGCTCCGATTGTTTCGGGATGCGGCGGTACTCTTCGTTCTTGGAGCTGCCGGCCAGGTGCATCCGGCCGACAATCTGAGCTTCCTTGATCGCCTTGCTCGACCAGGTGCCGGTGTCGACGTAAGCCCCGCACTTGTCCTTTGTCAGGAAATTCATCGGGATCATGGCGAACTGGGTGGAAGCCCCCCCGCCGAGGAACAGGACGTGGAACTTGTCGTCCAGACCCAGCAGCTCGCGGGTCAGCTTGATAGCGTCCTCATTGACGGCGTCGAATTCGGGCGAACGGTGGGATATCTCCATGAGCGACATCCCGGTGCCCTTGTAGTCCAGCATCTCCTCCTGCACGATCTTGAGGACATCGAGCGGCAGGGTGGAGGGGCCGGCGTTGAAATTGACAATTCTATGTGTCATTGTATTGCCTCTATGCCAAGTGGTTCTATCTTGTCTCGGTTACTTGTTGGCCACGTAGGCGCCGATAATACTGTCGATCATCACGCCGATTCGCCCCATGTTCTCTTTTGACGAAGCGCCGATATGGGGTGAGAAGACACAGTTGGGGGCGCTTAACAAAGGGCTGTTCCAGTCGGGCGGATCGGAATACCAGACGTCGTTACCGTACCCGGCGACCTTACCGCTCTTCAGAGCCTCGGCGAGATCTTCCTCAACCACGCATTTGCCGCGACCGGTGTTAATAATGTACACCCCGTCTTTGCACCTGGCCAGAGTGTCCTTGTTGATGAAACCCCTGGTGGTATCGAGCAGCGGCATGTGCATCGAAATGTAATCGGCCTGGCTCAGGACCTCGTCGAGGTTGTTGTTTATCTCGGCGAAGTCGGAGAAATAGACGAACGGGTCATAGCCGATCACTCTCATGCCGAAGGCTTTGGCCCGTGAGGCCAGGGCGCTGCCGATCCGTCCGAACCCGAGGATAGCCAGGGTCTTGCCCATCAACTCGCTCCGTTTCAACTCCTTCTTGGCCCAGTTCTGCTGGCGCATGGTGTTGTCGGCCCGCGTGATGTGATTGGGCAGGGCTATCATGAGCGCAAACGCCAGTTCGGCCACCGCCACCGAAGAGGCATCGGCGGTGTTATAGACGGCGATGCCCTTGCTTTTGGCGTAAGGGATGTCAACATTGTCCAGGCCGACCCCCCCGCGGATAACCAGCTTCAGCTCAGGCGCCGAATCGACATACTCCTTCGTCACTTTGGTTTTGCTGCGGATCAGGACAACTTCGGCCTCGGCCAGGCGATCCTTGTCATCGGTAACTTCGCCGTACTTTTCCAGTCGGCCGGGAAGGCTGGAATCGAAAGCGTCAGAGATCAAAATAAGCATAGCTAAGGTTCCTTATCAGGTTACTCGGTGAGCAGGTTTACGACCATGCCGCTGCGGAGTTTCGGTTCGAACCAGGTAGACTTGGGCGGCATTACTTCGCCGGCGTCGGCGACCGTCAGCAGCTGCTCAATTGAGGTTGGGTATAGTGCAAAGGCCATTTTGTATTTGCCGGAATCGACCAGTCTGACCAGCTCGCCCACCCCGCGAATACCGCCGACGAAATCGATGCGGTCGTCGGTACGGGGATCGGTGATGCCGAGGACGGGCGCGATCAGGTTGTCTCCCAGCACCGCGGCGTCGATCGACTTCGTCGGATGCCGGTCGTCGAAACTCCCCGGCCGGGCCGAAAGGCGATACCACTTGCCCTCGGTGTAAACGCCGAACTCGTGGAGATTCTCGGGATTGACCGGAGCACCCTGTGGAGAGACGTCGAACTTTTCCTGGGCCCTGGCCAACACCTCGGCCGGCGACAGCCCGTTGAGGTCGCTCACCACCCGGTTGTAGGGGAGGATGCGAAGCTGTTCGTCGGGGAACAGCACGTTGAGGAAGAAATTGTAGATTTCCCGGCCGGTGTGATTCGGATTCTTCTCCCGGGAGCGCCGGCAGACCTCCGAGGCGGACTGGCTGCGATGGTGCCCGTCGGCAATATAGAGGCAGTCCAGTCGGGCGAAGGCAGCAATCATCTCTTCGATAGTCGGTCCGTCGTCGACCACCCACAGCTCGTGCCGCACGCCGTCGTCGGCCTCGAAATCGGTCGTCGGCTCCTTTGCGGTGATTTTGTCGAAAACCGTCTGGATGGCATCGTTGTGACGAAAGGTCGAGAAGACCGGTCCCACCTGGGCCTCGAGATAACTAATGTGGTTGGCCCGGTCATTGACTTTCTGAGGCCGGGTGTGCTCGTGCTTCTTGATCTTCCCGGCGTCGTACTCCTCGACCGAACTCAGATTGACAAGACCGATCTGACTTCGGCCGCGCCAGGTGAGGCGGTAGAGATAGAAGCAGGGTTTGTCGTCGCGGACCATGATGCCTTCGTCGATGAGCCGCTGGAGGTTCTGTTTGCCCCGGCGGTACACCTGTTCGGAGTAAGTGTCGACGCCCGGTTCGAAATCTATTTCAGCCTTGTTGACACGAAGAAACGAATTGGGGTTGTTCTTGGCCAGTTCCCGAGCCTCGTCGCTGCTCAGGACGTCATAGGGAGGGGAAGCTACTTCCCGGGCCTTCTCCGGTCGGGGTCTCAGGCCCCGGAACGGTTTTACAGTCGCCACACTAACACCTCTTCTGCAAATTTGGACAGGCTGTGAATTATTTCACAGTTTGGCCATTATACTATTTTGCGCGGAAAATTCAACCGAATTCGGAGAGAGAATTCCGGCCGGGCGGAAGGCCTGCCGTTAGCGGGCCCCGACAATAAAAAGGCCGTCCCTTTCGGGCCGGCCTTTCATTACAAACGAGGAGTTCTCGGAAAAGTCTACTTCATGTGTTTGGAGACCAGTTTGGTCATCTCAAACATCGAGACCTTCTTCTTGCCCCCGAAGACCTTCGCCAGTTTGTCATCGGCATTGATCATGCGGCGATTGACGGAATCCTGGAGTTTGTTCTTCTTGATGTAATCCCAGATCTTCTTGGTGACCTGGGTGCGCGGGAGCGGACGGGTTCCGACGACAGCGCCGAGATCGGCCGAGAGAGTCATCGGACGCATGAAGGCGGCGTTCGGTTTACGCTTGGTGGTAGACTTCTTCTTGGCCACCTTCTTCTTCGGAGCGGCCTTGCGAGTAGTAGTCTTCCTCGCCGCGGTCTTCTTCCGAGGCGTCGCCTTCCGGGCAGCCGTCTTTCTCTTCGGAGCGGCTTTCTTCTTGGCGGCCGTCTTTCTCTTCGGAGCAGCCTTCTTCTTGGCGGCCGTCTTTCTCTTCGGAGCAGCCTTGCGAGCAGTCGTCTTCTTCTTGGCGGCTACCTTCTTCTTCGGGGCGGCCTTCTTCCTCGGAGCAGCCTTCTTCTTGGGGGCTACCTTTTTCTTGGCGACTTTCTTCTTGGCCGCCGGCTTCTTCGCCGCTGTTTTTTTCTTAGCGGGCTTCTTCTTCGCTACTGCCATCTGATGCTCCTTTAGCATTGAGTTAGTTCTGGGTTCTTAGAACATTTCATTACGCGCATTGTAATCGAAAAACTTTAGTGATTTCCCAGAATAATCCGTCTTCCCTTCAGGTGTTCCTGCTAAAAAGTGTTCTTTTTTTATTTTCTTTGCAAGAAAAATCATCACCTGACGGAAAAAAAAAGACCGCTTTTCTCATAGGGAGATAGAACCCGAAAGGTCAGCTCGCGACCTCACCGCGACGCAATTCGATCACCGGCGCCTCGGGTGGGCAGCCAAGTCGGAAGGGGAACCAGTGACCGACACCACACGATGTGTACAGCTGACTGTCGTCGTTGCGATAGTGACCCCAGAGGTATTTGTCGGGGAGCGAGCGCTCCAGCAGGGAGCGTCCGAACAGACCGATCTGGCCGCCGTGAGTGTGTCCCGCCAGAGTGAGGTCGACGCCGTGGGCGGCGGCCTCATTGAAGGCGTCGGGCCGGTGGCTCATCATCACGGTGAAATCGTCTTCCCCTCTGTCAAG
>Ga0272444_10001640_pt1 | contig 21362 bp, 21 predicted proteins | sample SSMForm13_FD_201033 | JGI IMG/M metagenome (GOLD analysis project Ga0272444, IMG submission 201033) | Marine sediment archaeal communities from Little Sippewissett salt marsh, Falmouth, MA, United States - SSM-Form-13 | ecosystem: Environmental > Aquatic > Marine > Wetlands > Sediment ...
CCCATCCCCTGCCCCCACCCCGGACTGAAAACTTTTAAGAAGTTCACGCCATGGGCCGATAGAAGGCGAAATTGCCTCTTTCCTTTACTATGGCCGCAAGTGAAAGTGCAGGTTCACTGCCTGCAGCAAAAAAAGCTTTCGAAATCCGAAAAAACTGGTATAGCTCTCACACCCATCACGCTTCAGGATATCAGGCAGAGCGGCTGCCCTGGCCTTCAGGCCAAGAAGGGCCAAAGACCGCTGCCCGGGGTTGACTGCCCAATGCGCGCTTGACGCCCCAGGGCACCCCAGAGGAACCCACATTTCGGATGAGCACTTGCGACCGGTCACCCACAACGAGACTCAATTTCATGGCAAACCGGACAAGGCGACAGCGCCCAACCGACCCATGAGACTTTGGCAGTATGGCGTTCCACAATTTTAAAAAGGAGGATTCGGAATGGCAGGTCGTTTCATCAAACCGTTGGGATGGATGCTGGCCGTCGCCCTGACGGCGCTGTTGGCGGCAGGCCCCGCCGCCGCCGGCGGGATCATCAACAAGCAGAACCAGAGCGCCGACTACCTGCGGACGCTCGGCCGCCACGCGGCGACGGACTACGCCGACATCGCGGTCTACAACCCGGCCGGCATCATGCAAATGGCGGACGGGCTTTACGGCAAGCTGGACGTGATGTACTTCGGCAAGGATTACTCAAACGACGTGCCGGGCTTCGGCACCCTGGACCAGGACGAGCCCTCCATCATCCCGGGGGTGTTCACGGTCTACAAGCGCAGCAGATGGGCCGGCTTCTTCGCCTTCACCATCCCGGCCGGCGGCGGGGAATTGAACTACAAGGACGGCAACGCCCGCACCATCGACCTGGCATCGGGAGTCGCCAATGCCTACAATGCGGGCTTGGCCGCGGGGGGTGCACCCTCCCTGTTTTTCTACGACCAGATCGACCCCGGCGAAATCGAGGTCAAGCAGAGCACCGTCTACGGCTTCACCGTCGGGGTCTCCTACGCCCTCAGCGACGCGTGGTCGGTGGCGGTCGGCGCCCGCCATTCCCGCGGGGTGCGCGAGTTTGACGGCAAGGCCTCCATCAGCGCCAGCAACCCGCTGGTTCCTCCGGACGGCGTGCAGCGGAACCCGGGCCAGAAGCTAAGCCTCAACCTCCAAGAGGAGGCCGACGGCTGGGCCGGCATCGTGGGGGTCAATTTCACCCCCAACGACAAGTTCAGCACCGCCCTGACCTTCATCTCCAACACCAAGATGGATTACAACATGGACGTCAACCGCGACACCGAGCTGTTCGACGGGTCGAGCTTGGCGGCGGCTATCGGGTTCCCAGACGGCTCCAACCGCAACATCGACATCCCGGCCACGCTGGGCTTTGGCGCCTCCTACCGCTTTCTGCCGGAGCTCAAGGTTGACATCAACTACACCTACTACTTCGAGAAATACGCCACCATCGACACCTACGACAACGAGGGCGACAGCTGGGACCTGGCGCTCTCGGCCGAATACACCTTCAGCCCCCAATGGAAGGCCAGCCTGGGGTATATGCGCACCGAGATCAAGGTCTCCGACAACCAGCAGATCAACGAACCCGAGGAGCCGAAGCTGGATGCCAACTCCGTGGCCGGCGGCCTGGTCTGGACACCGATCCCGGATTTGTCCTTCACCCTGGGCGGGCTCTACGCGATGTACGACGAAGTCAAGGACGACAACGGCATCGAATACGACAAGGCCGTCTGGAACGCCTCATTCGGCGTTCAGTACCGCTTTTTTTGACAGTTCCGTAAAAAACCCAATTTCCGCGTTGCGCTGCATCTCGAAGTCGTTGCGGCGTACATAAGTACGCTTCACTCCTCGAGATTTGCGCGCCTTGAACTTGGGGTTTTTACGAAACTGTCTGATTCTTTACTTTTTACCGGCCCATCTTTTTTAGGACCTAAATACGGGCGAAACCATCGTCCGCGATGGATGAGACAGCGGCTTCCGGCGGCGTGCGCCGGAAGCCGTTTCGCATTTCGGCGCCCGGCAGGGCGCCGGGGCACGGCGGGCGGCTGAAAAACCTAGCGGACTGCGGCGGCCGCGCGCTCCAGAATCTCCCAGATGCGCCCCAGCCAGTCGTGGTGTTCGGGTTTCATCAGGCAGGCGCGCAGACAGGTGACGTAGGGTTGGTTCAAGCGCACGTCCGGCCAGCGCGCCAGCAGCCGCCCGGCCGGATAGCGGAAGGTGGCCAGGTGCAGGTTTTCGCGGGCGGCAGCGGCAAAGAGAGCCGCGGTGCGCCCGGAGATTTCGGTGGCGCTGCCGCCGGCGGGCGCCCAGACGACGATGTCCAGCTCGGGCTTTAAAATCGCCCGGAAGCGCTTGTCTGCCTGGATGCGCTCGTAGAGGTCGAGGGCTGCGGCGCGCCCCCGGGAAAGACCGGCGGCGAACTCCCCGTCCGGCACCATCGGCAGCAGGCGCTGGGTGGCCCACAGGGCCACCGCCGAGGCCCCGGCGCGCGAACACTCCAGGCTGATCTCGCCCAGGTGAAGCTCCGATGAGGTGAAATAGGTATAGGGCGAGTCGTGCTGGTAAAACCGGCCGACCCCCGGGTCGCGGAACAGGATGCAGCCGCAGCCGTAGGGCTGCAGCCCGTGCTTGTGGGGGTCGACGACGATGGAGTCCACCTCGCCGATGCGCTCGAAAACCGCCTGTGCCGGCGGGTCCAGATTGTCGGCCAGACGGAAGTAGCCCCCGTAGGCGGCGTCGGCGTGCAGCCGAAAGCCGTACTTTTCCCGCAGCGCCAGGATCTCCGGCAGGGGGTCCAGCGCGCCGGTGCCGGTGGCACCGACGGTGGCCACCACCGTGCCGACCCAACCTTTCTCCAGGATTTCCCTCAGGGCGCCCGGATCCATCCGGGCGTCGTCGTCGCAGGCGACGGTCTCAAAGGCCAGCCCCAGCACCTCGGAGATCCGCTGATGGGTGTAGTGGGCCTGCTCGGAGGCCACGACCTTCATTCCCGGTTTCAGCCGGCCGGCAATCCAAAGGGCCTCCAGGTTGGCCAGGGTGCCGCCGCCGGTGAGATGCCCCAGGTGCCGGTGCCAGCCGAAGATCGCCGCGATCTCGGCCACGGCTTCCTTTTCCATCCGTGAACTCGCCCGGCCGCCGTCCAGAGCGTGGTTGTTGGGGTTGATCCACATGGCCAGCATGTAGGCCAGGCGCGCCACGGGGTGCGGCGGCTTGAGCATCTGGCCGGCGTAAAGCGGGTGGAAATACGGGTAGTTGTCCTGCAACCGGGCGGCCACCTCCAGCAGGACCGCCTTCAAGCGCTCGCGGTCCAACGCCGGTGCGGCGTCCGGCAGGCTTTCGAACCCCTCGGAGAGCTTGTCCAGGGCCTTCTCCAGAATCTTCAGATCTTGCGTGTCGAATTTCATCGCTGTTTCCCGAGATTGCACCCCGGCGGCGCTACTCGCCGAGGCAAAGTGATGTCAGATCTGCCAAAAATTCCGGGGCCCATGGGGCCGCTGCAACCCGAGTCCATCTGCCTCGCCGGACGGGTGGCCGCTGGCCTGCGGGCCGGTTGCAAAGCAAAAAGCGCTTGACTTGCGGGCCTGAAGTGGCTACCGACTTCGGTGGTTCCACAAAAAAATCAAGGCCCTGGGCCCCGCTTGAGCCTGCCTCGGCGGCCTTGCCGGTGAAAGCCGCCGGTTGCGGCGCCTTCCCGGAAAAACCGAAAATGAAAAAACGCAACATCATTCTGACGGGCTTCATGGCAACCGGCAAGACCACCGTCGGCAAATGCCTGGCGGCCCAGCTGGGCTACCGTTTCGTGGACACCGACCGCTTGATCGAAGCCCGCAGCGGGATGACGGTACCCGAGATTTTCGAACGCCGGGGGGAAGCCGCCTTTCGCGCGTTGGAGGCCGCGGTGGCGCGCGAACTGGGCGCGTGCCAGGGCCTGGTGATCGCCACCGGGGGCCGCCTGATGCTGGATGCGGCCAACGCCGCCGCTTTAGGTCGTGAGGGGCTGGTGTTCTGCCTGGCGGCCAGCCCCGAGGAGATAATCGCCCGGGTCGCCGCCGACCCCGGGGTGGCGCGCCCGATGCTGGCAGGGCCGGACCCCATGGCGCGCCTGCTGGCCCTCATGCGGGAGCGGGAGGGCGGCTACCGGCAGTTTGCCCAGATCGGCACCTCCGGCAAAATCCCGGCCCAGGTGGTCGCCGAACTGCTGACCATCATCCGCAAGGCCCTGGCGTGCGCCCCCCCATCTTGACCGGCCCCATCCAACAACGGCCGCACCCACCTTTAGAGGGAAACGATGAAAAAAGTACTGGTCCTGCACGGGGTCAACCTGAACATGTTCGGCCACCGCGACCCCACCCAATACGGCCGCCTGACCCTGGCCCAGATCGACGAGAAAATCGCCGCACTGGCCGCGGAGCTGGAAATCCGCGTGGAGTGCTTCCAAACCAACCATGAGGGCGCGATGGTGGAGAAAATCCACCAGGCCCACCGCGACCGGGTTGACGCCGTGGTGATCAACGCCGGCGCCTGGACCCACACCAGCTACGCCCTGATGGACGCCCTGGCGATCCTGCAGGCGCCGGTGGTGGAGGTCCACATGTCGCATGTCCACGCCCGGGAGCCTTTCCGGCGCCATTCGGTGATCGCCCCGGTGGCCTGCGGCCAGATATCGGGCTTCGGGGTGGAGAGCTACTTGCTGGGGCTCAGGGCCGCCGCCGGACTGCTGGCTGCGGCCCCCTGAGGCACCGGGCCGCTATTCGGCGATCCACTTGGCCTTGAGCCTCTGAAACTCGCCCTTGGCATGCATCTGGTACACCCAGAGGTTGAGCCAGTTCTGCAGGGCGAACTCGTCGCGCGGGAACATGTAGCCGAAGTCGTCCCGGGTATAGGTCTCCTGGGGGGCAACGGCAAACAGCTCGGCCCGTTTGGCGGCCACCAGCATGGCCTCGACGTTGTCGGTGATCATGACGTCCACCTCACCGGCGGCCAGCTTGTCGGGAATAGCCAGATTTTTTGGCACCACCACGATTTCGGCCTGCTTGATATTGGCCTGCACGAAGCGCTCATTGGTGCCGCCGGGGTTGACGCCGATCTTGACGCCGGGGCGGTCGATATCCGCCAGGGTTTTGAAGCGCTCCTGGTCGGTTTTGCGGATCAAAGGGGATTTGCCGACCGCGATGTAGGGCGCGGTCAGGCCGACCTCTTTTTGGCGGCCCAGGGTCCGGGTGATGCCGCACATGGCGATGTCGTAGCGGCCTTCCCGGATGCCCTGGACCAGGGTGGGCCAGGTGGTTTCGACAAACCGCACCGTCACCCCGAGGTCCTCGCCGAGCTTCAGCGCCGCGTCGATATCGTGGCCCTCGAACTGGCCGGTCTGGGGGTTGAGGTAGCTGAAGGGTTTGAAGTCTCCGGTGGTGCCGACCAGGATCTGGCCCCGCTCCAGAATGACGTCCAGGAGCGATTTTTGGGCGCAGAAGGCCGACGGGGAGAGGCAAAGCAGCAAAACCACGAACAGGAACGCAACGGACAACAGTTTTTTCATAACGGCATTCTCCTTCCCAAAACGGTTCATAGCGGCAGGCGGCGGCCGGTCGTGGTCCTGCGCCCGCGGGATGCGACCGGCCTACTTGAGCGCCATCCCGAAAATGTGGGGGGTAAACGGCATCACGGCGGAGGGCAGCATGAAGCAGTCCATCTCGATCCGCCTGAAACCGGCCTCGCCCAACACCCGGTGGGTGTCGCGGTTCAAATGACAGCCCTCGAAGAGCCATTTCCAGGGGGCTTGCAGGATCCCCTGCAGGCGCCGCAAACCGCTTCCCGGCGGCGCCGCGACGTGCTCCAGAAACAGATAGCGGCCGCCGGGCTTTAAAATCCGGTAAATCTCGGATACCACCTGGCGCGGGTTTCCCACCGTGCAGAGCACCAGGGTGCCCACCACCGCCGCCACGCTGGCAGTCGCGATATCCAACCGCTCCCCCCCGACCCCGCGAATTTCAAGCTTGAGCCCATAACGGGCGGCGTTTTCCCGCAGCGCGGGGTGCATCCTGGGGTTGGGCTCGACGGCGATCACGGTGGTTCCCGGGGCGTAGTAGCGCAGGTTGGCCCCCGGGCCGGGCCCGATCTCCACCACGCGGGCCGGCAGGCCGCCGAAAATGGCCCGCTTGCGGCCGCCGTAGACGCGGTCCATGAACCCTTCCAGGCGGTCGAGCAAAAAGGCGTTCAGCCGCCCCCGGACCGGGTGCTGGTGGGTCGCCATGCCCCGGCTAGTCCAGAAACGGTTTGAGCATGTAGATCAGGTCGCTTTCACGGGACGGGTAGGGGCTCATGATGTTCTGCCAGTAGAGCGCATCCGCCGCAATGCCGTGGCGCATGGCGAAACCCAGGGTGTTGAGCAGACCGGCGGCGTTGTCCGACAGGATGTGGGCCCCGAGAATCTTCCTGTCCTGCCCCACCAGGATCTTGTAGGCCGCATGCCCCATGCCGATGCGGGTGTAGGTGGGCCAGCCCAGATGCTTGCCGAAGCTTTTGCGGTAAGGGGTTCCCGCCTCTTTCAGGGCCGCTTCGGTTTGCCCCAGCATGCCGCACTGGGGGTAGGTGAAGAGCAGCGCCGGAACGGCCCCGTAGTCGATGGTGGCCGCCGCGCCGCGCCCCAGCGCGGCCAGGATGTTGCGGGCGGCCACATGCGCCTCGTAGTCGGCCACCCGCGCCAGCTGGATGGTGGCGGCGCAGTCGCCCACGGCGAAGACCTTCGGGTTGGCGGTCCGCATGCCGGCGTCGACGGCGATCCCCTGGCGGGAGTAAGAGATGCCGGCGGCCTCCAGGGCGAGACCGTCCAACTGCGGGGCGCGCCCCGCACCGTTGACCACCAGGTCGACCTCGAAGGCGCCGTCGGCAGCCGTGGCGACGACGAAACCCGCGCCCTTTGGGCTGACCGACTGGATCTTGACCCCGGTCAGCAGCCCGATGCCCTCCACCGCCGAGGCTTCCACCAGCAGATCGACCATCTCGGCGTCAAACGGCCCCAGCGGCCGCTCGGCGGCCTCCAGAATGACGATTTGGCGCTCCGGCGGGCCCAGGCGGGCGGCAAAATGCGCGAACTCAAAGGAAATAAAACCGCCACCCACAAAAAGGATGCGGCCGGGCAGGGTCTTCAAGTCGAGAAAATCGTCGCTGGTCACGATGTGCTCAGCCCCCTGGATGGGCAGCCGCATGGGGGCCGCACCCGTGGCCAGAATGCAGAAGCGCGGTCGGATCTCGCGACTGTCGACCACCAGGGTGCGGTCGTCTAAAAATTTTGCGGCGCCCTTCAAAAAGTCGATTCCGGCCTTGCCGAATCCCTTGACGGTCCCTTCGGGGACCTTCGCGGTAAACCGGTTTTTCTGCTCCAGTATGGCAGACCAGTCGGCTTCGGGGGCCTCCGCGATTCCCTTTCCCAGCAGGTGCCGGGACCTGGCCATGGTTTCGGTGATCTCGTAGAACCATTTTTTCGCCTGGCAGCCGGCCAGGGCGCAAATCCCGCCCGGACGATCGCTTTTTTCAACCACGGCCACCGAGAGCCCCTCGGCGCTGAGTTCGTAGGCGGCTGTTTGACCGGCGGTTCCGGCGCCGACAATCACGACATCGTAGGAATCCATTATTTTCTCCGAAAAAGGTTATGGCTTCGGGGTCGGCCGGCGGTCGAGCGCAGCCCATCGCAGATCCTGTCGCCGCCCTCTTCAGCCGGTTTTCTTTCAATCCGCCTGCGATCCGACCACCAGCACCTCGTGCTCCAGCTCGACGCCGAACGTGTCGCGCACCGACCGGCGCACCGCTTTGGACAGGTCGAGGATTTCGCGGCCGGTGGCGCCCCCGCGGTTGACCAGGACCAGGGCCTGGTGCTCGTGGACGGCGGCATTGCCCACGGCCCGACCCTTCCAGCCGCATTTTTCGATCAGCCAGGCGGCGGCCAGCTTGAAACCCTTTCCGCCCTGGGGGTAGCACGGCAGGTCGGGGAAATCGGACCGCAGCCTGTCCAGCTGCAACCGGCTGACCACCGGGTTTTTGAAGAAGCTGCCGGCATTTCCCAGCCTGACGGGATCGGGCAGCTTGGCCTGCCGGATGGCGGCGATCGCCCGGCGCAGGTTCCCGAGGTTCAGGGCCCCGATGCGTTCCACGGCCTGCAGAACGCCGGGGTAGTGGGTGACCAGGGCCGGCTGGCGAGGCAGCCGAAAAACCACGGCGGTGATGAGAAAGCGGCCCCGCCAGGGCCCCTTGAAATGGCTGTAGCGGTATGCGAAACCGCACGCCTCGGGGCGGATCGTCACTTTGCGGCGCTCGGAAAGCGCAATCGCCTCGATCCACTGGATGACTCCCCGGACTTCAACCCCATAGGCGCCGATATTCTGAACCGCGCTGGCCCCCACGCTGCCCGGAATGTGGGAGAGGTTTTCCAGGCCGCCCCAGCCGCTGGCCACCGCCAGGGCCACCAGGTCGTCCCATTTCTCGCCGGCCATGGCCTTTACCAGGACATGCCCCGGACGCGCCTCGAGCACCGTGATCCCCCGCAGATCCGGGTGCAGCAGGACGCCGTCGAAATCCCCCACGAAAAGCAGGTTGCTGCCCCCCCCGAGCACCAGCCGGGGCCGCTTTAGGAGGTGCCGCTGGTCGAGGAAGTCGAGGATTTCGGCTTCGCTGACAAACCGAGCGTAGGTTTCGGCCGCGGCGGGGACCCCGAAGGTCGTCAGGGCCGCCAGGGGATGGTTTTTACGGATCTCCATGGGACTTGCCCCCGACCTTCCGCCGGCGGATGGTCTGCCCGAAACCCGCAGGCCGCTCAACGGTCAACCGCCGCAAACCGCCCGGCCGGGGTCATTTGAGCATTTTCTTGATCCGCTCATAGCCCTTTTTGAGTTCCCCGAGGGTGAGCTCCAGGGCCGAGGCGACATTCTGGGCCGACTCGCCGACCACGCCCGCCAGGGTCTTGCTCTGGGCCTTGGCGGCCTCCCACTTCTTCTCCAGCTTCTCCCACTCCTCCTTGGCCTCGGCTTTTCCGAGATGCAGTTTGAGGGAGATTTCGTCCCTGCGCCGGGCCAGGTCCTTGAGGATCTCTTCCAGTTTCTCCTTGGAGCCGGTCATGCGATATCTCCTTTGACTGAGGGGTAAACACTTTGGCGTCCGCCTCTTTAACGAAAACATTATAGAACAAAATCAAGCGCTTCTCAAGCCGCACCTGCCGGGAATCGCCCGCCGTGCACCGCAGCCCCTTGCCTGCCGGCGCCCGCTTCATCAAAAATGGTAGACCAGGCGAAGGTTGAAGCGCTCACCCTCGGGCCGGTTCTCGGCGCTGGTCTCGAAATAGGAGTTGAAGAACAGGTGTGCGTCCGGGGTAATGTGCCACAGCAGCCCGGGGCCGATGCCGAATACCTGCTCCCGGCGGTCGTCGAGGTCGTCGCCGTCGGCCTGGGTGTCGGTCACCTGCTTGAGGTAGTAGCCGTTGATGCCCAGCCGCAGGTGCTTGGGCCAGACTTCGAAGGCGGTGGAAAAGTTGGCGTGCACGGCCTGGCCCGCCTGGGTGTCGTCGACGTCGCCGAATCCCCGGTTGGGATCGTTGTTCTTGGCGTTCCAGAGGTAGTGCAGGCGGGTGGAGACGGTCCAGCGCGGGGTGAGAAACAGGGTGCCGGCCCAGTAAGGATTGAAGGAGAAGAAATTGCTGCCGGGGTTGAGCTCGCGGTCGTCGTCGTATTTGCCGGTGGGAAAGATCAGCTGGAATTCCACCCGGTGCATGAAGACCGGGCCCTTGGCACCCATGACGGGGTCCCACTGCAGAAACGGGCCGACCAGCAGGTCCCCGAAGCCCGTGCCGTTGTCTTCGGGAAAGGGGCCGTCGATATCGTAATCGACATTCAGGCCGACCACGGGAACGATGACATCCAGGCCCCACTTGCCGCCGAAGAGCACCGCCCGGTCCGACTGGTAGATGAGCTGCGTCAGGCTGACCCAGACATCCAGGTCCTCGTTGGCCTCACGGGGCAGCAGGCGGTCGCCGTCCTGATCGGTGAACCGATCGGAGGAAAAGTACTGGACGTACTGCGTCAGATAAACGCCCGGGCCCGCCGGGGGGCCGCCGTCCAGGAAACTGGTGAAGCCCAGGTTGACCGAGGGCAGGTCATAGGCCCCCGCGCCGGCCGCCCAAAGGATCGCCGCCGCCGCCAGCCCCACCGATAAAAGCTTGCGAATTCCCATCGTCAAAAACTCCTTTCCCGAAATGGTTGAAGCGGTTAGGTAGCAAAGTCGGCCTATCGGCGCCAGCGCCGGCAAGCCGGGTGAAGTTGCGCCGGCACTACTTCGCGGTCGCCAGCAGGCGGCCGAATTCCCGTGCCTTTTGGATGGCGCCGGGGTCCTTTTGCAGTGCGCCGGCCTGGGGCGGGGTGAAGGGAAACAGGCAGGCCGCAAAGCCGCAGCCGAGCATGTCGGCCGGGGTTTTCCACTGACGCTCGAGCAGCTTCAGGTTGTCTTCCAGCGGCCCGCCGCCGGTGGCCATCAGCGCCAGAGTCTTGCCGCCGAGCTGCGTTCGGATGGTCCCGCGGTCGGTGAACTTGGAAAGCGAGTACATCCGGTCGACAAAGATCTTGATCTGGGCCGTATAGCTCCACCAGTAGATCGGAGTCGCCAGGACAATCACGTCGTAGCGCGGCAGGGTGGCCACCGCCTCGGCCACTTGGTCGCCGAGGGTGCAGACAAAGCTCTCGGACTGCTGGCATTTTTGACAGCCGGTGCAGCCCGGTTTTTTGAATTCAAGCCGAACGGCGTCGATCTCGACCACCTCGGCCCCCTGCTCCCGCGCGGCGGCCATGGCCACGGCGGCAACCGCGCGGGTGTTGCCATGGGAGCGGGGGCTTCCCTGAACGAACACGATTTTGGGGGGCATGGCGGGTATCCTGGGCTGCGGCGGCCCGTCGGCGGCGCAACCGTTTTGGGGACGGTCACCCATCCCGGTGGACCGTCTCCGGTGCAAAGGCCGGCAGACAGACGGCGATGTACTCGGCGCCTTCGGGGTTGGGGGTACTGTAGCGCACCCACTGCCCGGCGGGCACGACCACCGCCTGGCCGGCCGAAATGTCCAGGCTGCCGTCAGTGGTTTCCACCCGCAGCATCCCGCTTAACACCAGCGTGTATTCGCTGAACTCCGGCCGCTGGCCCGGCTCCTGCCAGCCGCCGGCGCTTTGCATGCGCGCGATGCTGACCGCGCTGCAACCGGTGTTCACCCGCCCGACATACTCCTCGATCCGTTTGGAATCGCTGCCCGCGGCCGGGATGATGGCGGGTCTGTCAATTTTGGTGATCATAGCGGTCTCTTGAAGGGTGCGAGGATCGGTCCGCCTCTTCGCCGGTCATTTGGGCGCGGCCCGTTTCAGCCGCACGAAAAGATGCCGGCCCAGCATGGCGAGGCATTCCGGGTCGAGATAGACCTCGGCGCGGCGCTCGTAAAGCAGGCTGCAGGCGGCGGGGAATTCATCGTCGGCGTCGTTGAAGAGCAGACAAAGAGGGACCCGCGGGAGCGCATCGAACTGCAGCGCCAGGTCGTAGCGCGCGCCGATGTCGGGCAAACGCCCGCCCAGGGCCGCGCCGGCCGCCGCCAGGGCGGCGGCGCGGCCGCTGAAGGCGGCGGCGATGGCGCCCTCGACCTCATTGGCGAAGTAGACCGTCAACGGGCCGGAATCCTTCAGCCCCCGATAGGAAACCAGGTCCCTGGCCGTCGGCGGCAGGTCGGGGCAGCGCAGCAGATATTTGAGCAGCACCACGCAGACGTCGAAGCCGGGGACTTCCCCGGCAGGGTCGTAAACGCCGCCCGGCGAAACGCGATAAAGCGCCCCCAGCAGCGGGACGCGAACCTCCCCACCATCGGCTTCCACCCCTAAACGGGCGTTCAGCGCTGCTGGGTCCATTCGGCTCAGCTGATCGCGGTATTGGCTGCAGGTGATCTCAAAAACGGAAGTTTCAGACGCCATCACCCAGGTTCCTCAGCAGCGTTGCGGCTGGGGCTGGCTTCCCCTCCCCCCGGCAGTCGGGCCGCGGGATGCAAGCCAGCGGAGCAGTTGCGCGGGCGCCGCCGGCTGGGAGGCGCCCCCGCCGGGGTCACAGAGCACAAGCCAAAGCTACTCGGCGCCCCCGCCGCCGCTGACGGCAAACCCCTGGGGCTGCAGCCCGGTGGAGGAGGGGGTCCCGGCAATCTTGGCCAGGTAGGCCGGCCCGAGCTTTTCGATGTGGGCCCGGACGCTGTCGAAGTAGTTGAAATGCAGCTGCTCGTCGTCGATGATGGTTTCAAACACCTTCATGCTGATGCTGTCGCCGTTTTCCCGGCAGACCAGCAGAAACTGGTTGTAGGTCACGATGGTGTCGTCTTCCAGGTCCATATCGAAGGGGAAGATCGCCTCGACATCCTGCCCGCGCTCCACCGGACCGGACTTTTCGCTGGTGGGCTCCCCCCCCAGTTCCTTGATGCGCTCGGCGAAAGCCTCGGCGTGGCGCATCTCGTCGATGGCGATGAGCTTCATCTTGGCGGCCATTTCACCGTAGTCCATGTCGTCCAGATTGTAATGCTGGTTCATGTACTGGTGAATGGCCTGCAACTCCATCGCGCGGGCGCGGTTGAGGACCTCGATGACATTTTCCCTGCGTTTCTGGGCTTCTGCCTGTGGCATGCGGCACCTCCTGGTATTCGGGTTGGTTGGTTGGCGTGCGCCGGCATGAAGGCTCTATCGGCCCGGGGTTTTGAAAACACCCCTCGTTAGACCGGGCGGCAATACCGGCGGATCCGAGTCTAAATTTTCACCACCGGGTAATCAAGCCTTTTTTGGGAAGGTGGGCATTATGCGGCCAAATGATTCGGCTGCGGGCGCTATAATGCAAAGAAAAATCGTCAGCTCGGGGTAGACGGGGGAGCGAAACTCTGGAATTTTTGGAATTCAATTGAACCCTTGCAGCGCTCCCATTCTGATGGCCCTGGTGCTGAAGCGGTTTGCCGCCCCCGCCAGCAGCGGGTGCGGCATTTGAAAAATCGCGCCCGACACCGTATGATACCTCATTGGCCCGGTTAAAGCCACGTTCGTGGGGCGGTCTCGCGCCCGACCACCCGTGACGCCCAATCAGTGGAGAAGGGAGAACCCCATGAAGGCACCCAAACGTTTTGCCCTGTTCGCGGCCCTGGCCCTGATCCCGGCACTGGTTTTGGCAATGCCGGCAAGCGCCGCCCAGGCCGGCGGCACGCTGAAAATCGGCTGCCAGCCGACCAACTTGCTGGACCCCCACTTCGCGGCCAATATTACCGACATCCTGGTGGCCGAGCAGGGGTACCACCACCTGACCTTCATTGACGCCCAGAACAATGCGGTGCCCGACCTGGCCACCCGCTGGGAAACCTCCGACGGCAAGGTCTGGACTTTTTTCCTGCAGCCCGGCATCACCTTCAGCAACGGCCAGCCGGTGACCGCCAAGGACGTGGTTTTCTCCTACAACCGCCTGCGGGACCCCAAGGTCGGTGCCCCCACCGTCAAGCTCTACGAGAACGTCACCGCGGTGGATGCGCTGGATGACCTCACGGTGCGCTTCACCCTGAAGCACCCCAACCACGAGTTCGCCTCGGATGTCGGCGACTACCACGCCTGCGTGATCCCCGAGGGGACCCGGGACCCCGGCAAGACCCGCATCGGCAGCGACCCCTACATGATCGCGTCCTTCTTTCCCGAAGACCGCCTGGTGATGGTCAAAAACCCCCACTTCAAGGCGGACGACGGGGCCGGCGACCCCTTGCCCCACCTGGATGAGATCCACTTCATCTTCTCCCCGGACATCGGCGGCCAGGTGGAAGCCCTGCGCGGCGGGGAGCTTGATTTCGTCGGCGGCCTGACCACCGAGTTTGCCGAGGTGATCGAAAAAGACCTCAACACCAAGCTGCTGACCAATGATTCCAACATGCACTGGACAATCCACATGCGCTCGGACAAGGGCCATCTGGCCGCGGATCCGCGCATCCGCCAGGCGTTCAAGCTGGCCACCGACCACCAGGCGCTGATCAATGCCGTGCGCCCGGGCCTGGCCGCGGTGGGCAACGGCTTCAGCCCGGTGGGGCCGGCCTACGGCGCCTACCACCTGGCCCAGGCGCCGGTGCCCGATCCGGCCAAAGCCAAGCAGCTGCTGGCCGATGCCGGCTACGCCGAGGGGCTGCGGATCACCCTGGTGGCCCAGAACCAGCTGGACGTGATCCCCATCGCCACGGTCTGGAAAGAGCAGCTGGCCCAGGTGGGGGTGACCGCCGACATTCAGGTGGTGCCCACCGACGTCTACTACAGCGACGGCGAGAGCGGCTGGCTGAACTGCGACTTCGGCATCACCGACTGGGGTTCGCGCGCCACCCCGGTGACCTACTTCAAGCTGGCCTACATGAGTGACGCCCCCTGGAACGGCAGCCACTGGCAGGACGCGGAGTTTGACGAGCTGGCGCACCAGGTGGACCGCGAGCTGGACCCGGCCAAACGGGCCGAGCTCTACCATAAGCTGCAGCAGATCCTGATTGACCGCGGCCCGGTGATCGTGCCGTACTTCGAAAAGGCGGTGGTCGGCGTCTCCGCCCGCCTGGAGGAGGTGGCGCTGGCCTCCGACTGGGCCCGCACCCGCTTCTGGCGCGGCTACTTCGCCCCGTAAGGGCATTCCGACCGCCGGCGGCCCCCGCCCGAGGTCCTCAGGCTGACCGACGTCCGCAAGGACTACAGCCTCAAGAGCGGCTTTTTCCAGCTGGGACCGCGCCCCAAAAAAATGCGGGCCGTGGACGGCGTGTCACTGGATCTGAAAAAGGGGTTCACCCTGGGGGTCGTCGGTGAGAGCGGCTGCGGCAAGACCAGGTGCTCTTCGGGCATGTGTTGCGCAACCCCTTGCTGCCGACGGTGACGGTGGTGGCCATCGGTATCGGCTGGCTGATCGGCGGTCTAATCATCACCGAATCGCTCTTCAGCTACCCGGGGCTCGGGCGGCTGCTGCTCTTCGCCATCCAGCGCCGCGACCTGCCGCTGATCCAGGCCACGACCCTTTTGCTGGTGGGCATTTTCATCCTCTCCAACCTGGTGGCCGACATCCTCTACGCCTACCTAAACCCGAGAATCCGCTACACCTGAGGATCGTTTTGGGCGATCCGGACGGGGGGCTGCGGTGCGCAAAAAATCGGACCTGCCGCTCAAGGTCTGCCCGGTCTGCGGGCGCCCGTTTGCCTGGCGGCGGAAATGGCGCAGCTGCTGGGCCGCGGTGCGCTATTGCTCGGAGCGCTGCCGCAAGGCGGCCCGCGCCATGCGCCGGCAGACGCGGGCCACATGAGGGCCGGCCGCAGGAGGTCACATGACCGCGGCAAGCCTTAAGCCGGGTGACGCCGCCGGGTGGGGGCCTTTCAACGCCGATGGGCGTCCAACAGCGCATTGATCCAGTCGAGGTCGAAGGCATCGGGGTCGAAATCCTCCCCGACCCATTCCGTGCTCTCCTCGTGTTCCGGGTGTTGCGGGTCCTTCAAGGACTCCAGCAGCGCGTAGTATCCCCACAGGCCGCCGACGTCCTCGGGCGGGCAGGCCCCCTTGCCCTTGATGCACACCGGCAGCGCGGTCTCGGCATCGACGGGCAGGATCTTCTCCAGGGTAATCTGGTGCATCCAGCCGTCCCCGAAATCGTACTCGTAGATCATCGCGTCTTTTTCATGCCGCAGAATTTGAGATAGCTTGACCTTGCGCTCGTCGCGAACCCCTTCCAGATCGAATTCGGGATCAGGGACCCCGTAGGCGGCACCGTAAGCCGTGAACTGATGCAGATGGCTGTCGCTCCACCCCATGACGGTTTGCAGGACATCATGCAATTCCGCCAGGGTCATGCCACTGTCAACCAGGAAACGACGCCATATCGGGGGTTTGGCACCTTTAAGGGCGACCTTCAGTTGATACGTTTTTTGGGGTTTCTTCGCCATGGATACATTCCTTTCGTGGGTGCCGGCCCCCCACACGCGCACAGCGCGGCACGGGACCCGGCAAAAAGGGTCGGCCAAAGGCCTCCCGGGGCGGGGGCCGCATGTTAAAATCAGCTTACAACGGATCCTGGGGTTCGGGCAACCGATCGCAATTGACAGCCGCCCGATTATGGGACATATATCGAAATTGACCGGGCGATGCACAGCCCGCCCATCCTGTCCAAAGGAGCAGCCCATGACGACGGTTCGCATTCTCTGCGACAACAGCATCGGTCGCCTGGATTTTTTGGGCGAACATGGCTTTGCGGCCTTGATCGAGCGCGAGCAGGGCCGTTTTCTGTTCGACACCGGCCAGGGCCTGACCCTGCCCCACAACGTCAAAGCGGCCGGGATCGATCTCCGGGACCTTCGGGCGGTGGTGCTCAGCCATGGGCACTACGATCACACCGGCGGGCTGCCCTGGGTCCTGCAGCACACCGGGTCGGTCAAAGTCGTGGCCCATCCGGCCCTCTTTGATCCCCACATGACCCGCCGCAGCGACGTTGCCGGCGGCAGCGGGCGTTTCATCGGGTGCCCGGCGACCCGGGCAGCGCTGGAGAGGGCGGGGGCCCGCTTCGAGTTCCACCCCGAGACCTGCGAGCTGGCGCCCGGCGTCTGGTTTGTCGCCGGCTACGCCCGCAACCCCGCCCAAACCCCCACCGACCCGCAGCTGGTGCTGCCCGGGGACAACGGCCCACAGCCCGACCCGATTGCCGAGGATGCCAGCCTGCTGCTGGAAACGGCCGCCGGGCCGGTGCTGATCCTGGGGTGCGCCCATGGCGGCGTGCTCAACATCCTCGACCACCTCGCCAGCCGGTTGGGGGTTTCCAGGCTGCACGCCGTCTTAGGCGGCACGCATCTCATGTTTTTCCCGCCCGAAAAGATCCAGGCGGTCATCCAGCGCCTGGAGGCCTGCGGGGTGGCCCAGGTGGGCGTCTCGCACTGCACCGGAAGGGATGCGGCCATGAGGCTGGCGCTGCACTTCGGCCCGCGCTTCAGCCACGCCGCCGCCGGCAGCGTCTTCGCCTTCTGAGACGGCGCGCCCTTCAGCCGGGAGGGCGGCCCGCAGCCGTCCCCGCTTGGCGTTTGAGCGCCCGGCGCCACGGCCGTCTTGATCTACCCGCTGCCCGTGGGCTTGCCCCAAAAAAACCTTGCAAATCCCAACGCAATCAGTCACAAAAACAGGGCGGCGCCGGGCATTCGATTTCTTCCGGACTTCCCCGCTGACCCACGCAATTTCACCTTCCCCCTTTTTGAGCGGTTCACGGTTTCCGCCCCCGGCGGCGGCTGATCTGTTTTAAACCGGATCTCTTTCAAGAACCCGGGGCAAAGCGGCCGGTGTCCGCGTCACAGACGCGCGATCCGCCCACGCGCCCCCACCAGCCGGGCCCCATCGCGGTCGACCGTCTTCCCGCGCGAACCGGTTTCCCGCCCGCGAGCCAAGCCGGGCGATGGGGGTGGGTCCCTTCGACAGGAGGCCACATGACGTCCGCCATTCCGATCGTTTGTCCGTACTGCGGGGTCGGCTGCAATATCGAGCTGAATCTCGACCAAAGCGGCAGGCCCTTCGAAAGCCGTGCCTCGGGGCGCAACCCCGAATTAAACGGCCGCTACCTTTGCGTCAAGGGCTTCACGGTGCACGAACTGCTGAACCACCCGGAGCGGCTGAAAACGCCCTTCCTGCGGAAGGCCGACCAGATGGTCCCGGTGTCCTGGGAGGCGGCGCTGGACGCCGCTTCCCGAGGCCTGAAGGCCGTCATCACCAAATACGGCCCTGAAAGCGTCGGCCTGCTCTGCAGCGGCAAAATCCTCAACGAGGAGGCCTATCTTTCGCAAAAGTTCCAGCGCACCGTGATCGGCAACAACCACATCGACAATTGCGCCCGGCTTTGCCACGGACCCTCCGAAGCGGCCCTGCGCCGTCAGCTGGGCTTCGGCGCGGTCAGCACCTTTCTCGAGGACTACGACGCCACCGAGACCGTGGTGGTCGTCGGCGCGCACACCACCTTCACCCACCCCGTCATCTGGATGCGCGTCAAAAAACGGGCCAAAAAGGGCCAGGTCAACCTGATTCTGGCCGACCCCCGGGAAACGGATCTGGTCAAAAACGCCGCCGTCCACCTGCGGGTCAAACCGGGCATGGACATTTTCTGGCTCGGGGCGCTGGCCAAGATCATTCTCGACAAGGGATGGCACGACCACGCCTTCTGCGAAAAAAACACCATCGGCTTCAAGGCCTTGTGCCAAAGCCTGGCGGACTTCGACATCGATGCCGCATGCGGGCGCGCCGGCGTGTCGCGCCAGGCGCTGGAAGCCGCGGCGGGATTGATTCACGACAAGAAAACGATCTTCATCTGGGGCATGGGCCTGACCCAGCACGCCCACGGAACGGACAACATCACCGCCTTGCTGAACCTGGCGCTGCTGACCGGCAACATCGGCAAACCCGGCTGCGGCCTCTCACCCCTGCGGGGTCAGAACAACGTGCAGGGCGCCGGCGACATGGGGGCGTTGCCCAATCTGTTGCCGGGCCACCTGGCGGTCGACGACGAGGCGGCCCGCATTCACATGGGCGCCATCTGGAATGCGGTCGTCCCCTCGCGGGGGGGCCTGGCGGCACCCGAAATGATCCACGCCATCGCCTCCCGCAAAATCCGGGCGCTCTACGTCATCGGCGAAAACCCGGCCCTTTCCGAACCCCAGGCCAATTTCGTGACCTGGATGCTGCATCAACTGGACCTCTTGATCGTCCAGGAAGTCTTCCCCAGTGAAACCGCCAAATACGCCGACATCATCCTCCCGGCGGCGGCCGTGGGAGAGAAGGACGGCACCTTCACCAACGCCGCCAGGCGGATTCAATACACCGCCAAAGGGGTCAGCCCCCCGGGGGATGCCCGGGCGGATTGGGAGATCCTGCAGGACCTGGCCAATGCCATGGACGCCGACTGGCATTACGCCTCGAGCAGCGCCATCTGGGAGGAAATCCGCCAGGCAGCGCCGGTTTTCAGCGGCATCAGCCACGAGCGGCTGAAGCGCTCGAGGGGGATTTTCTGGCCCTGCTACGGGGAATCCCACCCGGGCACCCCGCGCCTCTACGAAGACGGCTTCGGGTTCCGCGACCGGCGGGCGCGCTTCATTCCGGTGGATCTGCCGGAGACCCTGATGAGGCCTACCGAAGATTACCCGCTGGTGCTGATCACGGGACGCCTGCTGGAGCATTTCAACACCGGCGAAATGTCGCGCCGGACGACCAAGCTTTCCAAACTGCGGCCGGCCGCCTACCTGGAGATGAATCCCCGGGATGCGGCGGCCGCCGGTTTATTGGAAAACGACGTCGTCCAAATGACCAGCCCTTACGGCACCGTGCGCCTGCCGCTCAAGTTGGACGACAGCCTGCAGCGGGGATACCTTTTTGCCCCGATTCATTTCAGCGAGCCCAATTTCAACTCCCTGATGAGCGCCGTGCCCATCGACCCCCATGCCCGGATGCCGGCCTTGAAGGTGATCCCCGTAAGGGTGGAGAAAGCCTGACTCCAGGCGGTTTCCAACCGCGGCGGGATGAAGCACACGGCCGACAGGCGCTTTTTTCACGTCGGCCAAATTGAAAGATTGACTTGCTTCCGAAACTTGGCTATGAATTAATTCGAGGTGCCTGAGAAGGCTTAAATGGGAACCCCGTGGGAATCGGGGACGGTCCCGCCGCTGTAATCGGGGACGACCGCTGCGAATGCCACTGCCCGGGCAAACCGGGTGGGAAGGTGCAGCCAGTAGGACGATCCGAAAGTCAGAAGACCTGCCTTGCATATACGTCACTGCCCCTGCGGCAAGACAGGGGAGACAGCGGCGGTCAAGGGTCAAGATAGCTGGGTGCAGCCCTTCGTGTTTTTTATCACGAAGGGCTTTTTTTGTTCCCCGATACCGGCGGGGACTCAGCGGGGAAAGGCGGCCGAGCTTCCGGGCAGAAGTGCCCGGCCTTACTCTCCGGGCCGGGTTTTCTCGGTCGCCTTTCCCTGGATCCCGTTTCCAGCAAGCGCCGTTTGTCTCCCGTTGAGGCTCCACAGCCCGCAGGCAAGTGCTGACGCGCAACCCCGAACACTGGAGGACGAAATGGCCAAGCTCTACACCACCGCCCACCACCCCTTGGGCAAATCCAACGAACCGGTCTACACCATCAGCGACGGGAAGTTCTACCGGACCGTTTTTCACCCTTCCGGGTGGTCGGCGCTGGCCGACTATGAACTGGGCCCGGACGGCAAACTCTACCGCACGGCCAGCCACCCGCTGGGCCCCGGCATGGCGGCGGCTTACGAATTCCGCAAAGGCTGCGGACTTTACCGCACGGCCGAACACCCCCAGGGCGGCAGCGATCTGCCCGAGTACGAGCTTTGCGACTGACCAGTTGAAGCGCTGCCCGGCTCAGCGTGGGGGTGCCCGTCCCAAGGGCCTGGGTACCGGCGCCCCCCCATGAACCGCCGCCCAAAAAAGAGGAATGCACAAAATCGGGCGAAACACTTGATCCGCCCCCCCCGGTCGGGATAAAGGAGAGTAACTTCTCCGCGAAGTCAGGACCGGTGGGGGCTTTTTTTTGGTCCCGGCAGCGGCCAAGCGCCTGAAACGACCCAACCCGCAACGCGATACTTGCAGAGAGGAAAAACCATGGTTTTCAACGGCAGGGCCTTCGATGAAATCGCGGTGGACGAGACTTTCGCCGATGCGCTGACGGTCACCGAAACCCACATCGTGCTGGCCGCCGGCATGTTCGGCGACTTCAACCCGTTGCATGTCAACCAGAGCTTCGGTGAAAATTCGCGCTTCGGCGGCCGGATTTTGCACGGCCCCTTTACCAGCGCCTTGATATCGGCCCCAGTGGGCGTCTTTTTCGCCGGCACGGCGGTCGCCTACCTGGAGCACGCCTGCCGCTTCAAACTGCCGGTCAGGGCGGGCGACACCCTGACCACCACCTGGACGGTCACCGAAAAGATCGACAAACCCAAAATCGACGGTGGGATCGCCGCCATGACGGCCGTCTGCCACAACCAGCGAAACGAGCTGGTCGCCGAGGCAGACGGCAAGATCATGCTGAAAAACCGCCGGGCAGTATAGCCATTCCCTGCCGTTTGGCGCTTGCGAAGGCGCACCGAAATGGTGTAAGCGCTTTCATCGGGGATATGCGCCCGACGGCGGCGTCCCGAGAGGAGCGGCCGGTTTTGCGGCCCAAATTCCGCCGCCCCGCCGCCGGGAGAAACCCCGCCGCTGCAAAAGACCCGGCGCCATAGGAGAAAAAACCATGCCCAAAGCATGCAATCTCAGCAAGGGGCAGATCGTCCAGATCAACGATCACCCCTACCA
>Ga0272444_10001641_pt1 | contig 21361 bp, 17 predicted proteins | sample SSMForm13_FD_201033 | JGI IMG/M metagenome (GOLD analysis project Ga0272444, IMG submission 201033) | Marine sediment archaeal communities from Little Sippewissett salt marsh, Falmouth, MA, United States - SSM-Form-13 | ecosystem: Environmental > Aquatic > Marine > Wetlands > Sediment ...
GTGCCTGGGACATCAGGCCATTGGCGAGGCCTTTGGGGGGAAGATAGTGCCTGCAGAACGCCTCATGCACGGCAAGGTCTCTGCCGTCTATCACGATGGCAAGGGCTGCTACCGGGACGTGAAACACCCCTTTGAGGCAACGCGCTACCATTCCCTGGTGGTGGACCGCCCTTCGCTGCCGGAGTGTTTGGACGTTGTCTCTGAAACCGAACAAGGAGAGATTATGGGAATAAGACACCGGGAGCTTGCCATAGAAGGGGTGCAGTTTCATCCTGAATCCTTTCTCACCCAAGAAGGTGAGAAGATCTTGCTCAACTTCCTGCGTCAGCAGCAGGGGGTTTGGGGCCCCCACTATGGGGGCCGAAAAAGAGAGAGGTCGGAACGGTGAATTCTGTATAGTCATCTAGAGCTTTGGATACTGGGTAAGGGGCAAAGAAGATGGAGGGCGTCATGATTAAGGATATGATTCAAAAGGTAGTGAAAGGGCAGGACCTTTCAGAAGATGAGATGGTCAGCGTCATGGATGAAATCATGGAGGGCCATGCCACAGACGCGCAGATCGGGGCATTTATAACTGCCCTTCGCATGAAAGGGGAAACGATTGAAGAGATTACCGGTGCAGCAAGAGTCATGCGTGCCAAGGCTACCCCCATAAGGGTCCAAGACACTGCCGTCAGCATAGACAGAGACGAGATCAATGTGGACCGGGAAACACTTGTAGATACCTGTGGGACCGGGGGTGATGGAACAAACACCTTTAACGTCTCAACGACCACGGCCTTTGTAGCCGCCGGCGGCGGGCTGAAGGTAGCCAAACACGGCAATCGAAGTGTCTCCAGTCAGTGCGGAAGCGCTGATGTCCTGGGGGCCCTGGGCGTGAATCTGGACGTGACTCCCGAGGTTGTGGAAAAATGCATAAAGACAATAGGTATCGGCTTTCTCTATGCACCTAAGCTCCACGGCGCCATGAAGTATGCCATAGGGCCCAGACGGGAAGTGGGTATCCGGTCTCTATTTAATGTCCTCGGTCCTCTCACCAACCCGGCCGGGGCCAATGTTCAGATTCTGGGCGTGTACGATCCCGGACTTACTTCAGTGCTGGCTGAGGTCTTGCGCCGCCTGGGGAGCACAAGTGCCATGGTGGTTTTTGGAGAGGGAAGTCTTGATGAAATCAGTATTGTGGGGCCCACCCAGGTGAGTGAACTCAGAAACGATACGATCAAGGAATATCGCCTGGAGCCCGAAGAATTCGGTATGGTCAGGGCGGGTCTTTCAGATATCAAGGGCGGCGATGCCCAAGAGAATGCAGCCATTGTTCGGGAAGTCCTCAAAGGCCAACGTGGTGCTAAACGCGACATGGTGCTTTTAAATGCAGGGGCTGCGTTCTATGCGGCAGGCAAGGCTGCGGACATGCACGAAGGGATCAAGATGGCGGCCGAGAGCATTGACTCGGGCATGGCAACCCAGAAGCTTGAGCGGCTCATCGAAGAGACCAATAGAGACTGAGCTGTTGGTGACAGTCTGGCCTTTTGAGTGACAAGACCAATGATCTTAGATGAAATCGTAGCCCATAAGCGAAAAGAGCTCGAACGTCTCAAAGTAGCTGTCCCTCTGGTTTCCCTTGAGAAACGCTTGAAGGGCCTTGAGCACCCCCGGGGCTTCAAGGCGACCCTGGCACAATCGTCGGGCATTTCGTTGATTGCCGAGATCAAGAAGGCGTCTCCCTCTGCCGGCGTGATTCGAAAAGACGTCGATCCTGTGAAGATAGCAAAGCTCTATGAAGCCCTTGGGGCTTCCGCTATTTCCGTGCTCACTGATGAGCGTTTTTTCCAAGGCACCCTTGCCAGCATGAAAGAAGTAACGGAATCCGTTCATATCCCCGTGTTGCGAAAAGACTTCATCATCGATGCTTATCAGATCTATGAGGCCAGGGCCTTTGGGGCAGACGCGGTCTTACTGATTGCAGCTCTCCTCTCTGATGCTCAACTGCGGAGCTTCCTTGCCCTTTGCAGAAAGCTCCATCTCGGCACCCTGATGGAGGTCCACACGAAACCAGAGCGGGACAGGGCCATTGAAGCAGGCGCTGACGTGATCGGCATCAACAATAGAAATCTCAAGACCTTTGCGGTAGATCTTTCCACCACTCTGGGCCTCGCTTCTGGCATACCAGAGGAGACCCTTTGTGTGAGTGAAAGTGGGATCAAGACGCCAGATGACATCAAATGTCTTAAAGAGGCAGGGGTTGATGCGGTGCTAGTAGGCACTGCCTTCATGGAGGCAAAAGACATAGAGGCAAAGGTAAAGGAGCTGTTTCCCCCCAACGGGTAGACGGGGAGCACAAGACAAGGGAAAATATGTTCAATCCGGTTCCAAGAATCAAGGTTTGCGGCATTACCAGGCAAACAGACGCCCTTTATGCTGCCAGTCTGGGAGCAGATGCCGTGGGGTTTGTGCTGGCCAAAAGCCCCCGAAGAGTGGGTCCTCAGATGGTGAGAGAGATGAGTCTGTCACTGCCTCCCTTTGTGAATACTGTGGGTGTGGTGGTGGATATGGACCTTGAGGCCTTGCGTGAAATGGCCTCCTTCTTGAAACTTGATTGGCTGCAGCTTCACGGCAATGAATCGCCCGAATATTGCAAGGCCTTGGATTTGAAAATTCTTAAGGCCATCCGGGTCAAGGACCGACAAAGCATTGAAGCCATGGCCGCCTACGAGGGTTGTGTTAAGGGCTTTCTCCTGGACACCTACGTAGAGGGAAAACCCGGGGGCACAGGAAAGACTTTTGACTGGAGTCTTGTGAAAGAAGCAAAAAGACATGGCCCTATCATTCTTTCCGGAGGGTTGACTGCTGAATCCGTAAGAGAAGCCATTGACGTGGCCAGGCCTTATGGTGTGGATGTAAGCAGCGGGATTGAAACTGCCCCCGGCATTAAGAATCACGAAAAACTGCGCCGCTTTGTGGCAGAAGTTCGATCCAGCATGGGAGACAAGGAATGAGAAAGAACAAGAGAGCTTACTTCGGAGAATTTGGCGGCCAATTTGTGCCGGAAACGGTCATGCCTGCCCTCTTGGAACTGGAGGAGGCATTTCAACATTACCGCAGGGATAAGGGGTTTAAGAAGACACTGGCCGCTTACCTCAACGACTATGCAGGCCGCCCCACACCGCTTTATTTTGCAGAAGGGCTAAGCGATAGGCTCGGTGGCCCTCAGATATATTTGAAACGCGAGGACTTGACCCATACAGGGGCCCACAAAATCAACAACACCATCGGCCAGGTACTGCTCGCAAAGGCCATGGGAAAAGGGCGCATCATCGCAGAGACAGGAGCGGGCCAGCATGGTGTTGCCACGGCTACGGCCGCCACCCTTTTTGGATTGTCCTGCGCCGTGTACATGGGTGAAACGGACATTAAGCGCCAGGCCATCAATGTCATGCGCATGAAGTTGCTGGGCGCTGACGTCATCCCTGTCCTTTCGGGGAGTCGTACCCTGAAAGACGCCATCAATGAAGCCCTCAGGGACTGGGTGACCAATATATCTGATACCCACTATGTCATTGGCTCGGTCGTGGGCCCCCACCCCTATCCCACCATCGTGCGGGAGTTTCAGTCGGTTATTGGCAAAGAGACCAAGAAACAGATCAAGAAGGCCACCGGGCGCCTGCCGGATGTGCTCGTGGCCTGTGTGGGCGGGGGAAGCAATGCCATTGGCCTTTTTGCCCCCTTCGCTAAAAACGCTGTGCGCCTCATCGGTGTGGAGGCCGCAGGCGATGGGATCGAGAGCCACAGACACTCGGCCACCCTGTGTGCAGGCCATGTGGGCATCTTACACGGAGCAAAGAGTTATCTCCTTCAAACCCTGGACGGGCAGATCTCAGAAGCCCACTCCGTGGCTCCCGGCCTTGACTATCCAGGGGTTGGACCGGAGCACAGTTCTCTGAAGGAGTCCCTTAGGGCCGAGTATATCTCTGTAACAGATGAAGAGGCCCTAGAGGCCTTTCAACTCCTTTCGACAACAGATGGGATCATACCGGCACTGGAAAGTGCGCACGCCGTGGCCGGTGTGTGCAAACACATATCGGAGTTTAAGGAGAACGATATTGTTGTCATCAACCTCTCCGGTCGGGGAGACAAAGATTTGGACATCGTTGCAGAGTACCTGATGAAATCATAAGAAGACTTAACCATACCAACACACCTAAAGGATGAAAGGCCATGAACAGAATAGATCATCTATTTGAGACCTTGGGGGCCAAAGAAAAGACAGCCCTTATGCCCTTCCTTGTGGCTGGGGACCCTACACTCGCTCACACCCCTGATCTTATTAGGGCCATAGAACAGGCCGGGGCAGACATGATAGAGCTGGGAGTGCCCTTCTCAGACCCCATCGCAGACGGGCCTACCATACAGGCCGCAAGTCAGCGGGCCCTTGCCTCGGGGGCAACCTTGGCAAAGGCCCTGGACATGGTCCATGACCTTAGAAAAGACGTCCACCTTCCCATCGTCTTGATGTGTTATTATAACCTGTTGTACCAGTACCCTTTGGAAAAATTTGCCGAGCAGGCGGAAGCGGCAGGTATTGACGGTGTCATCGTCCCTGACCTCCCCCCTGAAGAGGCAGACCCCTGGCGGCGGGCAGCGACAGGGAAAAGGATTCACACCATATTCCTGGTCACACCCACGACTCCCCTTCATCGGGTCAAGGCGATTGACAGGCTGAGTAAGGGTTTCTTGTACTATGTGTCCGTAACCGGCGTCACCGGGGCCAGAGACGATCTGCCCCGAGATCTTGCCCTTGCCCTGGACCGGATACGAAGGGAGGTCTGCAACCCCTTGGCCGTGGGCTTTGGCATTGGTGCGGCTTCCCAGGTGGCTGCCTTGGCCCCTCACACAGACGGCATTATTGTAGGAAGTGCCCTGGTCAAGGTGATTGAACAGCACCAGGAAAGCAGCACCCTGCTTGATCAGGTAAGCCGTTTCATCAAAGACCTGAAAAGGCCTCTCTTGTAAGGACGACATCAGTTTGCCGTGCATTGTTTTTCCTTCACCCACAGAAGGAATACAGCAATGACTCAATATCCTCGGTGGTCGGATAACGGACAGGGGACCGTGAGCAAACCCCCTCCCATAAGTCTGGTTGACCCTCTATGGCCTTTTTGTTACACTCCCGTGTTAAAGGGCGCCTTTCGCCCCGCAATCTGGACAAGAGGGCAGAATTTAGATGCGTATTTGTGTGATCGACGGTCAGGGTGGCGGCATAGGAAGTGCCATCATCAGGAAGCTGAAAGAGGCCTTCAAGGAATCTGTAGAGATCATCGCCCTTGGGACCAATGCGGTGGCCACCGCCCAAATGCTTAAAGCCAGGGCCAATCGAGGGGCCTCTGGCGAAAACGCCATTGTCCGCACGGCAGGGCAGGCTGACGTCATTGTCGGTCCCATAGGAATTGTCCTGGCCCATGCCATGATGGGTGAGGTGACGCCCCCCGTGGCTCAGGCTGTAGCGGAAAGCCCTGCCAAGAAGTTCCTGATTCCCCTTACCCAGGAAAATGTTGAGATCGTGGGATGTCCCCAGACACCGCTGCCGCCGCTGGTGGAGCAATTGATTGAAAAACACCTCAAGGCGCTGATAGGGGAAAAGGATTAGAGCCCCCTTTGAGAATCAAGCTCGCCAAAACCGCCGGCTTTTGCATGGGCGTGCGCAGGGCCGTTGAAATAGTCCTGGATGTTGCCAACAGCCAGGACGGCCCCATCTATACCTTCGGCCCCCTCATACACAATCCCCAAGTGTTAGACATCCTTGCGAAAAAGGGTGTGTCCATTCTAGACGACCTGTCGGCGAAAGGGCCCGGCAGCGTTGTGATCAGGGCCCACGGGGTCCCACCGCAGACCAAGCAGGCCCTTTCCGATTCCGGGCTCACCGTCATCGATGCCACCTGTCCCAGGGTAGTTAAGGTCCAGACCATCATTGCCAAGTATGCCAAGCAGGGCTATGGGGTTATCATCGTAGGGGACAGGGACCATCCTGAGGTAACGGGCCTTCTGGGATATGCCAAAGGCCAAGGCCACGTTGTTTCCTGTCTTGAAGACCTGGATCAACTCCCCTCCCTCGAACAGGCCATTGTGGTCGCCCAGACGACCCAGGACGGTCGGTTCTTTAATGCCGTAGCCCGCACCATCAAAGAACGCTTTGCCCATTTCAAGTTATTTGACACGATCTGTGATTCAACACACAAACGCCAGGCTGAAGTCAGGAATATGGCAAAGAGTGTAGACGCAGTGGTGGTAGTGGGCGGGCGCAACAGCGGCAACACCCAGAGGCTGGCTCAGGTCGTTGAGCAGGAAGGGGTACCGGCCTTTCACGTGGAAAGGGAGGAAGAGCTGGACCGAAAAACGATAGAGCCCTTCAAGGCCGTGGCCGTCACAGCCGGGGCGTCCACCCCAAACTGGGTCATCAAGAAGGTGTGCAGGACCCTGGAAGGCCTCACAAAGAAGAAATGGTCGAAACTTATCTTCAGGATACAGCGTTGGCTTCTTCTGAGCAATCTGTATCTGGCACTGGGGGCAGGCTGTCTCAGCTATGCATGTGCCCTGCTCTCAGGACTGAGGCCACGCCTTCCGTCGGCCATCATGGCGGCCTGTTATGTCCTTTCCATGCACATACTGAATAACTTTATCGGCAAGGAGGCGGTCCGTTACAATGATCCGGACCGGGCCTACTTCTATGAATACAACCGTGGCATCCTTTTGAGCTTGGCGGCCCTTTCAGGGGCGGGAGGGCTTTTCACGGCATTTACTCTGGGACTGGTCCCTTTTTTTGTCCTCTCTATCATCAGCCTCCTCGGGCTGTTGTACAAGGTGAAGCTCTTTCCCCGTCCCCTTAACATGGGCAGACATATCGAAGGGATCAGCGACATCCCAGGCTCCAAAACCGTGTTGATTGCCCTGGCGTGGGGGGTCGTCACGGTGGTCTTGCCTCACCTTTCCATATCGCTGAGTGTGACCGTGACCATGATCGCGGTTTCCCTGTGGGCCTCTGTCATGGCCTTTGTTCGAACAGCCGTCTTTGATATTTTAGACATGCAGGGCGATCGAATCGTGGGACAAGAGAGTCTCCCTATTGTCTTGGGAGACAGGAAAACGCTGCGGCTATTAAAACAGTTTCTGGCCCTGTCTTTGGCCCTTCTGGTCGTAGCGCCCTTGGCACAGGTGGCCACCGCTTTGGCCTACTATTTGATCCTTTCAGTATGCTATATGGCAGGGGTCGTTTGGGCCATTGAGAAAGATTGGATCGTACCTGGTTTCAGGTTTGAATTTTTGGTTGAAACCATTTTTGTCTTCACTGCAGGGATATCCCTCCTGTGGCAACTCTTGACCTGAACCGACACCGGCAGCATAAGGGGCCGGCGAATCACCCATCCCTAGCCCTAAGCAAAAGCCATGTCCATCCGCATGATCGCCCAAGAGCTCTACCGGCTGGAGAAAGAGGTAGAAAGGCTGGAAGAACAAAGGCGGTCTGTGCCTTTCGAAGCCCGGGAGTCCATCAAGGAACGTCTGAGACGAGTCAAAGCCGAACGGAACCGTATGAGAAGGGTCCTTGATGGTGCCAAGGAGCCAGCGCCATTCCCGCAGCCCACGTAGAGGTTTGACGTCCTGCCCAAATCCGCTCTCAATGCCCCTACCCATGGCCCCTCTTGGCACCATGAAGGGCTTTTAAAAACTCCTTTTAACGCCTCTTGCGGAGTTCTTGGGGGACCCATGGGGCCAAGGGAACAGCCCCCTTCAGTGCGAAGGCTCGCAGATCGGTCAAAAAATCCATACAAAGGGGTAGAAAGAGCCTTTCCAAAGCTCTCACACATTCTCTGGGACGAGCACCTATTCACATACGAAGGGCCAGGCACAAGCCATCCTTCTCAGGAGAATGAAAAGGCAGGAAAGAAAGTAGGTGCACGGCCTTCCAATCGGGACTTTCAGACAGGGCTCGGTTGAAATCATCTGCCCCCTGAAACCCGACGTTGTCAGCTATTAAGAGCCCCCCATATCTGAGCAGGCGGTGGCAATGAGATAAGACCGGGAGGTAGTCCTCTTTATCTATGTCCATAAAGACAATATCGAATGGCCCGTGCATCTTTTCCATTTCCGCCTGGGCCTCTCCCACGATGACCTCTATGAACCCGTCCAGTCCTGCACTCTTGAAATTGGCCATCGCCCTTTTTGCCATGGCCTTGTCTCTTTCCAGGGTCACCATTCGTCCCATTGTCTCTTTACAGGCTCTTCCGAGGTAGACGGCAGAGTATCCAGTGGCCGTTCCCAGTTCAAGGACAACGCCGGCGTCCATGGCACGGGCCAGCACATAGAGTAGCTCGCCCATCACTGGCCCGATAATGGGAATTTTGTCATGCCGGGCTTCTGCTTCCAGTTCCTTCAAGAGTACATCCCTGGCCGGCGCCAGCTTTCTAAAGGCTTCCTCTAAATCCGGAATCATCTTGGACATCTGTTCCTCCTACGCTCAGCCTGTCACCTGTCGTTGGTCTACTCCTTCCCCCACACGGCGTCCATACCGAAACGCTCGAACCACCAGTCCTCTTCTGAGAGATGATGTCTCACTTCTTCTTCGGAGAAAGAGAATTTGTAATTACTGCAATAGTCAATAATCATCCTGTATGCATCTACGATCTTGATGGTCATCTCTGTGCATGCCTCCCTTGGTTGCTTACATCTGTCGGGGTGCCATTTTCTGAGAAGCCTTCTGTAATGGGACTGAATCTCTTCCATCGTTGCACGCTCCGGCAATGCCAGCAGCTTCCTTGCCTTGGCAATTTCTTCATATTTTGTCATGTGTCGCCCCTCTTGTTTCATCAGCCATACCAGCGGCTCGAAAAAAGCCAAAAGCGATCATTTTCTCCCTGGCCGGCCCTCGCCCGTCATCGGGAAGGGCCGGGAAATAGTGTCTCTTTGCAGCCACATTTCCCGCCTTCCGATTTGAAAAAGGACTATAAGAGAAAGGGCCGGCGGCGTAAAGCAAAAAAGCCACGGTAAGGCTGTCTGGGGCTGGAGATCTGAAAATCATTTCAAAAAGTCATGAGTCATGTGGTATGAATGAAAAGACATGGTTCAGACTAGAAGGATCCCTTTATGAAAGACCATCTACAAGCAGTAGCCTCCGGCTATTTTGACTATGTGGCCAAGAGTTTTCCGGTCATGTGCTCCAGTGACGAATTCCACTTTCTCCCTCGAGCAGAGAGGGCTGGCCAGTATTACGATCATCTGGAGAATCTGGATGCAGATGCCGTAGCCGAGTATATTGCTACGCTCAAGGCCTTTCAAAGGAAGTTTGATCTCCTGGCAGCGCAGGAGACTGATTTTGAAAAACTCACAGATCTCGAACTCCTGAAGGCCAGCATAGCCGGGATTTTGATAGAACTAGACATCAAGGCGTCGTGGCGCCATAATCCCTTGCTCTATCTAAAGACTGCCTTCATAGGACTCGATCATGCCCTCACAAAGCCTGCCGGTGGAACCGAGGAGAGGGCCACGAGGGCATGTGCCCGATTGGAAGCCATCCCCCGCCTGCTGGAACAGGGGATGAACAATATCGACAGCGTACCCCAGACATATCATCAGGCGGCCATAGCCATGGTGGGTGATTGTCAGAGCTATCTTAGGGAAACGAGCAAGTGTTTCAGCCATTTCACAGGGGGTGTGGGACAGGCGTCATCTGGCCTGGATGCTTTTGACAAGTTTTTGCGCGCCCTCACTCCTCTGGCAGATCAGAAAGTGGCCCTTTCAGCTCTGGAGGTCACTCTAAAAGACCATTTCCTCTCCAAGCGCACCCTGCCTGAGATATTTGAGATTGCTGTGGAAGAATGGCAGGAAAGCGAAGAAGAACTCAACAAACTCCAAAAGAGTATTGATCCCGGCAAATCTTGGCAGGAGTTGTATCTCACCTACGCCCCTTCTGGTGTGGCGGCATTAGACACCGTTTCACTTTATGAAGGTGAAATTGAAAAACTAGATTCTTTCTTTCGGGCACACGGTTTCAGCGAGGTTGATTTCACTTCTCCGTTGGAACTCTGTGAAACACCGACCTATCTTCGATCTGTACGCAGTGCGGCTTCTTTCAGCGCCGCCCTTTGCGCAGACCCAAAAGAGAAGGACCTATTCTATATGACCATGCACCTCCCCCAGCAGAGGGGGCAGGAAGCCGCTGCCGTCCTTAAGAAAAGGCTTCACCGGGAGTACAAATTTCTTTCTGCCCATGAGACCATCCCGGGGCACCATCTGCTCGACAGCCTTCGAAGGAGATCGGAAAACCCCGTGCGGCGTCAAATCGAATCAGCCCTTTTTTACGAGGGCTGGGCCTATTATGCGGAGACACTCTTGACCGAGTGTGGTTACGTGGAAAGTCCCATAGAGTTTTTGGTCGATCATAAACGGAGGTTGTGGAGGGCCGCACGATGTCAAATAGACGTGGGCCTGGCCACCGGAAGACTCGCCAGAAAAGATGCCGTAGACTTGGTGACATCTGCCGGATTTAGTCCCAAAGAGGCCGAAATCCAAATAGACCGCTTCCGATTGAATCCAGGATATCAATTGTGCTACACCTTGGGCCGTTACGAGATTATGAAACTAAGGAAGACCTATGGCGCCCGATGGGGTCTGGACCGCTTTCACAGACAACTACTGAAGGCAGCAGAGCTCCCCTTTCATCTTATTGAGAAAGGATTCAAGAACCAGGACCTGGCGGACGCAAAAGGGGACAAGGAGTAAAAAGTGACGGATTTTGTTGGATACCACTCAGAATGGAACCTCGGTAGCCCGGGAGGATGGGACTACCAGCGCATTACCCAAGTCATTGGAAAGGCTGTCTGGCAAAAGCTCAATGAAATTCTGCCCATTGAAGTGGAGCTGGACTTTGATCACCCCCTGCTCTTTCCGGTATATGGATTCGTGGACATGCTGGTGGAAGCCCATAGGGCTCGGGAGGCCAATCATCAGGGGCTCATTGCAGTCGTGGCAGAGGAAGAGACCTTAGAAAGCGTAACAGAGAACCGGAACCTGGCCGAGCACCTTGATCGCCTGGACGGCATTTCAGGTGCCTTGATGGCTCCCCATGATCTGGAACTGGAAAAGGGCCGGGTCTGTTGGAAAGGACAGCCCGTTTCGGTCATTTTCATGGACTTTAACACGGACGTGCTCTTGGCTGAGCACCGCAAGCACAATCTAAAGGCCCTTTTGCAGGCAGTGAGAGAAAAGCGGGTCATCAACCCCCGGGGTACAGAACCGATTAATGTGAAGAGCATGTTTGAAGTAATCACCGGAGCCCAAGGCCATCGGTTCGACAGGGAAGTGGTGGCACGGACCCCCTGGACACGTCAATTCCATGGCCGCAGAACCACAGGGCCCAATGGTGAAGCCATTGACGATTTAATTGAGTGGACCCGCTCTCACTGGGACGACTTGGTGCTAAAACCAGAGCGGGGCTATTCCGGTAAGGGGGTCCAGGTGGGAAAAGTCAACAAAGATGCGGACAAGGCCGTGAGTCTGGCCCTTAAAAAGGGACATTACATCGTCCAGGAAAAGATCCCTCTCAATCTGTGGGCCGAAGACATTCCCACTTTGAATCAAGAAGAGGGGCGCATCACTTTGGAGCGCTGTCAGACAGATTTCCGCTGCCTCATGGGACCGAAAGGCCTGTTCGGATTCTTGTGCCGATTTGGCGGGGTGCCAACGAACGTGGGAAGTGGCGGCGGGGTCCAGCCCTTGGGTCTGCTCCGTTCGGACATGAGCGTGCGGGAGGCAGTGATCCGGATCAATGAGGCCGTTATGGACATGGCTTACGAAGACGTATCTAAGGTGGTTGAGATACAAAAAGACATGGCCATGGATCACAAGTTCACCTATTTACTTGGCCCGATCAAGCTGGCGCTGAGGCCTAGGGTGATCACCATGTCTCAGCTTGATTCCCTGGAAAAGTATTGTGCTGCCATGTGGTCGGACTGTCTCACCTTGGAAAAAATGTGGCTGTCAGGGGAACTCAATGACATCGTCAAGATCGAGGAAGATGAGCTTGAGATCGCGCGGATGCAGCCATGGGGCGGGTCCCCTGCCATCTTCGCCTCAGACGGTCTGTTCGGTTTTGGAAGCCATCCCGAGGAATAGGCAGGATGAAGACAGACCCTGACTGGTGGAAGACCATGTTTGACGAGGTCTATCTCCTCACAGACGCCCGTTCGGTGTGCAACGAAGATATCACGCGCCGTGAGGTGGACCTCATCTGCCAGCTTCTTCCCATCAGTTCTGGAGACAAGATCTTGGACCTTTGCGGTGGCCATGGCCGCCACAGCCTGGAATTTTGCGCCCGGGGTTTTGCAGGGTGCACCCTGGTGGACTACTCTGGGTATCTGATCCATTGTGCCAGGACAAGGGCAGGAGAATGCCGTTATCCCATGGAGTGCATTCAGGCTGACGCAAGACACACGGGGCTTCCTGCTGACACCTTTGACCACGTGCTGATTATGGGTAACTCTCTTGGCTACATCGCCGAAGCCACTGCTGACAGGGAGATCCTAGAGGAAGGGAAACGGGTGCTGCGCCCAGGTGGCTGGCTATTGGTTGATGTGACAGACGGACAGGCAGTAAGAAAGACCTTCAGCCCCAAGGCCTGGCACGAAATCAATGAAGACATGGTGGTTTGCCGCGAACGGAAGCTGAAAGGAAATACCCTATGTGCCCGCGAAATGGTGGTAAGCAAAGAGAAGGGGTTGATCCGGGACCGATCTTACGCCATCCGTATCTATGAAGACCGATCAATAGGGGCACTTCTCAAAGAGGCGGGATTCAGTCAAGTCAAGGTCCATCCAGGCTTTTGCCCACACAAGCAAAAGGGCGATTACGGCTTCATGAACCGTCGTATGTTCGCCGCCGGCCAAAAACCGTAAAAGCAAAAATCACAGGGCCACAGCCCCCTTCTATATGAACCCATTGGGCAAAGGAAACTCAGCTATTTTTTGGGAAACACTGTCGACGACGGCAGGAAACTCTTTAGGCTCAATGCCGATCGTTCTCAGCCGTGATGCCAGTTTTTCCGTATTTAACCGTTCCAGCTCCTGGCCCACTAAGAATCGCGACATCATCAGGTCGGCCATATAGACCAGATGGGTGAGCTCCGCGTCGACGGTGGCCCCTTCAGGTTCGTGGTGATATGCGATCGCCTCTTCCAGGTTTTTCGGCAAATCCCAGTTCTGCGCCAAGCGCCTCCCGGCCTCTGTATGGCTCAAGCCAAGCAATTCGCGTTCTATTTCGGTCAATTCAATGCCCTCCTCGTGCGTTCCACGATAAAAGAGGGGGAATGCAGAGGCAACGTACTGATCCAGCACGACTTTTCCTATATCATGAAGCAGGCCGGCCGTGTACGCCACATCAGCTGAAGTCTTTTTTGTAAAACCGGCCAACATTTCGCTGGTGATGGCCGTACCGAGGGCATGCCTGAAAAGCCCCCCTTTGCACAGGGAATATCCCTCTTCGTTTATGGTTAAGAAATCGTGTAATGAAGCAATTAGAACCAATTGCAAAAGATTCTTGCCTCCAATAAGGACCAATGCTTGGTCCACAGAATCGATTCTTTTCTTTACACCAAAATATGCTGAATTACTGAGTCTGATGACCTTGGCACTAATCACCTGATCCTGCCGCAGTTCTCTGGATATTTCCTGTAGTCCCTGCTTGTTATCACGCATCATACGGATCATTTTCAGAGCGATCTGGGGAATTGGGCGCACTCGATCAATGGCGCTGTCAACCTCCTCTGGAGAGGGTTTCTTAAAGCCTTCTCCGGCGTGGCGGGACACCTCACACAGGGGCTCAACGCTACTCTCAAAAGTCCGTAAATCCAGCCCCAAACAGCAGCTAAAAAATCCACTAGTTTCCCTTTTGCTGATGACAATGCCTTCCTCTTTCAAAAGGTCCTCGACTACGTCGGTTGTACGACCTCCGATATCAAGTATCAGATCCCTTTCTGACAAAGGTCCCACCAGGGCACCACCAGCCAAGCACGCCCTTAGTCTCTCCTTTTCAGCGCCCATATCACACAACCCTTTGATGAAAAGGGGTAGGCCGGTGGAGGCATATCTTTCCAAGTGCCCGTCCTCCACGGCCCCTGTCGGCTCTGGGAGGACGAAATGGGCCAATCCACCCACGTAGGCGTCGGGATCACAAAGAGTCACACCCAGACACGTCCCCAGGCAGGCCTCTAAAGCCTGATCTTTTCTTCCACTGATGACTTGGCTTCCTGAAGGGACAATCCGTTTTCTTACCGTGTTGCGTGTCATCATTGACTGTGGCCCCCATAGAACTGCACTATTCGGTTTGGCCTCTGTCCAGCACTTCTCGCACTTTGTCGGCTATATCTCGAATCAAGAGAGGCTTTGTTGCAATGGCCTTAATACCCAGAACTTCTGCCTTTTCAGGGCTAAGCTCTTCACTGTAACCGGTAGATATGATAATAGCAATGTCCGGCCGAATAGCCATAAGCTTCTTTGCCAGTTCAATGCCCGTTAGATTGGGCATGGTCATATCGGTTATGACCAGATCAAACTCATAAGGAGACTTCCGAAACAGCTCCAGGGCTTTTAAGCTGTTTGCTTCTGTGACCACCTTGTATCCCAGACGTTCCAGTATCCGCTTGCCCAAGTCTACCTGGAAGTCTTCATCATCGACGAACAGGATACGTTCGGTCCCCGAGGGGAGCATTTTTTCATTGTCCATATCTGAAATGGCATCGCATTCAATGACTGGGAAAAAAATATTGAATGTCGTCCCCTGATTGACCTCAGTGGATACCGTAACAACGCCATGATGTCTCTTCACGATGCCATGGACCACAGAAAGCCCCATACCGGTCCCTTCACCCTTCTCCTTGGTAGTGAAAAAGGGATCAAAAATGCGGTCTACAATCCGTTGAGGTATGCCACATCCTGTATCACCGACAGAGAGTCTAGTAAACCTTCCAGGAGCAGCATCTGGGTATTTAGTGGCAAAATCAGAATCAAGCTCTACGTCCACCAAGCCTATGTCAAGTACGCCCCCCTTCTCGCGCATGGCGTGAGCTGCATTCGAAGACAGATTCATCACGACTTGATGAATCTGTATCGGGTCTGCCATCACCGTTGAATCAGAATCTAGGCCTTGGCGTATCTCAATGGTAGAAGGCAGTGACGCCCTGAGAAAGGTGATGCATTCCCCTAAGACCACCTTTAAGTTGACGGGCCTTGGCTCGTAGCCGCTCTTCCGGCTAAAGGCAAGGATCTGCCTTACCAAGTCCCTGGCCCGGCACCCTGCCTTGAGCAGCTGGTTCAAGTTGTCTTCCAGATCAGAATCCTTTGGTGCATCTTCCAGCGAGATCTCAGCGTATCCCACGATCGCTGAGAGAACATTATTAAAATCATGGGCAATGCCTCCGGCTAGTGTGCCAATGGCCTCCATCTTCTGCGATTGTACAAGCTGACTCTGCAGCGCTTCCTTTTCCCTTTTCGCATGCTTACGTTCTTCGATCCCAACCTTTGCCAGTGCCCTGTGTCGAGCATTTGCCATAGCCAATGCTATGGTCTTTCCCATAGAGAATAGTTCTTCATGTCTGTGTCTACTATAAGCAAATCCTTCTTTGAAGAGTAGCATGATGACGCCAACTCCCTTTTTCTGAAAAAGCAGGGGAACAAAGACAAGGTCCATGAAACCCTGATCTAGAAGCACCCTTTTCAGCTTCCTTTCAACCGGCCTGTCTCTGGCAGTGTCTTCGCTCGTGGTAACATGCTCGTTTTCAAAAGCGACCTCCACAGAACGGCTATCAACGAGGACTCGATTTACTTCATGAAGGACTTCTGGATCGGCTCCCTGCGATTGCAGCATTTCAAGACGACCTGTCAGCTCATCCAAAGTAAAAATAGCGGCCAAGGGAGATTGACTATAGTTCATCACCGACTTCAGCCCACATTGGGCCACGGCCTCTAAGTCAGGACAATAATGCAACTGGTCTGCCATGCTATTCAGAGCCCTGAGGAATTCATTTTTCAGCGAGAAATCTGACTCAGCGACTGTGAGATCCTGGTTTCTTCTGGCTAATTCGGCATTTCTGTCAGAGATCCTTCGCCTCAAAAGAAAAGTAGCCACCGCAAGTGAGACAAAAAGGGCGCCTGCTAAAACAAATAGCCATACAGGAAAGGAAACTTCCATGGAGATGAGCCTTCGATCTATATCATTGCCGATCCACCGAGAGTCGCATGCTCTTCCGTCACCTGCTTCCTTCTGATGAACCCACAAAATGCAAACGAAAATGTGAAGACTTTGAGAATTATGCAGTCAATTGGAAGATCGTCTATCGTACGATAAAGGGTGACATAAGCAAGGTCAATGCGTTGCCTTGGGGCCAATCCGTTTGTTGACGCGTGGGAAAATGACAGAAGGGTCAACAGTCTCAATAGTAAAAAAGATCCCTTTTTGTTCCTTCATTCGTCGCACGGCCATCACAGATCAAGGCAGTAACTGTTCATGGCCTTGAAACCTCCATGGAGAGAGAATCCCCTTTGATCCCCGTTTACCAGTACGGGTTAGGGCGTTTTCAGACAAAGAAATCAGCACCAATAAGCAGGTATTCGTGAGTCATCTATGGGTCCTTTATGAGTATACATAAAAAAACCACCCCCTAAGGGGTGGTTGCTTTTGCCATAATATGCCTGAGAACACTGTCTCTCGAAGCTCCGCTGGAAATAGTAGCCGTCCTGCTCTGTCCTAAATACTATATCTATCACAAGGTGATGTGAGTGTCAAGAGTAAAGAGGCGCATTGTCTAGCCCAAAGACCTAGAGGGAGCAAATCAGGTACGCCCCCCTGCTGGCCGGCCATTAGTAGAGGCGGCAGAAGGACAGGCAGCAATGTTGACAAATCAAAAGGTGCGCGGGCCGATTAGCCTGTACGTCAAAAGGCAAGCCTAAACGGCTTAAGATACTAGAAATATTGTGAATTGTTGGCTTAGCGCCGCCTCTGTGTTGTTAGGCACGAATCGTGCCTCCAGAATTCTGTTTCAAGGGACCAGTCCGTATCATCTTGTTCTTCAGCCCATGAAGCCGGCCTCACGCAGGTTCCCATTGGGAGCTTGGACTTGTTGGGCAGCCCTTAGGGGATCTTATTCTTGCACGGAGGACAGGTTTCGGATATGAGTAGACAGCTGTTGTAAGGTCATGATACCGGCTGAAGATTCCTGTTCTTGTTGGGAGGTTTTTGTGAAAACATCTTTAGACAACTGCGCGCTTGTGATTGTGGACATGCAAAACGATTTTGTCCTGCCTGATTCGCCTCTTTGTATCGCTGGCGCCTATGTCACCATCCCCAAAATCCAGGAGACCCTGGAGGCATTCAGAAAGGCCAAAAAGCCCGTGTTTCATATTGTGCGGGAACACAGGGCCGACGGCAGCGACGTGGAAATCACACGGGTTCACGGTTTTTTGAAAGAGGCAAGGTACGCCATACCCGGAACAAAGGGCTGTGAGATAGTGGAGGCCTTGCACCCCCTGGAAGGAGAATACCGTATCGCAAAACAACGGTTCAGCGCCTTCATGCACACGGAACTTGATTTTATCCTCAGAAGGCTGGGTGTTTCCCACATAGTGGTGTGCGGAACCCAGTATCCCGTCTGTATCCGAACTACTGTTTTCGATGGCATTGCCTATGGCTACCACGTCACAGTTCTCACAGACGCCACATCTGCTCAAACGCCTGAGGTTGCCGAGGCAAACCTCTGGGATATTAAAAATATCGGTGTCCGCTGTATCACCGTTTCCGAATTCCTTCAGGACCCTGCGAGATCTGGGGATGTCACCTAGGGGGTTGGCGGCCCCCCATAGGCGAACTTGATAAGTAAGGCCGCAGAATGCCCAACGGCTCAGGTCTGCTTTGGCAGCGTAAAAAAGAAGGTCGCCCCTTTGCCTTTCTCAGAGTCGACCCAGATTTTGCCGCCATGGTTCTCGACAATTTTTTTGACAATTGCCAGTCCCAGACCAGTTCCTCCATCATCTTCGACTTCCCCTAGTCGGTGGAACATCTCAAATATCTCTCGGTGATATTTCGGGTCAATGCCTATTCCGTGATCCTTTACGTAAAACTGATGGAACTTTCCCTGGTCTTCGTATCCAACGATGATCGTGCGATCTTTTGTATCTCCCAAAAATTTGATGGCATTCACCAGGAGGTTTTCCAAGACTTGACTGATCCTGTTTTCATCGCAGCATATGGTTGGGAGATTATCTGACACGTCAACTTGCACTCCCTTTTCTTCAAGATGGCCTCGCAGGCCTGAGACGACATTTCTGACGATGTCAACAGATGGAGCGTCCTCGCAAGGGCAGGCAACTTTTCCTGTCGTTGATAGGCTAAGCAGATCAGAGATCAACATCTCCATTCTGAGGGCATTGGTCTGAATCTGCTGAAGATCGCCTAGGCCTTTCTCGCCGAGTTTGTCTCCATACTTCTTGAGGAGGCGAGAGGAGAATCCGCCTATGCCGATGACGGGCGTTTTCAACTCATGAGAGACAAAATGGACAAAGTTCTCAAGCTCTTCATTTTTCATCCGTAGCTCTTCTTCTATCCGTTTTCTTTCAGTGATCTCTCGCTTTAGGAGTGTGTTGGATTCTGAAAGCTCCCGGGTCCGTTCCTCAACCCGTTTTTCCAACTGATCATGAGCTTCTCGCAACAGCTTTTCTGCCCGCTGTCGTTCTGTAATCCTTTTTTCCTGAATTTGAAAGATATCCCAGAACAAGCGCGCAGCCACATGGTCCATCAAACGTACACGGTCCGGTTTGGTTCGGGAGATCTCCTTGGCTACGTCATCACGACCAGTGAGCTCAATGAGCATGTTCAGGTCTTTGAGGTCATACAATTCGCGGTAGTCCTCTGTTGTATAGATGCCCATCTCCTGGGCATAGCGGTAACCCACCGCCTCTGGATTGGTACAGGCCACACCAACGACTCTCATGAGAAGCTCGCGAAGCTTTTCCGCAAATATCATCTCCATGATGGCCTTACAGCCTGGACCACCACCGATTATGGCAACATTAAGTGGTTGCGCCTCCTCCATGGTCCGATCCTTTCTCAGAAAAGTTTGTGTCTTGGAGTTGCATCTTTCTCCTTAAAGGCAAAATGTCACGATCTCGGAAGGAATCATACGGAATTTCAATAGGGGTGGTCAAGGGGCTTGGACCACCATCGAAATCACCAGTAGCTTAAAAACGATTTGGGGGGGTCTGATTTGCAGCCAGAGTTTTCCCTTGACATTCAAACGATCGTTTCATATAAATGTTTGTATGAATGCGGAGGGACGCCATGAGCCAAGACAATAAGAGTGACCCGACAAAGGAGCGCATCCTTAATGAGGCCGAGGCTCTGTTCGCCCAAAAGGGCTACTATGCCGTAAGCGTGAGGGAGATTACCACGGCTGCCGAATGCAACCTGGCAGCCATTAACTACCACTTCGGCCATAAAGAGAACCTCTACCTGGAGGTGTTCAGAAGCCGTTGGCTGCCCCGATCCAAAGGCGTGCGGGCCTGCTTCAAGGAATCTCTGGCCTCCCAGGGAGCAGTCTCGCCAAAGGCAGTGGCTAAAGCCCTGGCCGAGGCCTTTCTCATGGGACCTCTTTCAGATGAGGAGCGTCAACGTCACCACCAACTCATGGTAAGAGAGCTGGGCCAACCTACCGAGGCCTTTGAGATGGTGGCAGAACAGGCGATGCGGCCGTTCCTCAAGGGGCTTGCCGAGACCCTGCGTCCTTTTATGCCAGAGGGCTTGGAAGAGGAGCAGCTTCTGCTGAACGTGTTGAGCGTGTTTGCTGTCGTCCTTTACTTCAACTTTGCAAGGGTTGCCGTTACCCGTATCACTGGGCGGGAATATGACGAGGAATTCAAGGCTCTGCTGGTAGGGCACATCGTGGATTTCTGCGGCAAAGGATTAGGAGAAAGGTAAGAGGAGCCGTTTCTGTGAACCTTATGCGTCTTCATCCGTTTCTGGCGCTGGCAGCACTCTGGGCATTGGCGGGGTGCATGAAGGTGGGCCCGGATTTCCACCCCCCTGACCTGGGCATTGAAGTGCCGGCAGCCTTTGAGCAGGACTCTGCCCAGACTGCAGCCCCCCTTGAACCGGAAGACCAGTGGTGGCAGGTTTTCGGGGACGTGGCGTTAAACCGATTGGTGGACAATGTGCTGAAACAAAACTGGGACATCAAAGGGGCTACAGCAAGGATCTTGGAGGTGCGGTCCCAATTGGTGCAAAAAGACGCCGATCGTTTCCCCAATTTGAACATGAACGGCACGGCTGAAAAGAGACAACGCCCCATCATCGGGATCGTGCCGGGGGAGAGTTTTACTACCAAAACAGACACCTATACCCTGTCATTGCCTGCCTCTTTTGAGCTGGACCTGTGGGGTCGCCTGGCCCGGGCTGAAGAGGCGGCGCGAGCCGATCTTTTGCAGGCAGAGGAGAACCGGCGCACCGTGGTCCAGACAATAGTGGCCGAGACCGTGAATCTCTACTTGCAGATGGAATCCCTGGAGAGACGGATTCAGATTGCCCTTGAGAGCATTGAAAACTTCCTCCACAGCTTGGCCTTGGTGGAAAGTCGTTACAAACGCGGTCTCACCTCGGTGCTAGATGTAAGACAGGCCCGTCGCATCCTGGCCGGGGCCGAAGCATTGCTTCCTCCACTGCGGGAGGAACTGGGCGGCACCCAGCAGCAATTGTCCGCCCTTCTGGGACGCTACCCAGAGACCCAACCACCGAGGCCTCAGCCTGAAGACTATTTTACCCACTTGGCAGCCGTGCCCCCAGGATTGCCCTCAGAGCTGTTGTTGCGTCGGCCGGACATGAGGGCGGCAGAGGCTGGCTTGGTGGCCTTAAATGCCCAAGTGGGTGTGGCCAAGGCTAGCCGGTTCCCTGCGATTACCCTCACGGGGAGCTTCGGCTACTCGAGTGACGAATTGGATAGACTCATACGCCGTGATAGTGAGTTGTGGCACCTGGGCTTGGAGATTGGGCAATCCCTGTTTGACGCAGGGAAGCTAAAGGCCGGCCAACAGGCGGCAGAGGCAAGATACGGGCAGGCCGTGGCCGAATATGCCAAGTCTGTGTTGACAGCCTTTTCGGAGGTGGAAAGGGCCCTTTTGACTCGCAAGGAGCAGTTGGAGCGCCGGGATCTTCAGTTGAAGTTCCTTCTGGAAGCACGGGCCACTCAGGATGTGGCTGAGAAGCGCTACAGACGTGGCCTGGTGGACTACCTGACCGTCCTGGAGGCCCAACGAACGCGCTTTCAAGCCGAAGAAAGCCT